>Ga0007854_10000552_pt1 | contig 24131 bp, 23 predicted proteins | sample CryBogCBH12Aug08_FD_60382 | JGI IMG/M metagenome (GOLD analysis project Ga0007854, IMG submission 60382) | Freshwater microbial communities from Crystal Bog, Wisconsin, USA - CBH12Aug08 | ecosystem: Environmental > Aquatic > Freshwater > Lake | place: Crystal Bog, Wisconsin, USA | collected... | reverse complement strand
AATGGGTGATAGTTAAGCGGCTGCGGGCACGCGTGATTCCAACATAGAGCAGACGCCGTTCCTCCTCCACAGTACCCTCAGCCTTGGAACGCTCGTGGGGCAGCAACCCGTCTTCTGCGCCGACAAGCCAGACCTCGGAAAATTCAAGCCCCTTCGCCGCATGAAGAGTTATTAAGGTCACGCCTGAACGTTCCTCTTCCTTTTCCTCCTCACGTTCTTGCTCGAGCATGAGGCCGTCCAGAAAACCACGCGCTCCCTCACGTGGATGTCGCTGGCAATAACCTGCAAGGGCATTAAGCAGTTCACGGATGTTTTCATGACGATTTTCCGCTTCCTCCTCGGTCTTGCAGCTTTTCCTGAGGTCCTCAATGTAGCCGCACTCATCTAGAACAGAGCGCAGAATAGCGGAAGCATCGGCCCCGGGAGTCATAAGTTGGATGCGGTAGCTCCCCCAGTCCTCCGTGAACCGCCGAACTGCACTCCGTGTTCGGGAGGATGAGGAATCAAGCCACACTGGATCATTCATGATCGCAAGTAGGCCCTTGCCGCTTCTTGTCCCCTCCTCAGTTGCTAGTTGCAGCGTGGCGCTGCCGATGCCGCGCGGAGGGTTGGAAAGAACTCTCAGCAGTGCGTTGTCGTCATCTGGGTTGAGAAGGGCACCGAGGTAGGCTACCACATCCTTCACCTCACGCCGGTCAAAGAAACTTTTTCCACCAACAACGCGATAGGGAATTCGGCGCTCGCGTAGAACCTCTTCGAACTGCCGAGACTGGGCGTTCATCCTATAGAGAATAGCAAAGGAGGTCCAAGGACGCCCCTTCGAACTCTGGGGACCGGATGCATGTATCTCGTCAGCGATGAACTCCGCCTCTGTTTTGTCGTCGGCTGCTGAGAGTATACGGACTGACTCACCATCCTTGCTATCGCTCCAAAGATTTTTGACGCGTCGCCGGGAATTGTTGCTGATGAGCCGGTTTGCGACAGAAAGGATGACATCGGTGCTGCGGTAGTTCTGCTCGAGTTTGATGACTTCTGGATCCGGGAAGTGTCGTTCGAACTCCAGCAGGTTGGCGGCCTCAGCCCCCCTCCACCCGTAGATACTCTGATCATCGTCTCCCACGACGCAGATGTTGGGACAGTTATCTCCGACCAGCAGACTCACCAGTTCGAGTTGGAGGCGGTTAGTGTCCTGAAATTCATCTACCAGAATGTGACGGTAACGGGAGCGCCACTCCTCGCGGACCTCTGGATGATCTTTAAGAAGTGTACGCGCCTGCAATAGCAGATCATCGAAGTCCATCGCGTTGAGAGTGCGCAATTCGTTCTGATACCGGGAAAAAAGACTCCCAAGAGCCGTGCCGGTCTCCGATGGTTCTCCGATGCCCAGATTCTTGGCCTTGCTAATGACGGCCCGAGCAATTTTCGGGTCAAGCGGTTCCTCCTTGTCGTGGATGCGTGAGGCCAGTTTTTTCATCAGTCCGATCTGGTCGGACTCGTCAAGGATGCTAAAGTTCTCCCTGAAGCCAAGCAGTGGTGCATGACGACGAAGAAGTCGGACGCAGAGGGCGTGAAAGGTGGAGAGGGTGACAAAGCGTGCTTTTCCCTCATCAAGAGCCCCGGCTACTCGTTCTCGCATTTCACGTGCCGCTTTGTTTGTGAAGGTAACCGCAAGGATCGAGGACGGATCTGCTCCCTGAAAGACCAACCATGCAATACGTGCCGTCAACACTCGGGTTTTGCCCGTCCCAGCGCCGGCAAGGATCAGCATAGGTCCCCCCGGATGGGTTGCGGCACGGTATTGCTCAGGGTTAAGGTCGAAAAGGCGAAAGCTGCTCATGCGCAGTTTGAAGAATCAGTGGTTGTTCTCGTCCGACACCATGCCGGAGGCCGGGAAGATTCCACTACTATTAGCAAACCCGCAAGCGCTCCGCGAATTTCCTTACCACTCTAGGATAGAGTTCGTGTTCGGCCACCTGAATCCTGGCATGCAGAGAGTCGTTGGTGTCACCCTGTTGTACCGGAACAATGCTCTGGCCCAGAATTCTACCCGTATCAACACCCTCATCGACAAGGTGGACCGTGCAACCAGTCTCGTGCACACCTGCTTCGAGTGCCTGCCGCCAGGCCTCCAATCCTCGAAAGGCCGGAAGAAGAGATGGGTGGATATTCAAGATGCGGCCGGGAAATGCGCGAAGTAATGGTTCCTTTATCACCCTCATGAAGCCGGCAAGAGCGACGAAATCAACCCTGGCCTCACGCAATAGCCGAACAACTTTTTCTTCGGCTTCATGGGACATTCTAGTGCGAAAAGAGCCAGGCTCAACAAAGTGCCTAGGGATACCATAGGCACCGGCGACTGCGAGGATTCCAGCATCCTCGACATCGGAAAGAACGATCACCGGTTCGCAACCGAGTGTTCCGACACGGAAGGCTTCCGCGAGGGCGCAGAAGTTGGAGCCCTTGCCGGATCCGAGAACGCCAAATTTAAGCACTGCAGGATCAAAGTGGGAAACTGGCATTCCCTAAAACCTCCCGTGAGGAGGAAATCCCTAGTTGGCAGCCGTCCCAGCGGGATCGACATTCACACGCCGCCCCGCACGGTCGAATCGAACTTTGCCGTCAACAAGGGAGAAGATCGTGTAATCACGCCCCAATCCCACATTGCGGCCAGGAAGAAACTTGGTTCCTCTCTGACGGATGATGATGTTACCGGCAACAACAGTCTCGTCGCCGAATTTCTTCACGCCGAGGCGTTTGCTTGTGCTGTCGCGTCCGTTTTTGACGCTTCCCTGTCCTTTTTTATGGGCCATGGCGGTAGTTTTTGGTTAGAGGCGGCGTTAGATGGAAATCTTGGTGATCTTCAACTTGGTAAGTTGCCGCCTGTGACCGACAGTACGGTGATACCCTTTGCGGCGTCGGAACTTGAAGGCAATGACCTTCTCATCCTTGAACTGTTCGACTACCTCTGCCTTAACGCTTGCCCCTGAAAGCAGTGGTGCACCCAAGCTGACCTTGTCGCCATTTACGACGAGCAGAACTTCATTGAGCGTGGTTTCTTTGCCGGCTTCGGCATCAAGCTTCTCGACATTCAGGAGGTCTCCCTCGGAGACGCGGTACTGTTTGCCACCGGTTTGTATAATTGCGTAGGACATGGGAAATCTTTGGAAAAGGAGGGAGATAATGTCACGGAAGGTTTCGGGAGACAACAGATTTTTTCCCTCTTGCCCCGGCACCAACCAGCCTTATTATGTCACACCCCAAAGAGCTCGGGTGGTGAAATGGCAGACACGTACGTTTGAGGGGCGTATGCCGAAAGGCATGGGGGTTCAAGTCCCCCCCCGAGCACCACTTCCCGCCCGCTGGGCGAATAAGAAGGTAAAATTCAGTTCTGAAGGAGATTCAGCACTGCAAAAAATTAACGGGCTGGTTGTGCAACTTTGCCAGTTCGATGAGCTTTCTGAGCAGGAGAAGAGAAGCCAGAGCATCCGAGAGCGCCTCATGCCATCGAAAGTCCGGCAGAAGTGGCCGAGCTTCCTCCACAAGGGAGAATTCATTGGCGAGATCTGACAGGGCGTAGGATTTTCTTCCCGGCAGTATCTTCCTGCTCAAAGACAGGGTATCCACCCAAGGCCCGAAGCCGTGAAATGGGAAAGCACGCAAGAAACGTTTTTCTGTTCCACAACCGTGAGCGACGATCCATCGACCCCCAAGGCGTTGCTTGACTTCAGGCCATAGCGAACGAAATTGCGGCGCGTTCTTTAGGTCTTCATTGTTTATCCCATGCAGTTGTTGTGCCGCCCATGTCACAGGGCGATCCGCTCGAAGATAACTTCGGTAGAATAAATCCGCCCGTAAGACCAGATCGTCCATACAGGCGATCCCGATCTGCACGGGAACTCCCGCCTCGTTCGGACCCTCTCCGGCAGACTCGAAGTCTAGGCCGGCATAGGGAAGCTCCCGAATTGTTGGACTCATGGCTAAGGCGTCTTTTACGCCTGCCGAAGAATTTCTGCCGTCGTCTCCCAATCAAGGCATGCATCCGTTATCGATACGCCGTAGCGCAGCTTCGAGGGATCACCCTCCAACGCTTGTGAACCACGCTCGAGATGACTCTCGAGCATCACCCCGACAATGTCTGTTCGACCCGCTGCGCGCTGTTCAAGAACACTCTTCCATACTTCTGGCTGCCGGGTAGGATCCTTGCCGCTATTGGCATGACTGCAGTCAACCATGATGGCCGGAGGAACGCCTGCCTTCTTGAGTTTGGCGGCAGCATCCGCGACTTGGGCAGGGTGGTAATTGACTCCGTCGCGACCACCGCGAAGGACAAGGTGACCGTCGGGGTTGCCGGTAGTCTTGATGATGCTAGTGATGCCCTCCTGATCTATGCCAAGGAAACTGTGCCCACTTCTGGAGGAGCGCATAGCATCCACAGCGGTTTGCACGCTTCCATCGGTTCCATTTTTGAACCCTACCGGCATCGAAAGCCCACTCGACAGCTCCCGATGAGTCTGGGACTCCGTCGTGCGTGCTCCGATGGCTGACCAACTGATCAGGTCGGCAATGTATTGTGGAATGATCGGGTCGAGAAATTCAGTTGCTGCTGGAAGTCCGAGCGAAGCCACATCTAGCAACAGTTGGCGAGCCACCAAAATTCCGTGTTCCATGTCTCCAGAATCGTCCAGATGCGGGTCATTGATTAGCCCCTTCCATCCAACGGTCGTGCGTGGTTTCTCAAAATAGACCCGCATAACGATGAAAAGCTTGTCTTCGACTTCCTTGGAAAGGCCCGCCAGACGCTTTGCATAATCGACTGCTGAAACCGGGTCATGTATAGAACAGGGGCCCACGATCACAAGAAGACGGGAATCCTCGCCTCGGAGGATGCGACGGCAAACCTCTCGGTTCCGGGCAACTTGGGCCAGAACCTCTGGACTGGCTGCCAGTCGCTCCTTTACCTCACGTGGAGAGATCAGACGCGTCTCTCCTCGCACACGGATGTTTTCGGTGCAGGTGCTATCGTTCTTCGAAGTGGTTGTGCTTGCGCTCATGCTTGCTGTTGAATGCAGATTTGGCGGGTTTGATAAGATCCATGCAGAGGGGGAGGAATGCAACCCACAAGTCGTCGGCTCGAAATCCTAAAGGACACCTAGCGAGGAGGACAGATGCCGTGATTGCGCATTTTTCTTTAAGTTTTTTGCTTTTAGCTTTCCACTTTTCGCTATGCCTTCTTTTGACGTTGTTTCGGAAATCGACCGGATGGAGATCGAGAATGCGGTCAATCAGGCCGTCAAGGAGCTGGCGACACGTTTTGATTTCAGGGGGAGCAGCGCAAAGATCGAGCTAACCAAGCCCGAGTTGATCACCCTCTCCGCCGAAGACGTAAACAAGCTTAGGGGCATACGCGAGATCATGGTAAACAAACTCGCCAAGCGAGGCGTCGACCTCCGGAATGTCGACCAGAAGGAGCCCTCAATCTCGTCCATCGGAAACGCTCGTCAGGAATTTGTAATCGTGCGAGGACTCGAGGGGACCAAGGCCAAGGAAATAACTGCAGCAATCAAAGCAAGGAACTTCAAGGTCCAGTCCTCGCTGCAGGACCGTCAAATCCGTGTTTCAGGCAACAAGCGGGATGAACTTCAGGACGTCATTGCCTTCCTTCGTGGCAAGGATTTTGGCGTTGCCCTGGACTACCGGAATTTCCGAGATTAGCTTTTTCTGAGCAAAGTTACCTCAAGCCGAAGAACTTTCGCGTGTTGATGATCCCAGCCACTTCGGGTGGCACCATTGTTTCCCATTCGGGATCTCCGGACTGGAGCCTAGAGAGAACATTCTCCGAGCTGATCCCTAGATAGTCGAGCCTGCAGCCAGCCATCGGAATAATGAAGCGGTTCTCAAGCAGATAAGAATATAGCGCCTGAAGGTTTGGATCAACACGGTAGGAAGCGGCCTCGATGATGTGCCCCTTCTCATCTTTGGTGGGATAAGCATAGAGGCGCACCCCTTTTTTGAATAATCTTCCGAGCCCCTCCAGAATGCCCCCATCAAGATCGGAATAATATTTTTCTTCAAAAATCCCGTGCAGGCTTGGAATACCTAACGGTAGCCCGATGGCAAGGTCAGTGTAACGTCGCAGATACTGGATGAGGCGGTAAAACTCCCCGTAATTGGACACCAGCACCGTCCGCCCGAGAGCCCCGAGCATGTCGATACGATCCAGAAAGTCTTGAAAATCAATCTGGCCGCTCCTCATCAGGTTTTTCATGGTGATTTCCAGCAGAATCTCCGGTTGTTCGCCGCACAACTCTTCCTCCATCAGAAACATCGATCGACAACACTCGAGCATGTCGTTGGCAACGTTGGTGAGAGGGCGGAAGCTACCCCGTTCGACCAGAAGCGGCTTGTGGTAAAAAGCGTCTGCTGCCTGAATCACATCGCCGTCCTGAGAAAAGAGAACCGCCTGCGCGATACCCTGCATCACTAGTTCTAGGCACATGAGGCGGTTGTCGACCTCTGAAAAGTCGGGACCCGTAAAACGGATCATGTCGATCTCAATACGGGATGAGTCGAGATCGTCTAAGAGTGAGCTGATGAATGCCTTCGGGTCACTGCGGAGAAAAAAAGCTCCGTAAATCAGATTCACCCCCACGATGCCTAGAGCCTCCTGCTGCGCGAGATTGTGCGGATCAAGCATGCGCACGTGAAGGATTATATCGTTCGGTTCGCTGCGAGGATTGTTCTGGAATCGAATGCCCATCCAGCCGTGAGAATCGCTATGAGTCCTGTAGGAACGTGCGGCGACAGTATCGGCGAAGGCAAAGAAGGTTCTCTCTTCACCAACCTTTTCGTTAAGACGCTCAATCAGCAGGCTGTACTCGTGATCAAGCATCTCGCCCAATCGCTGACGGCTCACAAATCGGGAGCTTTTTCCGTAAATGGCATCCGAAAACGTCATGTCGTAGGCAGAAATCGTCTTGGCCACTGTTCCGGCCGCACCTCCTACATGGAAAAACCGCCGTGCCACCTCCTGACCCGCCCCGATTTCGGCAAAGGTCCCGTAGATAGCCTTGGCCATGTTAATTTCATAGGCCTTCTTGTTAACCTTCAGTTCAAATTGGTTGATCATGGCATCTGCCTTTTATGGAATGACTCCACCAATGCCCAGTCAATCCTTGTGCCGTTATCGGAAACTTTGCATGGATAGCGCCGCGCACCATGAATACATCCGCGTTTACATAAACTGTTCACCATGGTCGCCCGCATCATTTGTCACATTACTTTGTGAGTTTCTAGATTGAGAGGATTCTCTTTTTCTTGGAACCCAATCCCACAATCTGCGATGAAGCAGTTTGATGAAGCATCATCTCCCCCTCCTTCTTCCAATCATTTTTTTGAGCGGCTGCGCCCATCCACTTCCACCCTATGAGCCTCCTATGCCACGGGCCGCAGTCGAAAAGGTTCGCACTACAGCCTACACCCAGAGCGAAAGTGATCATCGCCGCTACGGGGCGTTGACCGCGCTTGGAACCCCACTCCGCTACGGAGCCATCAACAGCGCGGCCTCCGACTGGGCACGCTGGCCCTGCGGCACTAGATTCCGAATCCGGGCCACAGGAGAGTTCTTCGAAGTTGACGACTATGGTTTTGCCCTCTCGGGCCGCAACACAATCGATCTCTACAAACCCTCGCGAAAACTTATGCGCGAGTGGGGCGTGCGCCGCGTCACAATTGAGATCCTTCACTGGGGCGATCCTTGGGCTAGTTACCGAAAAATGATACGTGTGCGTGCATATCGCCACATCAGAAGAATGATGAACGAGATTAGATCCTGGTTTCAGCATGGCCCGCCTCCCGAACCCGTCTGCACCTCAGGTTTCTGCACCAAGGTCACTCGTCAGTAAAAACAGCGATGGCTTGTCCGGTTTATGGAGCCTTATAATGAAGGCTCACCAGCCTGAAGGATTTCTCATTATCCTCCAAGTGGTAGAAGTTTAATTCCAATGCAGCCGCTGGCTGACTCCACTGGTAGATGATCAGGGTGTAGGTCATCTCCTTGGGAATATTTTCGCCCGAGGGGTGCTCCTTGACCTTGTTAACCATTAGGGTTCCAGGCCCGTACCGCTCGTCGATCCTCCGTCTGGTTCTGTCAAAGAAATCAAGCGTCTTCTCCGCATCCCATGAGGAGTCGCCATACTGCAACTCAACCTCTATCAACGCTCCATCCTTGAACGTAAAAAGCGATTTCTTCAGAAGGGGATCGCCGACTCCCAGTCCGGTTGATTCTAGCACTACTCTTCCAGGAGCCTTTTCCGAAACACCCGTTTCCTGCGCTTTCACGGCATTGATCATCTCGCGAGCCTTATCAATGGTATCGCCCCAGTTCATGGCATAGGGAACCTTGATCTCATGTGGCGTGGCTTGCTGGGCATGACACGGCATCCCGATGATGAAAACGGCCACGGCGAGAAATACCCCGCCGCTAGAGCACGACAGCGGCTTGAAAGGAATTTTTCTTTGCGGTCGCCGGCTGGTCATGGCCGGGATTCTTTCTGAACGGAAGAAGAATGAAAAGCATCCGGCGGCATTTGCAGCGTCCCCGCATTCAGTGGGACGAGCGTATCCAAACCAGTCAGGATGTAATGGACTCTGCCGTAGAGGTTTTTCAGGGTCAGCAAGGCGGTTCCGGGATTCGTTCCGTATTTCAGCGTTATTTCAGGCCTGTGGAATTCTTCTTGAAGGGATAGATCGAAAATCGGCAGGCCATCTACAGCAATCGCCACGGATGCTTCCCCCGTCATTGCAGTAAGCAAAAGAAACGGGCGCGTCTCAAGCAACTCATCTTTGGCAGCTCTCACGGTGATGCTGTAGGAGGAAAAATACCGCTCTAAGCCAATAATCGTTTCTTCTCGGATTTCCCCGCCCATCAACCCCTCCAAATAGTTCCCCTCGACATCCTGAAAAATCATAATCGGTCCATGAACAAGACCTCGAGCTGTATACGTGCCATCAGGCACCACTTTTCCCGATGAGTCTCTCCCATCCCAACTCACGATCAGTCCATTCAATCCGGACGGGATGGATCCAATAGAGGCGTCACGGTACAACAACCGCACAAGTACCCCTTGGGGTGAAAATATTCCAAGCGTTAAAGGCCCCTCCCTCTCCGGAAGTGCAATTTCAAAAGACTGGGAGACGTTTCTCAAGGTCTTAAGTTGTTGCGCTTGCAAAGCCATATGGCCGACGCTCAGGGAAATTATTATGATCACCTTGAGCAGGGGACTTTTCCCAAGATCTTGTTGCCATTGCACAAGCTCATTCTTCATGCTGCGGGATCGTTGACCATGATGGCGTTCCTTCCCAAGACTATTCGGTGTTTTTCGTGCTCAATGCTGATTTTCTGCCTGATCAGCAGGTTTGTATCTCAAACCCTCGCTAGCCTGCCCACAACATTAGACGCAGACGCTGCTGTTCAAGCCGCCCAAGAGGCGTTTTACAAGGGTGACTATCCACGCGCCTTGTCAGCCCTTACTCCTGCACTCGAACGACACCCGAAAGATCCGGGAGTTCTGAATCTTAAGGGGGCAATCCTGACCAAGGAGAAGGACTACACCCAGGCTAGAATCTGTTACGAAGCTGCTTTAAAGGAAGCACCCGACTTTTTTCCCGCCATCTACAACATCGGTTCCCTGCTAGCCTTGGAAGGACAGCTGGAATCCGCCACCACATACTTTCGGAATCTCCTCATCGAGCAACCCAACAATGAACTGCTTCAGTACAAGCTCCTCCTGCTCCTGCTGCGTCGGAATGCTGAGCCAGATCTACAACGGAAGCTTTTCCCATCGGAAACCCCATCCAATACACCTGGATGGTACTTTGCATCAGCTGCTAGGTCCTATAAGAATGGAAACTATGCAGAGGCAGCGAAATATCTGGATGTTGCCAAGAGTGTTTATGGCGACAAAGTTGAGATTTTTCAGGAAGAGCTCGATGAAAGTGGTCTGAGAGAGATGAAAAAATAACCCCCCCCTGAATGCACCCATCCATCCTCGTCACAGGCGGAGCCGGCCTCATTGGCAGCGCCCTCATCCACTCGCTCAACCTGCGTGGTCAGACCGACATCCTCGTCACCGACGTTCTGGGCAGGGACGTGAAATGGAGAAATCTCTCCTCTCTCCGCTTTGATGACTACCTTCAAGCCGATGCCTTGCTTGACCTCCTTGAGCAAAATCCAGACGCCCTCGGATCAATAAGGACCGTTTTCCATTTGGGTGCCTGCTCTGCGACAACTGAGACCGATGCCGGATATCTCATGGAAAACAATTACGGCTACACAAAACGCCTCGCCCAATGGTCGCTCCAGCGCGGAATCCGCTTTGTTTATGCCAGTTCCGCCGCCACCTACGGCGATGGAACTCACGGCATGAATGACAGCTTGGATCAACTTGAGACCCTCCGCCCTCTCAATGCTTACGGCTACTCCAAACATCTTTTCGACCTCCATGCCAAACATAGAGGCTGGCTGGACCGGATTGCCGGCATCAAATATTTCAACGTGTTCGGGCCAAACGAGGGACACAAGGGGGAGATGCGTAGCCTCGTGAGTAAGGCTTTCGACCAGATTTTGGAGACTGGCAAGGTTTGTCTCTTCAAAAGCCACCGACGAGACTACAAAGATGGCGAGCAAGTCCGCGATTTCGTCTACGTGAAGGATGCAGTCGCCATGACGCTACACATCGCTAGCGTGCCGACAGCTAACGGCCTCTTCAATATCGGCACTGGCATACCACGCACTTGGATCGACCTTGCAAACGCCCTTTTCACAGCTCTTGAACGGAAGCCCAAGATCGAATTCATCGACATGCCAGATCACATCCGCAACCAGTATCAGTACCACACCTGCGCTAACGTGAGCCGATTACAGGCCTCAGGCTGGTCAACTCGTCCAACGTCGCTTGAAGATGCCGTCAACGACTATGTCCGAAATTACCTGATTTCAGGAAAACATCTGGGTGACGAGGCGTTCTAGTCGGATTCCGAATGCAGATCGGTCTCGATAGCTTTGTTGCCACGCTGGCTGATCCTATAACCGGAACGTTGGTCGATCCGCAGCAACGCCTGCGGAATCTGCTAGAGGAGGTGGAACTTGCCGACAAGACTGGGCTCGATATCTTTGGCATCGGGGAGCATCACCGCGAGGAGTTTCTCGATTCAGCCCCGGTCGTCCTTCTCGCTGCAGCTGCCGCCAGAACCCAGAGAATCAGGTTGACCAGCGCTGTCACAGTCCTAAGCGCCGAGGACCCCGTGAGGGTTTTTCAGAATTTTTCAACACTTGACCTAATCTCGGGCGGTCGGGCAGAAATCGTCGTGGGCCGCGGCTCATTCACAGAGGCCTATCCTCTCTTTGGCTTCGATTTGCACGATTACGATTCGCTGTTTGTCGAGAAGCTGGAATTACTTCTGAAGATCAGGGACCACCTCCATGTCACCTGGTCGGGCACACATCGCGCTAACCTTACTCGGCAGGCCGTCTATCCGCGACCACTTCAGAATCCTCTCCCCATCTGGGTCGGCGTCGGGGGAACTCCGAAATCTTTCGCTCGGGCAGGGTCCTTGGGGCTTCCCCTGATGGTTGCGATCATCGGCGGGGAACCGCACCGCTTCCTTCCGCTGATTAATATTTACAAGGAGTCCGGCCTCAAGGCTGGTTTTCCACCGGAGAGTCTCAAAGTAGGTGTTCATGCCCTCGGTTCCTTTGCCGACACTACGCAAAAAGCCGCGGATGACTATTTTCCAGGTTACCGGCAGATGTTCTCACAGATCGGAGAGGAGAGAGGGTGGCCTCCCGTAACACGCGCCCATTTTGATGCTTTATGCGGTCCAACAGGGGCACTCATCATCGGTGATGCGGAGACGGCTGCGAAAAAGATTCTCCACTACAACAAGGTTCTTGGAGGCATCTCACGGCTCACCATCCAGATGAGCCCTGGCAACCTTCCCCATGTAAATGCGCTAAAGGCCATCAAGATTCTCGGCGCAGAGATCGCCCCGATGATCCGAAAGGAACTGGGAGTTACTAGTCCGAGCCCGATAGTGCGGAATTGAATCTCAATGAGATGGGGAGGCCTGAGTTTGAATTCCCGCCCGATCAAGTGCTTCGCCAAACTGTTCCGAGATGCGAGCATTCACTGCCATCCTGTGCCCCTTGGAATTCAGGAAGCAGATTTCTAACCCTGCAAGCAGCAGGAGGATGAGTCCGGCGACCACAAACATTGCTGGCCGAACGAAACAACAGCTCATTGCATGAAAAGGTTAGACAAGTTTCTTCGCCAGAATCTCGCCGACGACGGCTGGATTCGCCTTCCCTTTGGAGAGCTTCATTACCTGTCCCTTTAGGTAGTTCAGAGCTGCTTCCTTACCTGATTTGTAGTCGGCCACTGAGTTCGGGTTGGACGAGATCACCTCGTCGCAAAAGGCTTCAAGGGCACCGCTGTCACTAACCTGCTTGAGACCCTTCTCCTCGACGATGAGGGTGGGTGCCTTGCCGCTCGTAATCATTTCAGCGAAAACTTCCTTTCCCTGACGACCGCTGATGCTCCCCCCCTCAATGAGAAGCGTAAGTTCGCCGATTGAGGCGGGGGCAATGGGACATTCGCATAGGCCAATTGATGATGTTCCCAATGCGCTAAGCAGGTCGTTGATAATCCAGTTGGCCACGCTTTTTGGCTTCGGCGAGTTTCCGACAGCTCCACTTGCTGGCGCTCTGAGGGCCGCCTCAAAGTAATCCGAGAGTTCCCTGTCATCAGCAAGCACGGAAGCATCATATTCACTGATTCCATAATCGCTCACGAATCGGTCACGTTTAGCCTGCGGAAGTTCGGGCATCCCCACTCTGGCTGCATCGACAAGTTTCGTAGTGCGGACGGGCAAAAGGTCGGGATCTGGGAAGTAACGATAATCGTGGGCTGACTCCTTGATGCGCATGAGGGTGGTCTCCCCGCGGTCGTCATCCCACCGACGGGTTTCCTGCTCGAGTTTTCCTCCCGCCCTCACTATTTCGATTTGCCTGTCTATCTCAAAGGCGAGAGCACGCCGCACGCCACTGATTGAGTTGAGGTTCTTCAGTTCGATCTTCGTTCCATACTGCTCCCGGTCAGTTGGTCGTACGGACACATTCACATCACAGCGCATTTGCCCCTTCTCCATGTCGGCATCGCTTATTCCACCATAGATGAGGATCTGGCGGAGAGCAGTCAAGTAGGCGAAAGCCTCCTCTGGAGAGGCGATGTCGGCTTCGGAGACAATCTCCATCAACGGGGTTCCGGCACGGTTGAAGTCGATACCGCTGGTGCTTTCCAAGTGGAAACTTTTGGCCACATCCTCCTCAAGGTGAATCCGTGTCAGTCGGATGGTCTTGCCTGGCGTAGTGATATTCTTCTGGGCATCCTTAGGGTAAGCCGTCTCATGCAACGGCACTCCGCCTCCCAAGCAGAGGGGCTGATCGTACTGCGAGATCTGATAATTCTTCGGCATGTCCGGATAATAATAATTCTTGCGGTCGAACTTGCAGACTTCTGGAATAGTGCAACCAAGCATGAGACCAGCCAGCGTCGTCAGACGCAGGGCCTCCCCGTTCATCACGGGTAGCGCACCGGGAAGGCCGAGGCAGGTGGGACAGGTGTGGGTGTTTGGTTCGGCTCCATACTCCACCTTGCATGAGCAAAACATCTTGCTGCTGGTCTTTAGTTGAGCATGGACTTCAAGTCCGATTGTTGCAGCGTAGCGATTCATGGAACTGTCGGAAGAGGTGTGGGTGCGGTTTTAGAGCGTATCGGAGCAAGAGGCGAGTCCGGAGAAACCAGGTGGCGATATTTCCCCGACTGGAGCAGGTTTTCAGACTCTAAGGCATAATCGAGTGCGGCTGTTAGATCGAGGTCTTTGAGACCATTCAAAACCTGTGGGTCATAGACGGCTGCCAAGACATTCTTATTTCTCAGGAGTAGTAAAATGTTGTGGCTTTGAGCTGCTCTCTCAAGCACTGGATCCTGAAAAACCGTCGCTACTCTGGGGTTTTTCAGAAATTCTTGCATCTTCGGATATTGGAAGAAGCGTTTCAGCGCCTGCTGGTTACCCGCTACCATTGAGGCCTTCACAATATTGTCGTAGAAAGAGGCTGGCAGCGGGTCAACCCTCTTGAGTGACGAGCCGGCGACCCCGAGTTCCAGTGACTCCTTGAGCTTGATCAGAAAAAGAGCCGTCTGCTCGCCTGTCTGGGAGCGCCCCTCATTGTGTGCCAACACAACCCGCATCTCCCCAAGTGCACCCATACCTCTGATCAACGTGATCCCGGCCCAGAGAAGGAGAAGTCCATAAAGGATTCCACATATGGCGCCGCCCAGCCCGAATCCGAAACGGACGACACCTGAATGATGCTCTGTCTTCTTGAATAGCAACCCCGCCAAAATCGAGATGCCGATGTAGATTCCGATGCCGGCTGCCAGTCCTGCAACGCCAGGCGCAAGTAGTGGGGGAACTCTGGAAAAAAAGGCCATGAAAGTCCCCGTTCCCCCAGCGGCCGCTGACCCGCCTATCCAGGCACAGAAAAGTGCAGCCATCCTCAGCAGGCCACGCACAGCCCCCAACCGCCATCCGCTCCAGACCTCGTAAAAGAGAAAGATAGTTGCTACTATAAAAATGATTTGCTGCCACTGCGGAGAGCCTTCAGGTATCATGGGTCGGGAAAACGAGTAGAAATTGGATGTGCTCGATATAATTATCCGGCGAGCTAATAAGCAAACTGATCAGCTTGAAAACCCTCCGTTTGCATAGCACATAGGCATCCTCGATAACCCGCAATAACACTGTCTCCGAGCGACCGCACGTGCCCCGCGCTGTTTTGATTGACGATCATCTTTAAAGCATGCCAAAGCGGTGCAGTCCTTGCAATTACGCCTCACTCTAAACCATTCAATGTTTTATGAAACAGGGACTTCGGCTGAGACGGGAAGCTGCTCGTCCCGGCCAGTGAACTTCATGCTTAGAAGCTTGCTGATACCACGCTCCTCCATGGTTACTCCGTAGAGGGTGTCGGCTCGAGACATTGTGCGCTTGTTGTGCGTGATGACCATGAACTGGCTCTGGCTGATGAAACGGTCGAGCAGCTTGATGAAACGGTCAATGTTTGACTCGTCGAGGGGTGCGTCCATCTCATCGAGCACGCAGAAGGGGCTTGGTTTGACCATGTAGATGGCAAAGAGGAGAGCAACCGCCGTCATGGTCCTCTCGCCACCAGAGAGCAGAGAGATGCTCTGGAGTTTCTTGCCAGGTGGTTGAGCAATGATTTCAATGCCACTCTCAAGTGGATCTCTCTCGTCCATAAGGAGGAGATTTGCCTTTCCGCCGCCGAAAAGTTGGGTGAACATTTCTTGAAAGTTCACTCGGATTTTCTCAAAGGTTTCGGAGAAAAGTTCTCTGGTGGTTTTGTTTATGCGGGAAATTGCCTCGAGCAGTTCGGCCTTGCCGTTGATCAGGTCATTGTTCTGCGTTTCCAAAAAGCGGTGGCGTTCCTCCAGTTCGTCATATTCCTGAATGGCATCCAGATTGACAGGGCCCATGGAATCGACCCTTTCGGTTAGTTCGGCAACAAGGAGTTCAACTCTCTCCCACGGAATTTCAGCTGGGGTGGGTCCGCTTGCTATCTCAACAGGCTCAGGAATGGCATCTCCAAGGGACTCGTTTGACGAACTCGTGGCACCACCGTCCCCAGCTGCCAATTCGCCGGCAACTTGCAAAGCGCCTCCTCCTTCTTTTTCACCCTTTTGTTTCTGGGAGGCAACCGCCTTCAACAGACCGTAGCGGTCGGGTTCGAATCCCGCCAGATCAAGCTGATAGCGTCTAGAGACATGGTCACGGATCGCCTCGGCGCGAAGGCGCAACTCGGCGAGGCGAACCTCGTTCCTAGAACGATTGTCCTGCAGGTCAGACAGACCCTTCCGAGCGCTCTTTAGGGCAACTTCCAGTGCCTCCACGCCGGACTGAAGTCCTGTTCTCTGCACTCCCATTTCCAGCAGCCTGTTTTCTTCCGCAAGATGCTCCTTTTTCCACCCATCTATGCTCTCTGTAAGACCGCTCGATTCCTCTTCGAGTGAGCGGATACGTTGCTCATGGAGGGCAATATCGTGTTCTCTGGCGGCAATTGTCTGGGCTAGTTCGTGAATACGAGCCTCCATCGGAACTCGCTGGCGGGAGAGAGCTTCCTGCCGCTGGCGCTCGGTAGCTACCCTCAGACGGGCTTCAGCAAGATCACCGGCAGCAGCCGTCTCTGCATCGCGTAACAGAATAATCCTTGAGGAGGATGCAGTGCGTTCCTCCCTAGCAGTGGAAAGTTCCGAGGTGGAGAGATCCAGTTGCTTCTGGTGTTCAAATATCTGCTGTTCAAGCTGAAGGATGTGCCCTTTCAACGTCGCGATCTCTCCGCCTAGACCTTCGTGTCGGTGGCGGACATTCTCCAACTCGCGTGTGGCTAGAAGATTGTCCGCTTGGGCGGCGGCAAGCAGGCCCTGAGTGTTGCCTAGATGCTCGCGCGTGTCATGAAGGCGGTTAAAGGCCTCCTCCAAGGAAGCTAGAGCTCCCTCCCTCACAAGGGAGAGACGGGTTGTGTTATCTCGCAGATTCTCTACCTCGCGTTCAAGCGTTGCAATCTGGGAACGGCGAAGCAGCGCAGAGGTGGAGGCCTCGCGGGTAGCTCCACCGTGGACGAGGCCGTTGCGGTCGACAAATTCACCGGTACGGCTAGCGAAGGCGAACGCGGGACACTGTTTCTTTAACTGGAAGGCGGTCTGCAGATCGGGGACAATCGCCACCCCGTCAAGCAGACGGGCGATTAGGCCGTGGACGGAGCCAGTCGCGCGCACGACGTCCGTAGCCCAGCAGAGAGCTCCATCGGGAAGGGAGGCCGTCTGCTGGGGTACCATTGGGAGAAGGTCTCCCGCTAGCACAGTGGCGCGACCTTGGGCAGCCTCGCGCAGAGTGACGAGGGCTTCTTCGGCCATCGAGGCATCCTTGAAAATGATTGCCCGACCGGCGGCTCCAAAAGCGGCCTCCACTGCAGGAATTTCGGCAGGAGGCACTTCTATCAGTGAGGCTAGAGTTCCGAGGATTCCCGCCCGGAAAAAATCAGGACGGTCAAGCCCACGCAGAATCGCTTGCGCTCCCTCACCGAGTCCCTCCCCCTCACGCTCAAGTTGCAGGAGTATTTCGAGTCGGTGTTCCTGTCCGGAGAGTTGTTTAACTGCAGCATTCCATTCCGATTCGGCAGCCTGACGGGCAATCTGTGCCTCATCATGTCTCCTTTGTGCTGCTATGAGTTCCTGTTCAGCGGCATCGAGTGATTGTCTGGTGGTTGATTGGGCAGCTGCCGTCTGTTCGGCGCGAGTCATGGCAGTTGTAACGGCAAGTCCAGCCACCGCGACCTGGTCCTGAAGTTGATCAACACGTTGTGTCTCAGCATCCCGGCGGGCACTCGCAGTGGAGAGTTCGCCTCGGACATCGGTAAGCTGATTCTCCAGTTCATGCTGACGGCCGGCGAGGATCTCCATGGAGTTCTCGGCTTTTTGCCTCTCCTGCTGGGCCTGCTGGAGCCGGGCGGCTCCGGAGCGGAGCGATTCCTCTTCAGCGCGGAGAATGTCAAGAAGTGAGGTTAATTGGGCGTCCGTCTGCTCGATTTCGCTCTCCTGCTCACGGATACGGAGGCGCATGGCATCAATGTCGGCAAGGGCGCGAACATTCATGTCACGATACTCGCCACAACGCTCGGCATTCGTTTCAATACGGCTTTCACCAGAAAAAATACGGTTGCGAAGTGTCTGTAGATTGTCTCGGACCTTTTCCAATTCGGAATCAAGTGCAGTAACCTGCTCCCGAGCCTGAGCCAAATCGATCTCCTGTCCGGCAATTTCCCTTTCAAAGAGAGCCCTTGCCTCGGCGCTCTTCTCAACCTGTCCCGCCACCTCGGTAATGGAATGATCCAGATCGAGGTAGGTACGGTGTGAGAGGTGTGTGTCGAGAACGCGGAGATCGTCCATCAGAGACTGATATCGCCGTGCCTTGCCGGCCTGTCGCTGCAAGGATCCTATTTGACGCTTCACTTCCTTGATGATGTCTGAGACTCGGAGGAGGTTCGACTCAGTGTACTCAAGCTTGCGGAGAGCCTCCTTTTTCTGCGCCTTGTATTTCGTGATGCCAGCGGCTTCCTCGAAGATGGCCCGGCGATCCTCTGGACGGCTATTGAGTAGCAGCGCGGTCTTTCCCTGCTCCATGATGGAGTAGGCGCTGCGCCCGATGCCCGTATCCATGAAAAGCTGATGGATATCCTTGAGACGGCAAAGTGTTCCGTTCATCAGATATTCGGATTTTCCGTCACGAAAAACACGGCGGGTGATGCAGACCTCGTTCCAAGCCACGCTCAGCTCTTTTTCGCACTCAGCAAAGGTCATTGATACTTCTGCCATGTTGTGCGGTTGGCGTGTGTCAGTGCCGTTGAAAATGACATCGGACATTTCGCCGCCACGCAAAGCTTTGGCAGACTGCTCTCCAAGCACCCATCGGATAGCATCAAGGACATTCGACTTTCCGCAGCCATTCGGGCCCACGATTGCAGTCACACCTCGGTGAAATCTGAGAACCGTTTTCGGCGCAAAGGACTTGAACCCGACTAACTCTATGGATTGAAGATACATGAAATCTGTGGGGGGGGAAACTTAGACTCTATTATGCTCGAGTGTCAATCTGCACGGAACAACAAAATTCATATCAGCCACTATTTGTTGTGGGGCTGGCGTTAATAAGCCACTAGATATGGACATATCCGAAGAATTGCGTTAATCGGCGCAAATGGCCTCCGAATCATCGACAATAGTCTCACGAAGAATCCTAAAAGCTTCCTATACACTTTCAGATTGGGCAAAAATAGCCCGTTTTGACGGTTTGGTCGGACAATCAATGAAAGAAAATTCCCTGATTGGGAAACTCACTGTTTGGCTCCCGTACCGAGTTTTTTCACTTCTGGCTCCTCTTTGAAGTTCAGAGCTGCGGAATTAAGACAGTATCGGAGTCCGGTTGGAGGGGGGCCATCCTCAAAGACATGGCCGAGGTGACCCCTGCAACGGGAGCATAAAATCTCCGTGCGAATCATTCCTAGCGTCGCATCGCGAAGCTCGACGATGTTCTCCTTGGCAAAAGGCTGAAAGAAGCTGGGCCAGCCGGTGCCCGAGTTGAACTTCGAGTTTGATGAGAATAGGGGGAGATTACACCCGGCGCAGAAGTAGACACCCTGCTTGTGGTTATCGAGGAGATTGCCACAGAAGGGAGCCTCGGTTCCCTTGGCCCTCAACACGCGGTAAGCCTCCTGACCAAGCTGCTTCTCCCATTCGGCATCGGTCTTTACCACGCGGTTCATCTCGGTGACGGGTCCTGGTTTGCCATCGGGACCGATCAGGCGAACAGATACCACGGGAGTGCTGGCAGGGGTTTGTGCCGACATTAAACCGAGCATAGAAAGCAGCAGGGCTACAGGCAAGAGTTGGTACCTGGACATAAGCAAACAATACAACGCATTCGAGGGTTCGCCGACGTTTTTTCCAATTTTCCTTGTCCCAATCGCTGCCGCTGGTGAGATCCAAAGGATGACTTTCCTACTGCCCTGGTTACTGATCGCTATCGGTTCCTATCTGCTTGGTTCAGTTCCTGTGGGATATCTCGCGGGACAAGCCTGCGGCATCGATCTCCGTACCAAGGGAAGCGGCAACATCGGGGCAACCAATGCCCTGCGCGTTCTTGGAAAACCGTGGGGCTACTGCGTCTTCCTCCTTGATTTTCTTAAGGGCTTGATCCCTGTTTTAGCTGCACTCCACTGGGGCAAGGGCGTTGGCATGAATCCTCCAACAACACCTGGCGCATTGGCGGCGCTCTGCGTGCTGCTCGGACACAGCTATCCGGTCTGGCTCGGATTCAGAGGAGGAAAAGGCATCGCATCTTCAGCCGGTGTGATCATCGGTCTCTTCGGGCCCGCAGCATTCCTATTCTGTCTCGGGATTTGGATGCTGCTCTTCACGATCACGCGCTATGTGTCGGCAGCCTCGATAGCAGCCTCGATCGCGCTCCCCGCCACAGTTACAGTTCTCTTTGTTTTGCGCAGGTTGGACTGGTTGGCCTTAGCGGTTTCTATCCTGATGTGTGTGTTGGCCGTCTGGCGGCATCGGTCGAACATCGCCCGGTTGCGTGCCGGAACCGAGCCCCACTTTGAAAAGAAATCGAAATGAGCATGCCACAGGTCAGCGTCATCGGAACCGGGGGATGGGGCACTGCACTGGCATTGCTCATGTCTCGCAACACCTTGAAACGGAATGCCGATATCCCTGTCTGGGGCCATAACCCGACACATGTGGACCTGATGCGATCGAAACGGGCCAACGAGAAGTATCTGCCGGGAGTCGCTTTGCCGACTCCCATTCATCCTACTTCGGTCCTAACCGACTGTACCCAAGCGGGCGTGATCTTTGTTGCCGTTCCATCGAAGCATCTTGCTATTGTGGCAGAAGATCTCGCGAGAGCAGGCATCGAGAAAAACGCCGTTCTCGTCTCCTGTACCAAAGGGATTGAGCGAGAGAGAGGCCTCCTTATGAGCGAAATATTGGCCGAAAAACTGCCCGGCGTAACGATTGCCGTTCTTTCCGGGCCGAACCTTGCGGGAGAGATTGCGCGGAGCATCCCTGCCGCAGGCGTGATTGGATGCACGAACCCCGAGGTTCTTTCTCGCGTACAGGGTCTCTTTGAAGGGACGAACTACCGCGCCTATACCAGCTCCGACGTGAGGGGCATCCAGCTTGGAGGAGCGATTAAGAATATCTTCGCCATTGCCGCTGGTGTCGCCGACGGCCTTGGTCTCGGTGAAAATGCGAGGGCTGGACTGGTCACCCGTTCCTTAGCTGAAATGACCAGACTTGGCACCGCCATGGGAGGCCATCGGGATACATTCCGCGGTTTGAGTGGGATCGGAGATCTCATGGTCACCTGCTTCAGCAGCCGAAGCAGAAACCATCAAGTTGGATTCCGTCTTGGTCGGGGTGAATCTCTGGAGGTGATCCGCAACTCCATGACAATGGTTGCCGAGGGAGTGCCGACAGCCGCTGCGGCTCATGCATGTGCTCGACGACTCGGCGTGGAAACACCCATCATCAACGAGGTTTACTCGCTGCTACGGGGCGAAAAAGACCCTGCGCAGGCAATGAACTCACTGATGGCCCGACAGCTTCGCCCGGAAGAGGAGGTCTGAAGAAAAACTAAAACAACGCGTTCCTTCGGCATATGGACTATTGCTGCGGTCTAGTCTCCACATGACCATCAGCACGGAGGACATTGATCTTCCCTAAGTGAGGCAGTCCTTTGTCGGCACACACAGTCATCTGGCTGAGCTTGTTGATCGTGAAAACACCGCCGCGTGTATAGACATGCACATCCTGAGGTTGCTCACCCTGAAGCACGGGAGACCAGAGGTAGCTACCGTAGTTGGTATCGGGAGATTTGTCGGCGGGACAGACCAGCAGCGCGTAGGTGACGCCGTAATTAGAGAGGCATTGCAGGGGCTGCAGGGGCGTGGTGGGGGCGTTACTGTTGGCCGCAGCATTTGTAGTGTAAGTCGCGCCGGTGTTGTAGATTGGAGGAAATTGATCGCCGTTAACCGGGTCGGCCACATACTGCTGCACGGCGATGCCAATCTGTCCCAGATTGGAAATGCATTTTGCCGCTTGGCCTTTCTTTATGGCGGTTTGGATGGTTGGCAATAATAAGGCCGCAAGCAAAGCAATGATTGCAACGACAACCAACATTTCGACGAGCGTAAATCCTCTTAGAAGGCTGGACGACGGTCTGTGTTCTAGCGAGGGACTCTTCATTGGGGTGAATGCATCATTTGCATGTTTTCACCACCCTTTGCAACCAGAATGGGCCGTCGGCAACGCCGATTCTTCGTTTCTTACACCGCCATCTTGAAAAGCAGCCTATTAACAAGAATATCTGATTGTTGATAATGAGATGGTTACGGATGCCCGAGGGAGGGATTTGGATTCGCGAAAGTGGTGAGGCTCAATTTTCCTATAAATGAGATCTGCTCAGCTAACCTACTTCTGCACCGGCTTGCAGCCCTTAGTGGGCCGCTGCCTTTCTGTTTAGATAATTTACTGCCCTCTGTATTCTTTGATTGGCACTCTGGTTAGCTTGGCGAACAAGCATCTTATCCATCATCTGCTGAAAGTTGTCAGGATCAGCCATCATTTGCTGCCATTTCTCTCTTCGCTCCTTTGGAGAAAGCCCGCGCAATTGGGCAAAGAAGGCCTTTCGTTTCTTGTGCTCTTCTTTAGCGGCCGGTTGCTCCTCGGGAGGAAGGAGATCAATCTGGGCAAGTTGCTGTTGCTCCCTCCAGTCTGGATTGACAGAGGGTTGGTCGGAACTTGCATCGACTATATCGGCATGCTCGCCCCCATCCCACTGCCGTTGCCTTTTAGTAATGAAGAAAAATTCAGCCATTTTTCCATGAGCTGATCCAATCAGGGCTGGAAGCACCCTGCCTACCTGGTTCGGCTTAGGAAGACTCTTCGCCGTAGTTTCCCAGCTGTGAGGAGAGGCCGTCATCACGCCGCTCTTCTGCGCCACCTCATCCAAGAGCTTCGAAAGACCAGCATCTGGCCCTTCGATTTTCAATTCTAGACGACGGGGATCTATTGCCAAACCGTTCTCTCCGGAAAAAGGAGGTCCCGGATAGAAATGTGTTGTCCATCCTTCAATATTCCCCGTGCCTGTAAGACTGGCGACCGCCTCCTTGAGCTCCTCCTTAGAAGCTGCAGCTAGGTAGACGACGCGCCAAGAGGAATCAATTCGTAGGGAAAGGATATCCACTGCCACGACCGGACTAACCTTATCCACATCCAAACTTACCAATTGATCGGGGCTAAGCGAACTTTCCACGCGAACATGGCCTTGTCGGGCGACGGAGGAGATGACTTTTCCGAGAGGGGCATCCTTCACATGGATCGTAACCAGCCCCCAATCAGCAATCCATCGAGCCACGAGAATGCCGACCAGCAACAAAGCCACCCCAGATAGAAAGACAAGGCGTTTCGGAACACCGGCATATGAATGCGACATATGAAGTATAAAACACCAAGCAACCAAGAAAGTCGCAGAAAATGTGTGGCTCCTACCCAGTTGAGAGATACTTGTGAATGAAGTGCCTCTCCTTCCTAAAGAGAAGCATCAGAAACACATCCTCATTTACCAGGGCATTGGAGATTTACCTTGTTTGCCGATCATTTCGGTGCGATTGCTTGTGAGCTAGTGTGGTGGCATCCATTGCAAGGAGCGCGCTAAACCACACTCTCCGCTCGGCATTGAATGCCGAAACAACTTCCGTAAGACCCCTCTTCCGACAGAGTCGGGGGGATGGGACACAGAGGAAGCGGCGGTGCCAGAGCATCAACACATAACGTAATACACAATACAGTACTGATCCCTGTTTGTCGCAACCCAGTGTCCCGGGTCGCGAAGCGATGGGATCCACTAACCTCCTCATATCTCATGTCCTCGAATTATTCATCCAATCGCAATCGTTCCCGCAATGGCGGGGGTCGCCGCCGTCCCTCCGGAGCTTCAGACCGACCTCGGGGAAGATACCGGAGTGAAGACCGCGCGCCCCGTGAGCAACAACCCGCCAAGAAGAAGGGGTTTCTTGCCAAGGTTCTTTCCTTCTTTGGCTTTGGCGGCGGCAACAAAACCTCCTCCCCGCAGCAGCGTGCACCGCGCGCCGAACCGGCGAAGGGGGCCTCGCCTCGCCCGTCCCGAAAACCTGAGCAGATCGAGGTAACGACCCCTCGTGTTTATGTTGGCAACCTCTCGTTCGATGCTGCGGAAAGCGATCTCCACGAGCTATTCAGTGGCATCGGCTCAGTCCAGAATGTCGAGATTGTGTGCAACCGTGAAACCCATAGATCCAAAGGATTCGGCTTTGTTCAGTTTGCCAGCGTTGAGGAGGCTAAAAGGGCAGTTGCAGAACTCCATGACAAGGAATACATGGGCCGCAAGCT
>Ga0007854_10000549_pt1 | contig 24260 bp, 21 predicted proteins | sample CryBogCBH12Aug08_FD_60382 | JGI IMG/M metagenome (GOLD analysis project Ga0007854, IMG submission 60382) | Freshwater microbial communities from Crystal Bog, Wisconsin, USA - CBH12Aug08 | ecosystem: Environmental > Aquatic > Freshwater > Lake | place: Crystal Bog, Wisconsin, USA | collected... | reverse complement strand
CGCCCTCGAGGGCCTCGAGGGCGGCATCGACGCGTCCGGCGCCAAGGGAGCGTCGGAGCTCGGCGAGGACGCTGGCATCGATGGGCCCTCGCCGGAGCGCGGCGACGACCGCACCGCGCGCCTGTCGGGCAGAACCCGCGAACCGCGGCTGGGGCCTGCCAGCCCTCGCCGTGGACCTCGCCGGGTCGGACGAGCCGTCCCCCGACCGTCGCCAGTCGCACGACCGTCGCAGGCTGCAGGCATCGCAGGCCGGCGACCGTGCCGTGCAGACCAGCGCGCCATGGTCGAGCATCGCCTGGTTGTGCCGCCATCCATCGCCTGGCCTCACCAGACCGTCCGCCGTCCGCTGGAGCGACGACGCGCTCAGTGGTGCACCGGCGATCGCCCGCGAGATGATCCGGGCCACGTTGGTGTCCACCACGGCCACGTCCGCCTCGAAGGCGAACGCGAGGACGGCGCGCGCGGTGTAGGGACCCACGCCCGGGAGCCCCTCGAGGTCCGCGAGCTCGTGAGGCACGGCTCCATCGAACCGCTCCACCATCGCCACGGCGGCCCGATGCAGGGCGATGGCCCGTCGGTTGTAGCCGAGGCCGTCCCAGCGACGGATCAGCTCCGCCTGCCCGGCGGCAGCTGCCGCCGCGGGGTCCGGCAGGTCTGCGATCAGCGATCGCCAGGCCGGCTCGACCCGCGCGACCTGTGTCTGCTGGAGCATGACCTCGGAGACGAGGATCGCCCACGGGTCGCGCGTCCGGCGCCATGGGAGGTCGCGCACGACCTCGAGTCGCTCGGCGAGGCGTCGACGCCAGGCCCCGATCGAGGCCCGGGTCGGCTCAGCCCCAGACGTCGCCAGCGTAGGGACGCTGCCGCTGCGGAGCGGCGTCACGCTTCCAGACCATCACCCGGCGGCGGAAGTAGCAGACCTCGAGGCCGTCCTGGTTGAAGCCCTTGGTCTCGACGGTGACGATGCCTCGGTCGTCCTTGGACTTGGACTCCGTCGTCTCGAGCACCCTGGTCTCGGCGTAGATCGTGTCCCCGTGGAAGGTCGGGTTCTTGTGCTGCAGCGTCTCGATCTCGAGGTTGGCGATCGCCGCCCCTGACACGTCGGGCACGCTCATGCCGAGGACCAGCGAGTACACGAGGTTTCCCACCACGACGTTCCGCTTCTGCACCGACTCGTGCTCGGCGAACCACGCGTTCGTGTGCAACGGGTGGTGGTTCATCGTGATCATGCAGAAGAGGTGGTCGTCGTACTCGGTGATCGTCTTGCCGGGCCAGTGCTTGTACACATCGCCGGGGACGAAGTCCTCGAGGTAGCGGCCGAAGGGGCGGTCGTGGGTCGTCATGCCCCCATCGTCGCCGCGCCGGGACCCCGCGCGCCACTCAGCGGCAGCGAGGTGCGCCTCAGACGATGACGGGACGGGTGGTGAACCCGATGGAGCCTCCCTCGATGGCCTCGCCATCGAGGAGGAACTTCCAGGTGAACCGGTTGCCGGGCTCGATCGGCAGGGGACCAAGGTTGATGGCCATCGGGATGTCGACCGGCGTCCCCTCCATGAGGCCCTCGGGACGCATCGCCGAGAGCTCGCCGCGGATCTCGATCGACTCGAGGCCGTTCTCGGACATGAAGGTGACGGGCTGGCCGTCCGCATCCTCGAGGAACAGCTCCCAGTGGTGCATCCGGTCGGTCTCGTGCCAGTCGAGCTCGAGCTTGATGGCCACCGCCGACGGTGCCGGGTCCGGCCCGATGAGCGACCACCCCCCGCCGAGGATGTAGAGCTTCCCTTCGGCGACCTGCGCCGAATCCGCCAAGAGCATGGTGACCTTCACCTGCTGCACCCTAGGAGGGGCGACAGCCAGCGGCAAGGCAGCACCTCGCCGACCGTCCTCCGGCGAGGTGTGCGAGGCTTGATCCCATGGCAGACGACATCCTCGGTGACGTGCGAGACCTCCGCGACGACGTGTACCGCCGCCCCCTGGCCACCGCCCTCAGCCGCCTCGGCGTCGGAGTCGGCTGGCGGTGCGTCGACGTGGGCGCTGGCCTCGGTGACGTGGCCATCGCCCTCGGCGAGCTGGTCGGGCGCGACGGTCGGATCTACGCCGTCGACATCGATCCCGCCGCACGAGACCTCGTCGCCGCCGCGGCGGCCGAGCACGCGCAGGTGCTCGCACTGACGCAGTCCGTCGAGGACCTCACGCTGCCCGAGGCCGTCGATCTGGCCTTCTGCCGGTTCCTGTTGCTCCACGTGCGCGATCCCCTCGTCGGCCTGCGGTCGATGGCCGCGGCCATCCGCCCCGGGGGGTGGGTCGTCGCCCAGGAGCCCATCACGAGCGCCGGCCGGATCGATGGTGTGGCCATGTCGATGCCCGACGCCCGCCACCCTGATGTGGGCGCGCTGCTGCCGGGCCTGGTGGTCGCCGCCGGCCTCGAGCTCGTCGATGCCTGGGCGGAGGCGCCGGCCGGCTGTGGGCCCGGGCCCGTCGCCTCCTACCTCGAGGAGCTCACCGAGGTCGACCCCGCCGAGGCGTCCATCGTCCTGCCGCCCCTCGTCACCGTCTTGGCCCGCCGGCCCGCCTGAGCCGGCCGGCATCGCCCTGCGGGGCGGCGACTAGATTCCGGATCCATGGCAGAGAACCTCGCACCTGACCTCACCCAGGCCGCCGACGCGGTCGCCCTCGCCCAGGAGGTCGTCGACAAGGCGGTCGTGGCGCTGAAGGCCAATGGTGGCATCGACGCCAACCAGGTCGTCGCCTACGACCTCGCCCACGCCGCCAGCGCCGTCGGCACCGCACGCTCGACCCTCGCCTATGGGGCGAAGGGCGAGGTCGAGGCACGCATCGCCTGCGCGTTCATCGCCGACGCCCTGCGCGACCTCGGCCAGCGGATGGTGGGCCGAGAGGCGCTCTTCGGCGTGGAGCCCGGGTGGATGTCCCCGGTGGCCGGCTTCGTCGCCGCCTATTGCGACCCTGACTTCCTCGCCGGCATCGTCGGCCAGACCGGCCCTCGTCACCTCGACCAGGACTTCGAGCTGGTCGCCGACACCTTCCACCGCTTCGCCGAGGAGCAGATCCGCCCTCGTGCCGAGCACATCCACCGCGAGAACGCCGACATCCCAGAGGACCTGATCCAGGCCCTTGCCGAGATCGGTGGCATGGGACTCAGCGTGCCCGAGGAGTATGGGGGCTTCGCCTCCGGCGGCGCGGCCGACTACATCGGCATGGTCGTCGCCACCGAAGAGCTCACCTGGGGGTCGCTCGGTGCGGGCGGCGCGCTGATCACCCGGCCAGAGATCCTCACCCGTGCCGTGCTCGCCGGAGGGACCGAGGAGCAGAAGGAGCGCTGGCTTCCCAAGCTCGCCACCGCCGAGATCATGGCCGCCGTAGCGGTGACCGAGCCGGACTACGGCTCCGACGTCGCCAACATCACCACGCAGGCCACGAAGACCGAGGGAGGGTGGCTGATCAACGGCACCAAGACCTGGTGCACCTTCGGCGCCCGGGCCAACGCCCTGATGCTGCTTGCCCGCACCGACCCCGACCGGTCCAAGGCCCACCGAGGGCTGACGCTGTTCGTGGTCGAGAAGCCCATCGCCGACGGGCACGGCTTCATCTTCACCCAGGACGCAGCGGGCGAAGGTCGCAGCGACGACGACGGTCGCATGGAGGGACGCCCGATCGACACGCTGGGCTACCGCGGGATGCACTCCTACGAGATCGCCTTCGACAACTGGTTCGTCCCCGACGCCAACCTGGTCGGCGAGGAGGACGGCATCGGCAAGGGCTTCTACTACCAGATGGCCGGATTCGAGAACGGCCGGATCCAGACCGCCGCCCGCGCTGTCGGCATCATGCAGGCCGCCTACGAGGCGGCCTATGAGTATGCCGAGAACCGCAAGGTGTTCGGATCGCCGATCTTCGACTACCAGCTCACCAAGGTGAAGCTGGCCCGCATGGCTGTGATCATCCAGGCCTGTCGGCAGTACTCGCTCGAGGTCGCCATCCTCATGGCCAACGGCGAGGGTGCGCTCGAGGCCTCCATGGCCAAGGCCTATGTCTGCCGTGCCGCCGAATGGGTCACCAGGGAGGCGATGCAGATCCACGGGGGCATGGGCTACGCCGAGGAGTACGCGGTCAGCCGCTACTTCGTCGATGCCCGCGTGCTCTCGATCTTCGAGGGCGCTGACGAGACGCTGTGCCTCAAGGTCGTGGCCCGCAAGCTCGTCGAGGACGCCGGCTGACGACAGACGGCTCCGTCACTGGTCTTGGGTGACGGCGACCTTGAGCGACGAGAACCCCGGGGCTGGCGTCGGCACCGGGTGCGTGGACGCTCGCCCAGCGAAGACGTTCCGCAGCTGGAACACCGTGTAGTACTGCACGATCGGCCAGAGATCCTTTGGCGGTGCATCTGCGGGCTCGCATCCGTTGATGCCCAGCTTGGCGAGCTTCGGGGAGACGAAGTGGTTGGCCACGGCGAAGTTAATCAAGCCACCCCCTGACCGGATCCCGACGCAGATGTCGGTGTAGGTGTTGTGCCCGAGCCCTGTCACCTCGACCAGGGACTTCGGCATCGAGAGGCGGTGGTAGGTCCGGGCCACCGACGCCGGGGTGACCGCGGCGTCACCGGTGGTCCCGATGATCATCGTCGGCTTGTTGGCCGGTGGGCCGACCGGCCCGACCGGCGCCCAGCCGATCGCCGTCGCCACACCAGGGAGCCCTAGGGCATCGAACGCCGTCTGCCCGCCCATCGAGTGGCCGGCCGTGGCCACCTTCGAAGGGTCGACGGCCCCCTTGAGCACTGAGGTCGGGTCGGCGCTGGCCGCCACCACCGCCCGCAGCGAGGACCGCATCACCGACGTGTCGAGGGCTGGGGTGGACCGCGGGGACCCCGAGAGCGCCTGGCTGGCGAGGCCGCGCTCGAGGTAGTCGGCGCTCACGACGACGTACCCCCACGAGGCGATCCCCGCCAGGAGGTTCGAGTAGTAGAGGCGCTCGCCCCCATAGCCATGGCTGAACAGGAGGATCGGATACCGACGCGGGGAGGCGACCTCGCCGCTGCCGTCACAGCCGACCACGGCCCCCGGGATGGACTGGCGGGTGTCGAACGCCGCCGGGAGCACAGCGCGCAACGATGTCGGCAGGGTCTCGGACTCCTTGTAGGAGAACCAGCTGCGGCACGTGTCCCCGGCCGACTGCACCATCGGATAGAAGACGGTGGCCAGGCGCTCCCCGAGGACGGAACCGGCGGAACCGAGGTCGAGGGTGGTCACGCTGACCTGGAGCGGGCCGCTCCGCGAGTAGTCAGCCGTCGATGCCGTCGTCGGTCGCGGCACTGGTGCCGTGGTCGATGTCGAGCACGCCGCCAGCGCCAGCGCCGCTGCCGCCAACCCCCCAACCCTCCACGTTCGCATGGCCCACCCCCCGGTCTCGATCTGCGAATCCTGCCATGAAATGCCCCGGTGCCGACGACCTGCGGGGCTCAGGCCCTCCTGGCGCCCTCCGCCTCCGGGACGGAGCGATAGAGGATGAGGAGCACCACGTCGTAGGTGATCTTCACCACCCCGGCGATGACGAGGGGCCAACCCACGCTGGTCGCGGCGAGCAGGAGGCCTGCCAGCAGTGGCGTCGTCGCCGACGCCAACGACCGCGGCACGTTGGTGACGCTCGACGCAGCGGCGCGCTCGTCGGCGGGAACGACCGCCATCACGAGGGCCTGCCGAGCCGGGACGTCCATCTGGGCGAAGAGCGCTCGCGCCAGCAGCAGCGCGACCGCCACCCCGCCGCTGGGTGCGAAGGCCGCCAAGATGAGCAGCACGTTCGCTGGGATGTGCGTGTAGGCCATCGTGCGGATCAGGCCGATGCGTCGGGCGAGCACGGGTGCGAGCGCCTGCGACGCCGCTCCGAGCAGGCCCGCGGCGAAGAACAACGCTCCCGTGGCTCCCGGCGAGAGGCCGAACCTCAGGTGGAGCCACAGCACCAGCAGCGAGGTGACCACGAAGCCGCTCCCCGCCGAGTCCAGGCTGAAGAGCGCGGCCAGCTCGAGCACGATGCGTCGAGAGGTGTGCAGCGGTCGGCGCCGCTCCCCTGCGCCCGTGGGCGGCGATGGCGCCGGCTCCCCATGGCGGTGCAGGCCGGCGTAGACGGTGAAGATGACCACCCCGACGAGCGCGTAGAGCACGAACCCCGCCCGGTCGGCGCTGGAGACGCGCCAGCCGTAGTGATGGGCCGCCGCCGCCGGCAGCGACGAGAGCAGCGCACCGATGGCGCCCGCGAGGATGGCCCCGAGGTTGTAGACGGCGAAGACGCGCGGCCGGCTCGGCGCGGGCACCAGCCCCGCGACATAGGCCTGCTCCGTGGGGAGGAAGACGCTCACGTCGCCGGCCGACGGGTTGAGGGTGCCGAGCACGGCGACGATCATCATCGGCCAGAACCAGACGGTGGACGCGAACCCGACCCCCGTCATGACCATCATCACCGCGGCGATGGCGAGGCGAGCCTTGAGGCTCCACCGCTGCCCACCAAGGCCGAACAGCAGCGTCATCCCCGCCGAGCCCAGCAGGGTCCCCGTGACGATCGCCCCGATCGCCACGGGGCTGAACCCGAGGTCGCTCAGGTACTGGGCGAGCAGGACGCTGACGAACCCGTCAGCGAAGCCCCGAAGCGTCCGCCCGGTGATGATCCGCGCCGCGTCAGGCGACGTCGACGCAGGGAGGACCTGCAGCGGAGGACCTCAGCCGTCCCGGAGGTGCTCGGCGAGGAAGGCGATCGAGCGATCCCACAGCAGCGCCGAGGCGGACGGGTCGTAGACCTCGGGACGGTCCTCGTTGAAGAAGGCATGGCGTGCGTCGGGGTACACGTGGAGCTCGACGTCCTTGCCCAGCGCAGCGAGGGTGCCCACCAACTCCTCGGCCGCCGCCGGGGTGAAGAAGTCATCTTGGCCGGCGCAGTGGATCTGGGTCGCTGCCGACATCTCCGCGTAGTCCGGGTGTGCCGCCTCCCAGGGGTGGACGCCGTAGCAGGGGATCACCACTGAGATCGCGTCGGGCCGTCGCGCTGCCAGCACCAGTGCCAGCCCACCACCCATGCAGAAGCCCAGCACGCCCAGCTTCGGGTGGCCGGTCCTCTGCCGGAGGAGCTCGACCGCCCCCGACATGTCGGCGGCGGCGCTCTCCAGCTGCAGGCTCATCATCTCCTTGGCCGCGTCGTCGGGCTCGTGCAGCGGGACCACCCTGCCCCCGTAGAGGTCCGGTGCCAGCGCACTGAAGCCTGCATCGGCCAGGCGATCGCAGACCCCCTTGATCTGATCGATCAGGCCCCACCACTCTTGGATGACCACCACCCCAGGAGCATCCGGCGATGCCGCCATCGCCAGGTAGCCCGTCGCGGCGCCTCCCCCTGGACCCGTGAACTCCACCATCTCACCCATGGATCTGACCCTACCGCCCACGATGATGTGATTCTTAGGGAGTTCTGCAACTCGTCGCGAAGTGCCCTCTGAGCAGGGGATCCACGTTCGGAACCCCCGTGGGGGACCGTCGCCACCGGCCCGAAACCTTGATCCAGACCCCCAAGCCTGCAAGAATGCATGCATCGTGTACGACGCCGAAGGCAACCTCAGCCCGACGACGACGTGGACGCGGAGGATGACGCGATCTGCCTCCCGTGCCGCTTGGCCTCTCATGGCCGTAGCTGCAGTGTGTGCCAGCACTGTGCTTCCGTTGTCGCGCCCCGCAGCGGCCGACCAGCTCTCCGACGCCAAGGCACAGGCCGCCTCGCTCGAGGCCAAGCTCAGCGCCACCACGGCCCAGATCGGAGCCCTGGGCCAGCAGTATGACGCCGCCAAGTACCACCAGGAGCAGCTCCAGACCCAGATCGCCCAGACCCGCGACGCCATCGCCAAGGCCCAGGCCCAGGTCTCGAGCGACAAGTCCCACCTCCGCAAGGCCGCCATCGACTCCTACATGTCGAATGGCACCGCAGCCAACGCCAACCCTCTCTTCACCACCAGCCAGAAGGACTTCGCCGCCAAGACCGTCTACACCAAGGTCTCCGAGAACCGCCTCCACTCTGCGGTGGCCCACCTGACCAACTCGCAGGACACCTTGGCGAGCCAGCAGAGCAAGCTCCAGTCGCAGGAGGCCTCGGCCGCAGCGGCGACGGCGTCAGCAGCCTCGGCCATGAGCCAGGCCCAGGCGCTCCAGGCGCAGCAGACCGCCACGTTGGCCCAGGCCAAGGGCCAGGTCGCGACCTTGATCCAGCAGAACCAGCAGGCAGCTCAGGCCGCGCAGGCCGCGCAGGCGAAGGCCGCAGCCGCCGGAGGCGGCTCGACCTCCGGCTCCAGCTCGGGTTCGGGGTCCGGCACCACGCACAGCTATCCCGTCCCGCCTCCGGCCCCCGGGGGCGCCGGAGCCGTTGCAGCGGCGGAGAGCCAGATCGGCGTCCCCTACGTGTGGGCAGCGGAGTCTCCCGGCGTCGGCTTCGACTGCTCTGGACTCACCGCCTGGGCATGGGGGCAGGCCGGCGTGGGCCTCCCGCACTACTCCGGGGCTCAGATGGCGATGTCGACCCCGGTCCCGAGCCTCGCGGACGCCCAGCCGGGCGACCTGATCTTCTATGGCCCCGGGGGCAGCGAGCACGTGGCGATGTACGTCGGTGGCGGCTCGATGATCGAGGCCCCGCAGACCGGCTCGTTCGTGCACATCACCCCGGTGCGCATGGACTTCGCCGGCATCGGCCGACCCTGATCCTCGGGCACCGAGCGAGCTAGGCGGAGCTGAGGCTTCCGTGCACCCGATCCCGACCTCGTTCCACATCGGACCGCTGGAGATCCACACCTACGGCGTCGGTCTGGCGATCACGTTCTGGGTGGCGTACCGCTACTTCGAGCACCGCCTGGCCAAGCGAGGCTTCGCCACCGAATGGGTCTCCTCCCTCTTCCTCTGGGTGATCGCGTCGGCCATCCTCGGAGCCCGGCTGATGCACGTGGTCTCCAACCTCGGCTACTACACCGCTCATCCCGCCCAGATCGTGGCGATCTGGCAGGGAGGGCTGTCCTCCTTCGGAGGGCTCCTCCTCGCCGTCCCCGTAGCGATCGTGATCGCCCGTCGCCGCTGCCCCGAGCTCGGCGTCCTCGAGGGCCTCGACATCGTCGCTCCCGTGCTCATGGCCGCCTGGGCGCTGGGCCGCCTGCTCGGCCCACAGCTGATGGTGGCCGGGGGCGGCCACCCGACCGACCAGTGGTTCGGCATGTACTACGACGGCCAGGCGGGCAAGCGGGTCCCGGTGCCCGTGATCCAGGCCATCGAGGACTTCACCACCTACCTGGTCCTGCTCTGGGTCGAACGCCGCATCGATCGGCGCCACGCGGCCCACCCTGCGCTCCCCAACCCCTCGGGGACCGTCGTGGCCACGGGGATGATCATCTGGGGGATCACCCGGGCCCTCGACGAGCACTTCCTGCTCGGCGACATCGGTCAGACGGGGTCGATCCTCGTGCAGGTCGCAGGGGTGGCCCTCGTGGTCGGCGGGCTCATGATCCTGCTGCGCGTCCGGCACCGCCGGCAGGCTGCTGCCGACGCCACGGTCGAGCCCTCAGCCTGAGCACCCGAGTGCCATTCAGGCGTTCGGCTTCTCCTTCGCCGCTGCGGCCTTGCGGTACTCCTCCAGCTTGTCGATGAGCTCCATCCGCTCCACGCCCACGGTGGAGTCGAGCCGCTGCTCGATCTCCTCCGGGGTCCAGCGGTCCGCGGTGTACATCGCCCGGACCTCGCGCGGCTGGTTCCACACGGCGATCTTCTTGCCGACGACCGTGTAGACCTGCCCGGTGATGTGCTTCGCCTTGTCGCTGAGCAGGTACACCACCATCGGGGCGATGTCCTCGGGGTCGCCCATCTCGGCGAGCTCCATCGGGACGTTCTCGCTCATCCGGGTGCGCGCCACCGGTGCGATGGCGTTGGCAGTCACGCCATAGCGGTAGAGGCCAGCCGCAGCCGACCGGATCAGCGACACGATGCCGCCCTTGGCCGACGCGTAGTTGGCCTGCGCCACGCTCCCCGCGAACGCACCAGAGGTGAAGCCGATCAGTGCCCCGCCGCCCTCCTGCTTGCGCATGACCGCGGCGGCGGCACGGATCACCGTGAAGTGGCCCTTGAGGTGGGTGGCGATGACGGCGTCCCACTCGTCCTCGGACATGTTGAACAGCATCCGCTCGCGGAGGATCCCGGCGACGGCGACGACGCCGTCGATCCGCCCCCAGCGCTCCATCGCAGCGTCGATGATGTGCGAGCCTCCGTCCATCGTCGAGACGTCGTCGGCCACCGCCATTGCCTCGCCACCAGCGGCCTCGATCTCTGCCACGACGGCGTTGGCGGGCTCGCTCGACGGGTCCTCGCCGGCCATCGACACGCCGATGTCGGCGACGACGACCTTGGCGCCCTCTGCCGCCGCGGCGATCGCGATCGCCCGGCCGATGCCACCTCCGCCCCCGGTGATCGCCACAACCTTGCCGTCGAGATACTTCGCCATGTCCACTCCTCGTGATTCAGGTTCGGAGGAACCCTACAACCTGACGCCGCGTCAGGTTGGACCTCCCCCGTGCCATGTCGTCGGTGTCGTTGGCGTCTGACGAGAACCTGTTCTAGCGTTGGAGCGATACTGACGGAGGCCCTCGCGCCTGCGACCAAGGGGGAGAACATGGCGGACTTCGGCTTCTGGGCGATTGCGACCGAGTCGCCCGATCACCTCGCGCTCGTCACCCCGGACGGCGCAGAGATCACCGCCGGCGAGCTCCTTGGCCGCGCCAACCAGGTCGTCCACGCCTTGCGGCGCTTCGGGCTCAAGCCGGGTGACGTGGTGGGCACGCTGCTCCCCAACGGCCGCGAGATGATCGAGCTCTACCTCGCCTGCCTGCAGGCAGGCTGGTACCTCGTGCCCAACAACCACCACCTCGTCGGGGCCGAGATCGGCTACATCCTCGAAGACTCCGAGGCCAAGGTGTTCGTGGCCCACGAGCGCTTCGAGGAGGCGGCCCTCGATGCCGCCGAGGTGGCGGGGCTCGGCGGGACCGCCTGCCTCGCCGTCGGCGAGATCGTGGGGTTCAACTCCTACGAGCTGCTGCTCAGCAACCAGCCGACCACGGCGCCCGAGGACCGCACCATCGGCGACATCATGAACTACACGTCGGGCACGACGGGCAAGCCCAAGGGCGTCCACCGCCCTCTGTCGGGGGCGACCCCTGAGGAGGCGGCGCTCGGCCTCTCGGGCATCCTGTTCCTCTTCGGGATCCAGCCGCACGACGACAACGTCCACATCGTGGGCTCGCCGCTGTACCACACGGCCGTCCTGCGCTTCGCCGGTGCGTCGATCCACCTCGGCCACACGCTCGTCGTGATGGACAAGTGGGACCCCGAGGAGATGCTGCGCCTGATCCAGCAGTACAAGGTGACCACGTCGCACATGGTGCCCACGCAGTTCGTCCGGCTGCTCAACCTCCCCGAGGAGGTCCGCTCTGCCTACGACGTGTCGTCGCTGCGCCACATGATCCACGCCGCCGCTCCCTGCCCGATCGAGATCAAGCACCAGATGATCGACTGGTGGGGCAACGCGGTGGACGAGTACTACGCCGCCTCGGAGGGTGGCGGCACCGTGGTCGGCGCCGAGGAGTGGCTGACCAAGCCCGGGACGGTCGGGAAGGCCTGGCCCATCTCCGAGATCGGCATCTTCGACGACGATGAGAACCGGCTGACCGAGCCCGGGGCGATCGGCACGGTCTACATGTCGATGCAGACCGGGAACTTCGAGTACCACAAGGACAAGGAGAAGACGAAGAAGAACCGCATCGGCAGCTTCTTCACCGTGGGCGACATCGGCTACCTCGACGAGGACGGGTTCCTGTTCCTCTGCGACCGCAAGACCGACATGATCATCTCGGGCGGCGCCAACATCTACCCGGCCGAGATCGAGGGGGCCATCATCATGCACCCCAAGGTGGCCGACGTCGCCGTGTTCGGCGTCCCGAACGCCGACTGGGGCGAGGAGATCAAGGCCGTCGTCCAGCCCGCCGAGGGCGTGGAGGGCGACGACGCCCTGCGCGAGGAGATCATCGCCTTCCTTAAGGACAAGATCGGCAAGATGAAGCAGCCGCGATCGATCGACTTCACCAGCGACATGCCCCGGGACGACTCGGGCAAGCTGTACAAGCGCAAGCTGCGGGACCCCTACTGGGAGGGCCAGGACCGGGCCATCTGAGCGTCCGATCAGGGCTGCGTCCGTCGGCGGCTCCGATCGCCGTCCCATCGGAGCCGGTTCGCCACCGATCTGCGAGGATTGCGCCGTGACCACCACCGCGCACGACCCCACCGTCGACGCACCGACGGGAAGGCTGCGGTCATTCGTCGATCGGCGGGCCGGCCTGATCCTTGCCGTCATCGTCCTGCTCGGCGCCATCCCGCGGGTACGGCAGCTCTCGTCAGGGACCCTGTACCCGGACGATGCCTGGGTGGCACTCACCAACCACTTCGGCCTGTCGACCTCGGTCCGCATGCTGGTCACCTCGCCAGGGTTCACGCTGTTCACGCAGTGGTGGACGGGGCTGGCTCCTCGGACCACCTGGTTCGCCCAGCTGCCCGACCTGCTCTCCAGCATCGGCGGCATCGTCGCCGTCTACGCCCTGCTGCGCTGGAACCGGCTCTCGACCTGGGTGGCGCTGAGCGGTGCCGGCCTCCTGGCGGCCTCCACCGAGGCCACCAGCTTCGCCACGCACCTCAAGCCCTATCCCGACGACGTCCTCCTCGCCTGCGCCATCCTCTTCGTCGCCGAGCGCTGTCGACGGTCGCCGACGACGAGGAACCTCGCCATCCTGGCTGCGGTGGCGATCGGGAGCGCCGCATGGTCGTTCTCCAGCGTGATCGTCACGGCGGGCGCCTACCTCATGGTCGGCCTCGTCTGGACGAGGCGACGGCAGGCCACAGCGGCGCTGGCGGTGACCGCCGGTGCCGCCGTCGTCGCCATCGGCGCGCTCTACGCGGCGATCATCCGTCCGCAGACCACCACCTCGCTCGCCCGCTACTGGCACGAGCACTACCTCTCGACCACCTCGGTCGGCTCGCTGCTGCGGTCGAGCCGTCGAGCCGTCAACGGCGTGTTCGGCGACCAGCTGGCCTTCACGCCCCACCACATGCTCCACGTCGTGGGGCGCGTCGACGAGTGGGCACTGCTCGCACTGGCCATCGCCGGTGCGATCGCCGCCACCCGGCGCCGCCTCGCGTCGCTCTGCGTCGTCGGGGTGGCGGTGGTCGCCGCCCTGGCCCATGCCATCCCACTCGGCTCCAACCGGACCGATGCCTACCTCTTCCCCGCCCTGCTGCTCCTGGTGGGCAGCGGGCTCGGTTGGGTCGGACGGACGATGCGGCGCCATGCCCCGGGGTGGGCCACCACCGCGATGGCCACCGTGGGCATCGTCTGGCTGAGCGGCTGCCTGATCCTCAACGCCGCCGTGCCGCCCCGCTATCCGGGAGGCGACCTGCGCCGCGCCGCCGCCGCCGCCCGCGCCATGGTGGCAGGCACGCCCAATGCGGTGATCCTCGTGGAGGGGACGGCCCGGTGGCCATGGGCGTACGGCGAGGACCCCAACGTCACCCTGCGCTTCGGTCAGGGCTACAACACGGGCTACGCACCGGTCTCCGGGACCCCTGGCGTCGTGATCATGCCGGCGAGCTCGGCGGAGGCCGCCTTCTCGGCCGGCTGGGCGGCCCAGCACGTCGCCGGTGCCTCTGCGCTCGTCACCGTCGCCTATGACTTCCCTGGGCTCCCCGAGCCGTCCTTGGTCGCAGCAGCCCTCCGGCGTGCCTGCTGGACCCCAGGGGTGCCGCGGAAGATCACCACCTACACCGTCACGCCCTGGCGGCACGCAGCGGGGTGCCAAGCCCCGACGGGGCGCTAGGAAGGATCAGTCGCCGCCGAGCTGCTCGATGGCCTGGCGCATGAGTGGGTCGATGACGTCGCCGTCCGCCCGCTCGGCATTGCGCTCCACGATGCCGACCATCTGGGCTGGTGGCACCTCGATGAAGATCGCCGTGGCCTCGGCCGTGACCTCGCCGTTGACCGAGATGGTGGCCTGGGTGTGGATCTTGCGCCCGTCAACCGAGACCTGACGGGCTTCGAGGTCGAGCGGGGTCAACAGCGGGGTCGGGCGGCGGTACTTGATGGTCAGGGTCCCGGTCATGCCGGGACGGTTGGCCACGAGGTTGGCATTGCCGAGGATCTCGTCGAACAGCAGGGCCACCATGCCACCGTGGACGCAGGTCGGCGGTCCCTCGTAGGGAATGGTGAAGATGGCGCGACCGCGGATGTAGCGGCCCTGCTCGTCCTCCTCCGCCCAGATCGAGATCGGCGGGGAGATCGGGTTCGCCCAGCCCGACATGGGGCTGTTGGGGAAGAAATCTCCAGGGTGGCCAGCGATGTCCGGCGTGCTGCGCGAGCGACGGCCATCCCCTCCCGCCCGCTCCAGCCGATCGACGACGCCGCGCAGGACCTCCGCCTCGGCCAGCAGGATCCCGTCGCCGAAGTCCTTGGTCATCAGCAGGTCGATGAGGTCGCGGACCGCCTCCGCCGGCTGGCTGCGCGGCAGGTCGGGACCCTGCGTGATCGGACCGTGGAGCGCGACGGCCTCGGGCGGGAGGTCCGGGACGGGCCGGCGCCTCACCGCTTCTTGAACTCTGCCGGGCGCTTCTCGGCGAAGGCCCGCGGGCCCTCCTTGGCATCCTCGGTGGCGAAGATCGGCCAGCCGATCTCGAGCTCGTTGGCCAGGCCATCGACCTCGCTCATGCCCTCGGACTCGAGCACCGAACGCTTCACGGCCTCGACGGCGAGCGGCGCGTTGGCGCAGATGACGTCGGCGATCTCGAGCGCCCGCTCGAGCGCGGTGCCGTCGGGGACGAGGTGGCCGATCAGCCCGATCTCCTTGGCCTCCGTGGCGGGCACCGGTCGACCCGTGAGCAGGATGTCCATGGCCACGGTGTAGGGGATCTGGCGGCGCAGGCGGACCGTCGAGCCCCCGAGGGGGAAGAGCCCCCGGGCAACCTCGAAGAGGCCGAAGGTGGCGTTCTCCCCTGCGACGCGGATGTCCGTGCCCTGCAGGATCTCGGTGCCGCCGGCGACAGCGTAGCCCTCGACGGCGGCGATCAGGGGCTTGGCGAGGTTGCGATGGCGCAGCAGGGCCTTCCAGTGCAGGTCCGGGTCTGCCGCCATCCGGTCTGCGTACGCGGCGTTGGCCGGGTCCGACATCGACTTGAGGTCCATGCCCGAGCAGAAGGTGCCGCCCGCACCGGTCAGGATCGCGCAGCGGATGTCGTCGTTGGCATCGATCTCGTCCCACGCGTCGACCATGCCGACCAGCATCGGCAGCGACAGGGCGTTCTTCGCCTCAGGGCGGTTCATGGTCACGATGGCGGTGTGCCCCACCACCTCGAAGGTCAGGTTCTCGGTACCGATCATCAGGTCCCCCTCCAGATCTCAGGCTTGGTCGATCCCGGCAGGCGTCCGGGTCGCCCTGCAGTAGACCACGATCGGCCGCCGCTCTGCCACCTCAGTCCTTGACCGATCCCGCCCACCAGCTCGCCACGGCTGCGAGGGCGCACAGGATGCCGGAGAACCCGAGCGAGAGCATCAGGCCATCGTGGAACGAGCTCGAGATCAGCGTCGGGAAGAACTCCCGGCTCGTCACCACCGCCTGCTGCGCTGGCGAGAGCTGGTGGAGGGCTGGACCGAGGAGGGTGCCGAGTGGGTTGTAGCCGAGGAAGGCGGCGAAGAGCATCCCGACCGGGGGCCGTCCTGCGACGTTGGCGGCCACGGCTGCCGGCACCCCCTGGGCCGACAGGCCGGTGCGCACCGCCGCCGGGAGGGTGACGGACAGCCCCACGACCATCAGCGAGAAGAACAGGCCGATCGAGACCACGAAGCCCGTGTTCATGAAGGTGGCCCGGATGCCCGATGCGGCGCCGCGCATCCTCGCCGGCACGCTGCCCATCATCAGCGAGGTGTTGGGGGCCGAGAAGGCCCCGGTGCCGATCCCGTTGCACAGCAGGATCACCGCGAAGGCCGGGTAGCCGAAGTTCACCGGCAGCAGGCACAGGGCGGCGAACGAGAGCGCCGTGAGGACCATGCCGCCAGTGGTGAAGATCCGCTGCCCGAACCGGTCGGAGAGGTGGCCGGCGATGGGACCCGAGGTCACGAACCCCACCGAGAGCGGGATCAGGTAGAGGCTCGACCAGAGCGGGGTGTCGATGAAGTTGTAGCCGTGGAGGGGCAGCCAGATCCCTTGGAGCCACACGATGAGGAGGAACTGCACCCCGCCGCGACCGATGTTGGCCAGCAGGATGGCGAGGCCCCCTCCGGCGAAGACCCGAGTGCGGAACAGGTCGAGGTGGAGCACCGGGTCCGGAGCCCGTCGCTCGATGAAGAGGAACGCGACCAACAGCACCAGCCCGCCGATCATGCAGGTGAGCACGAACGGGCTCGTCCAGCCCATGCTGTGCCCTCCCGACGGCTGGATGCCGTAGGTCATGCCGACGAGGAACAGGATCAGTCCCGCGGCGAAGGTCACGTTGCCCCACCAGTCGATCGTGGCGGGATGCCGCTCGGCCGTCTCGTGCAGGGCGAGGAAGCTCCACGCGGCGCCGATGACGCCGATGGGGACCGAGACGAAGAACACCAGCCGCCAGTCGACGGCCGACAGGATCCCGCCGACGATCAGTCCCAGGAACGAGCCCACGATCCCGGCGATCACGTTGAAGCCCATCGCCATGCCCCGCCTGGTGGCGTCGAAGGCATCGGTCAGGATCGCGGTGGAGTTAGCCATGATGAGCGCCCCACCGATCCCTTGGATCACTCGCACGATGATGATCCAGAGGGCTCCCGGCGTGCCGGTCAACGGCGTCGCGGCCAGCGCGATCGAGGCGAGGGTGAACACCGCGAACCCGGCGTTGTACATCTTGACGCGACCGACGATGTCGCCGATACGGCCCACGGTGACCACCAGGACGGCGGTGACCACGAGGTAGCCCTGCAGGGTCCACAGCAGCAGGCCGATGTTCGACGGGTCCAAGGGGGCGACGTGGATCCCCCGGAAGATGGCCGGCAGCGAGATGATCACCACCGACGAGTTGAACATCGCCAGGAACGTGCCCAGGGTGGTGTTCGACAGAACGACCCAGCGATAGCGCTCGGACGCGCTCCGTCGTTCGCGCCGTTCGGCGAGTGTGCCGCTCATGGCTGGCGGCCTCTCGGCCGGCTGGCTAGAGGCGCTCGATGATCGTGCCGGTGGCCAGCGCACCACCACAGCACATCGACACGAGTCCGAACTGCAGGTCGCTGCGCTCGAGCTCGTTGAGGATCGTGGTGATCAGGCGAGCGCCGGTGGCGCCGACGGGGTGGCCGAGGGCGATGGCCCCGCCGTTCACGTTGACCTTGTCCCAGTCGACGTCGTGCTCCTTGCCCCAGCTCATCACGACCGAGGCGAAGGCCTCGTTGACCTCGAAGAGGTCGATGTCGGCGATCGTCATCCCGGCCTTGTCCAGCACCATCTGCGTGGCCCGGATCGGGCCATCGAGGTGGTAGTAGGGGTCAGAGCCGGCCAGGACCTGCGCAACGATGCGGGCGCGGGGCTTGAGGCCCTCGGCCTTGGCGCGCTCCTCGGACATCCAGAGCACGGCCGAGGCGCCATCGGAGATCTGCGAGGAGTTCCCCGCGGTGTGCATGCCGGTCGGCAGCACGGGCTTGAGCTTGGCGAGGCCCTCGGCCGTCGTCTCGCGCATGCCCTGGTCTCGGGAGATCACCGCGGTCTCGCCGGAGTGCTCGCCCATGGGGCCCTCCTCGCCCACCACGGGGGCCTCGACGGGCACGATCTGAGAGTCGAAGCGACCCTCCTCCCACGCCACAGCGGCCTTCTGCTGCGACACCAGGCCCAGCCAGTCGACGTCCTCACGGGTGATCCCGTACTTCTCCGAGATCCGCTCGGCGGCGCCGAACTGGTCGGGCATGTCCCACGGGAAGTCCTCGGGCTTCGAGCGGCCTGGGCCGTTGTAGGCGTTCGCTCCAAGGCCGACGCGACTCATGGCCTCGACGCCACAAGCGATGCCCACGTCGATGGCATCCGCGGCGATGAGGTTGTTGATCATGTTGTTGGCCTGCTGGGCCGACCCGCACTGGCAGTCGATGGTGGTCGCCGCCGTGGTCCAGGGGAGGGACTTCTCAAGCCATGCGGTGCGCGTCACGTTGGACGCCTGCTCGCCGGCCTGGGTCACGCACCCGCCCACGACCTGCTCGACCAGGCTCGGGTCGATGCCGGCCCGCTCCACGAGCCCGGCCTGCGCCGCCCCGAGGAGGTCGGCGGCGTGGAGGCCGGAGAGCCACCCATTGCGACGACCGATGGGGGTCCTGACGGCTTCGACGATGACTGGATTGGCCATGATGGCTCCCTTCCGCAAGCGCGGCTGCGCTGATGAGAACGTGTTCTAGGAACCTAGCAGGAGCCGTCCATCGGCCGAGGGCCTAGACGATGACGTTGGCGCGCCACTTCGCCGTCGACGCTGCCGCCTGGTCGGGCGTCATGCGGAGCGAGCGCTCGGGCACGGCGTCGACCAGACGACGCTGCGCCGTGTAGCTGTGGCCGATCGACCGGAACAGCACCTGGCGCACCTCGACGAGGTCCGCGGGTGCGGCGGTCAGGAACCCGAAGATCCCGAGTGCCACCTGCAGGTCGTAGATCGCGGGTGCCCGGCCGTACAGCGAGGCGCGTCGCCCAGCGAGCAGGGCCGCACCCACCTCGACGTCATGGGCGTCCTCATCGTCGCGCAGGACGAGGCTGTCGCTCAGGTGGTGGGCCAGCAGCAGGGCATAGCCCTGGTCCGGGCCGGGCGAGCCGAAGAGGTCGCCGGTGGTCACCTCAGGAGATCGCATCTCGGCGGCCTTGCCGGCGACGTGGGTCGCCGTGGGCTGCGCCATGACGGGCCGCAGGCGCTGGCCGTCGGTGATGGGGACGAATGAGGGCTGCGTCACAGGATCAACCTACCCGCTCCAGCTCAGCTGCTCGCGTGGAGCAGGCCGAAGACGATCGAGTCGTAGAGGGCCTGCCAGCTCGCCTCGATGATGTTCTCCGACACGCCGATGGTCGTCCAGGTCTGATCGGGCGACGACGAGTCCACGAGCACGCGGGTGACCGCCCCCGTCCCGCGCCCAGTGTCGAGCACACGGACCCGGTAGTCGGTGAGGTGCACGTCCGCCAGGCTCGGATAGTGCCCACCGATGGCCTTGCGCAACGCCCCATCCAAGGCATTGACCGGTCCGTTGCCCGACGCCGAGGCCGTGGTGGACTCTCCGCCCACGTTGACGGTGATCGTGGCGGAGGTCGTGGTGGACCCATGGCCATCACCGGCATCACCGAGGTGCTGGGTCGAGACCTCGAAGTTCTCCACCGTGAAGTAGTCGGCCCGCCACCCGGTGGCGCGTCGCAGCAGCAGCTCGAGGCTGCCGTCGGCGACCTCGAAGTGGTAGCCCTCGTGCTCGAGACGCTTGAGGTCCTCGAGGACCGAGACGATCGCGTCGGAGCCGAGCTCGATGCCAAGCTCCTCGGCCTTGATCACCAGGGTCGCCCGGCCAGCCATCTCGGAGACGACCACCCGGTTGGAGTTCCCGACGAGGGCCGAGTCGATGTGCTCGTAGAGGTCTGGGGACTTCGCCACCGCCGAGGCGTGGAGGCCCGCCTTGTGGGCGAAGGCCGCCTTGCCCACGTAGGGCTGCTGGTTCGACGAGGCGATGTTGACCACCTCGGCGATGTGATGACTGACGGCGGTCAGGCGATCGAGCCGGTCCGAGGGGATGGTGCGGATGTTGAGCTTGAGGCTGAGGTCCGGGATGGCCGTGGCGAGGTCGGTGTTGCCGGAGCGCTCGCCGTAGCCGTTGATGCAGCCCTGGACCTGGGTCACGCCGGCGGCCACGGCCGCGAGCGAGTTGGCGACCGCCACGCCAGAGTCGTTGTGGCAGTGGATGCCGAGCCCGGCCGAGGTGACGGCCTGGCGCACCGTGGTGACGGCATGGGTCACGTCGCCGGGCAGCGACCCACCATTGGTGTCGCAGAGCACGAGGCTCTCGGCTCCGGCCTGCTCGGCTGCACGGAGCACCCGCAGGGCGAAGTCCTGGTTGCCACGGAAGCCGTCGAAGAAGTGCTCGGCGTCGAGGAACACGCGCTTGTCGTTGGCGGTCAGGAAGCGGACGGAGTCCTCGACCATGGCCACGGCCTCGTCAAGGCTCGTCTTGAGCGCCTCGGCGACGTGACGGTCCCACGACTTGGCCACGATGCAGATGACCTCGGTGTCCGCCTCGATGAGCGCCCGCAGAGTCTCGTCCTTCTCGGCGTCAGCCCCGGCCCGACGGGTCGAGCCAAAGGCCACCAGCGTCGAGGTCTCGAGCCGCAGCTCTGACGAGAAGCGACGGAAGAACTCGGTGTCCTTGGGGTTCGCCCCCGGCCAGCCACCCTCGATGTAGGCCACGCCGAGGTGGTCGAGCTGCTCGGCCACCTTGATCTTGTCCTCGACCGTGAGCGAGAGGCCCTCCTGCTGCGAGCCGTCGCGCAGGATCGTGTCGAAGATGTCGACCTGCGTCGGGATGTCCGGGAGGTCGTAGTGGTGCGACGCCATGGAGTGCCCGCCGGCATGCGAGTGCCGGTGCGTGTGCCCATGGGAGTGCAACCCGGCCGCCTCGTGCTCGTGCTCGTGCTCGTGCTCGTGCTCGTGCTCGTGGTCGTGGTCGTGGTCAGACATAGTCGAGCCAGGCCTGGTATCGGGGTAGCTCGCCACGCACTGCGCTGAAGTAGGTCGACTGGATCTTCTTGGTGTGGGGACCAGGGGTCCCGTCGCCCACGAGCCGATCGTCGACGGACTGGATCGGGACGACCTCCGCGGCAGTGCCGGTCAGGAAGGCCTCCTCGGCCAGGTAGAGGTCCGTGCGGATCAAGGACTCGTAGCTCACCTCGAGGCCGAGGTCGGTGGCGATGGTCTCGACCGTGGCCTGGGTGATCCCCTGGAGGGTCCCGGCGGCGGAGATGTGCGGAGTGGTGAGCTTGCCGTCGTTGATCACGAACAGGTTCTCGCCGGTGCACTCGGACACCTTGCCGTCGGGAGCCAACATGATGGCCTCGTCGTAGCCGGCCTTCAGCGCCTCGACCTTGGCGAGCGACGAGTTGATGTACATCCCCGTGCCCTTGGCCGCAGTCGGCATGGCGTTCGGGTCGTGACGTCGCCAGGAGCTGATCTTCATGCGGACCCCGTTGTTGAGGCCGTCGTCACCGAGGTAGGTGCCCCACGGCCAGGCCGCGATGGCGACGTTGACCGAGCACGGCAGCGGGTTGAGGCCCATCTCGCCGTAGCCGAGGTACACGAGGGGGCGCAGGTAGCAGCCGTCGGTGAGCTCGTTGGCCCGGACGATCTCCCGGCATGCATCGACCAGCTGGTCGACGTCGTAGGGAACGTCCATCATGAAGATCTTGGCCGAGTTCAGGAGCCGGACGATGTGCTCGCGCAGGCGGAAGATGGCCACCCCGTCGGCGGTCGGGTAGGCCCGGATGCCCTCGAAGACGCCCATGCCGTAGTGCAAGGTGTGGGTGAGGATGTGCGTGGTGGCGTTGTCCCACTCGACCATCTCGCCGTCCATCCAGATGTACTTCGTCGTCGTGATCGGCATGATCAGACCCTTCCTGCGATGGCGTCGCCGATCTCACCGGTCGACGCGGGCTCCGTGGTGCTCATTGCGTACTGCGTCACTGCCGTGGCGATGCGCTCGGCGGCGTCGGTCTCTCCGAGGAACTCGAGCATGAGCGCACCCGAGGAGATGGCGGCGAGCGGGTTGGCCTTTGCCTGACCCGCGATGTCGTGGGCGGCCCCGTGCACGGGCTCGAACAGCGATGGCCCGGTGCGAGCGGCGTTGAGGTTGGCCGAGGCGGCGAAGCCGATCCCACCAGCGACCGCCCCGGCGAGGTCCGTGAGGATGTCACCGAAGAGGTTGTCGGTGACGATCACGTCGTAGCGGCCCGGCTGCTCGACCATGTAGATGCACGCCGCGTCGATGTGGTTGTAGTCCACGGCGACGCTCGGGAACTCCGCCGCCACGTCATCGACGGTCCGCTGCCAGAGGTCACCGGAGAACGTCAGCACGTTCGTCTTGTGGACGAGCGTCAGCTTCTTGGCTGCGCGCGTGGCGGCGAGCTCGAAGGCGAAGCGGACGCACCGCTCGACGCCGAAGCGGGTGTTGACCGACCCCTGGGTAGCGATCTCGTGCGGCGTCCCGTGCCGCAGGAACCCACCTTCGCCGGCATAGGTCCCCTCGGTGTTCTCACGGATGACGACGAAGTCTGCTCCCTCGGCGATCGAGCCGGGGACCCCGACGAAGGGTCGCAGGTTGATGAAGAGGTCGAGGCCGAAGCGAGCCTTGAGCAGGAGGCCACGCTCGAGGGTGCCCGGCGGGATCGAGGTGTCCCCGATCGCCGGACCGACGGCACCGAGCAGGATGGCGTCGAAGCCACGCAGCTCCTCGAGGGTCTCGTCGCTCAGCACCTCGCCCGTGCGCTGGTAGCGCGAGGCACCGAGGTCGAACTCCGTGGTCGCCAGGTCCACGCCAGCGGCAGCGATCACCTTGAGCGCCTCCGCCGTGACCTCCGGCCCGATCCCGTCGCCACCGATCACTGCGATCCTGTGCTGCGCCATGTCCACTCCTTGTCCTCGCTGACCCTCGCCGGGCCTGACGTCGTCTGTTCGGTTGCCGCTCCCGGGGCCGCTCATCGTCGGACCGCTCCGTCCCGGGAAATGAAAAACCGCCCACCAAGTGGACGGTCACGACGGCGCGTTGGATCGTCCAACGCGCCTATCCAATAATCGCTACCCGGTTGCTGCTGAGCATCGCCTCCAAGTCTCCCAAAGGCCCGAGGCCGGGTCAAGACGGGCTGCTGCCTGCGAAGCGACCCGGTCAGAGGCGGTACTCTTGGACGTTCACGACCTCGCCTCAAGGACAACGCTGTGACCGACGGACCCACCAAGCTGACGCAGGAGACCTTCGACCGGCTGTCGGCCGAGCTCGAGGACCTGACCACGCGAGGTCGGATCGACATCGCCCAGGCCATCGAGAGCGCCCGGGCGCTCGGCGACCTCTCGGAGAACGGCGACTACCACGCCGCCAAGGACTCCCAGGGGAAGATGGAGGCGCGGATCCGCCAGCTCCAGGCCTTGCTCAAGAACGCTCAGATCGTCGAGGCCGCCGGGAACTCCGGCACGGTGGCCGAAGGCTCGATCGTCACCCTGCGCTACGAGGGCGACGACGAGGACGACACGCAGGACTACTTCGTCGGGTCCATCGAGGAGCGCCAGGGCGACCTGCCCGTGGCGTCGCCCTCGGCACCCCTCGGAGCCGCCCTGCTGGGCCATGCCGTGGGTGATGCCGTCACCTACGAGGCCCCCGGAGGTTCGTTGACCGTCGAGATCGTGAGGATTGGATCATGACCGCCCCCAAGACCCTGGCCGAGAAGATCTGGGATGCCCACGTGGTGCACCAGGCCGCCGAGGAGCCCGACCTGCTCTTCATCGACCTGCACCTCATCCATGAGGTCACCTCCCCGCAGGCCTTCGACGGCCTGCGCCTGGCCGGCCGCACGGTCCGTCACCCCGAGCTGACCTTGGCCACCGCCGACCACAACGTGCCCACCACCGACATCCACCTGCCGGTCGCCGACGAGATCTCTGCCAAGCAGCTCGAGACGCTGAACAAGAACTGCGCCGAGTTCGACATCACCTGCTACCCCATGGGCAACCTCAACCAGGGCATCGTCCACGTCATCGGCCCCGAGCAGGGCTTCACCCAGCCAGGGATGACCATCGTCTGCGGCGACAGCCACACGTCGACCCACGGCGCCTTCGGCGCCCTCGCCTATGGCATCGGCACCAGCGAGGTCGAGCACGTCCTCGCCACCCAGACCCTGCCGCAGCACAAGCCCAAGATGATGGCCATCGAGGTCGAGGGCGAGCTCCCGGTCGGCGTCACCGCCAAGGACGTCGTCCTCGCCATCATCGGCAAGATCGGCACCGGTGGCGGCATCGGCAGCATCATCGAGTTCCGGGGCAGCGCCATCCGCGGCCTGTCCATGGAAGGTCGCATGACGGTCTGCAACATGACCATCGAGGCGGGAGCCCGAGCTGGCCTGATCGCCCCCGACGAGACCACCTTCGCCT
>Ga0007854_10000548_pt1 | contig 24278 bp, 20 predicted proteins | sample CryBogCBH12Aug08_FD_60382 | JGI IMG/M metagenome (GOLD analysis project Ga0007854, IMG submission 60382) | Freshwater microbial communities from Crystal Bog, Wisconsin, USA - CBH12Aug08 | ecosystem: Environmental > Aquatic > Freshwater > Lake | place: Crystal Bog, Wisconsin, USA | collected... | reverse complement strand
AAAGAAGGCGCCCGCCAAGAAGGCAGCAGTCAAGAAGGTAGTTGCCAAGAAGGCCCCGGCGAAGAAGGCAGTAGCCAAGAAGGCTCCTGCGAAGAAGGCAGTTGCCAAGAAGGCTCCTGCGAAGAAAGCGGCAGCGAAGAAAGCTCCTGCTAAGAAGTAGTTCTGGCAACGGTAACACAAGGCAAGCAAAAAGGCCCGGCATCGCGCCGGGCTTTTTTGCGTCTGCGTATATTCGGTCTGGCTGCCAAACGTTGCCACATCAGCCAGACCAAGGCAATGCCTTCGCTCCAAAAGGCTACTGGGGAGGCTTGACCGAACTTACCTGTGCCTGGGGAGGCTTCACTGAGTTCGCATCGCTTTGCGGTGGCTTAACAGAGAGATCTTCTGTCTGAGGAGGCTTTACAGACAAACTGTCTGCTTGCGGGGGCTTCACGGAGTTGGGAGTGGTGCTGTTGGTCATGGATGCTCCTTTGCTGAGATGCTTGAGGGGTCTTGCGCAGTCCAACCCTGCACAGGCTGGACTTACCTACCGGGAATCGCGCGGGTCGTTATTACTCGGGCTTGATGGTGTTCCCATTATCAGGAAGGACGCTCAATACCTCTGAAGCGCTCTCCGTTGGATTCACCTTCACCCATACCTTCGCAATCTTCCCGTTGGGATCAATGAGGAATGTGTTGCGATTCGCCATAGTGAATCCCATGTGGCTGGTCAGCGAGCCATAGGCCTCCACCATCTTGTGTTCCGTGTCAGAGAGCAGGCGGAAGGTCAGGCTATCCTTGGTGCAGAACTGCTGGTGACTCGCGGTTGAGTCCACGCTCACTCCCAAGATTACGGCATGCTTGGCCTCAAACTGCGGAAGGCTCTCTTGAAACTTGTGCGCCTCAATAGTGCAGCCGCTGGTCATGTCGCGGGGATAGAAGTAAACAACCACCCACTTTCCGTGGAAGCTCTTCAGCGAGACCAGGGAACCGTCTTGCGAAGGGAGCGTAAACGCGGGCGCGGGCTGCCCGACAGCGGGCATCGAATCATCGGCCGCATGGGCCGGCAAACACGAAACCGCGGCCAAAAGAGCTGCGGCTAGAACAAACAGAATTGGCTTTCTCACAAAAGACCTCCAGGATTAGGGGATTGGAACCAGCAAATGTGGAATTGGGCAATAGTCCGGCTCTACGCAAGCGGGGAAGCCTGCCCGCCTCTAGTATCAGCGCGGAGCGGCCACAATGGCAATGCCTGCCCCGCTGGCGCTGCTCAACAGGCGATCGCGGTCAAACAAGAGCGTGCGCCTTGCCTCAACAGAAAGACAACTCGCTCCGGCGCGGATCATAGCGTCCACCGTCGCCATCCCGATCACGGGCACATCAAACCGCATATCCTGATTCGGCTTGGCCACCTTCACTACCGTCAACCGCCGCTCCAGCGTGGATGCGCTGCCATCGAGTGAAGCCATTAGCTTGCCGGCGCGCTCTATGGTCGCGTCTGTGCCCTCCATGGCCTCCACGGCAACGCAGGCCTGCGCAGCCACCACCACTGTCTGCCCGATATCAAAGCCTGCCACAGCCCTCGCCACGCCGAGACCATACTCGATATTGCGGCACTCATCCTCGTCCGGCGCGCGCTGCGTAAGCACGCCCTCCTCGGCTAGTAGCGGCTCTAGGAATCCCGTGGAACTGATCAGCTCAATGCCCTCATCGCCCAGCACCTTGGCTACCGCTCCCAGCAGCATGTCCGTGGAACGGTTGCGCAAATTGAGCAGCAGCTTGGCGAGTCGCCAGTCGGGGCGGATGCTGGAGAATATCTGCTTGTGCTTTACCTGGCCGGCCATCACGGCCTTCTCGACACCCTCCTTCTGGAAGGTCTCAATCAGCCGCGAGAGCTCGCCCAGGGAAAGCCAGTGTACGGTTATGCCCGCATCTGCGGCCGCGCGCTGTTCAATCTCCGGCTCGGTCTCCTCGCGAATGGCGGCCACAACAACAGCGATGCCTTGGGCGCGCGCAGCGTCAAGCAGTAGAAACGGGAAGCGCCCGTTGCCGGCAATGAGGCCAAGCTTCATTCCTACTTGATCACCCCGCGGTGGCTGTGTTCGATGAATGCGGCCAGCAAGGCCACATCTTCACCGTCCATCTCGCGCATCTTCACAAGGGCCTGAGTGGTGTTCAGCTTTGATACCAGCAGCAGCCTGAAGGCCCTCTGCAGGGCCCTGATGCGCTCAGGGCTGAAACCACGGCGCTCAAGCCCCATGCTATTTACGCCAAATGCCTTGTTCTCGCGGCGTGCAGAAGTCTTGGAGAAGGGCAGCACATCCTGGGTAACAATCGTGCCGCCGCCGATGAACGCGTACTTCCCCACCGAGCAGCCCTGGTGGACCGGGCAGAAGGCTCCCACGGTTGCGTAGTCTTCGATAACAACGTGCCCAGCCAGCGTGGCTGCGTTGGCAAGAATGCAATAATCTCCCACCTGGCTGTCGTGCCCGATGTGCGTGCAGGTCATCAAGAGGCAATTCGACCCAAGCCGCGTAATGCCGCCGCCGCCTACCGTTCCGCGGCTGATGGTCACGCTCTCGCGAATGGTATTGTCGTCGCCGATCTCAGTGAGTGTGGGCTCGCCGCCATATTTCAGATCTTGCGGAGACACTCCAATCGAGCAGAACGGGTGGAAGACATTGCGCGCGCCGATGCGGGTGCGCCCGTCCAGCACAACGTGCGAAATCAGGGTGCAATCTTCGCCCAGAACCACTTCCGAACCGATGGTGCAGAAAGGGCCGATAGTACAAGAGGCGGCAACCTGCGCACCCGGTGTAATCACAGCGCTTGGATGGATGCTCACTCAGAAGTCTCCGTAGCGGCTGCCGGCGCAGTCGATGCCTGGCGCTGCTTGGGCACAATCTGGCAGGTGAGGATGGCCTCGCAGGCCATCTTGCCATCCACAAAGGCATGGGCCTCCATCCGGCCAACGCGCGTCTTGAAGTTGAGCACCCTCACTTCAATGCGAAGCTGGTCCCCCGGCGTAACCTGACGACGAAATTTGGCCCTCTCGATCCCGGTAAAGACGGCCAGCTTGGCATCGCGATCCTCAAACTCGCTCATCATCAGCACGGCTCCCGCCTGCGCCATGGCCTCGATGACCAACACGCCCGGCATGATGGGGACCTCCGGAAAGTGGCCCTGAAAGAAAGGCTCATTGATGGTCACGTTCTTGATGGCAACCAGTCGCACCTTCGGCTCGAACTCAACCACGCGGTCGATGAGCAGAAATGGGTAGCGATGGGGTAATAACTCCAGGATCTCCTGGATGTTGAATGTCATTCTCTGGCTCCAGTGAGCGCGAGGGCGTCGCATGGCGCTCCAGAGGATTATAAATAAGGGCGCACCCGAAATTCAGGAGCGCCATGCACCGGAGGGGCGCACAACTATTTCTTGATGCGCCGGTCAGCCACATCCACGCTCCAGAAATCGGGTGTGAGTGCCTGGTTATAGGCCGCGTGAACCACGTAGTACTGGCGGATCATGTCGTCGTTCTTGAAGCGCGAAATGCTGAACGGGGTAGGGAAGCCGTCAACCACGTGATAGTCGTCGTACTCTTCGGCGTCGGTGTTCTTGTCCTTGTAGAGTGGGTCGCGCCACTGGAAGGATCGGCGCAGCGGCAAGTGGGTCTGTACGTCCATCAGGATGGTTACCGCCTCGTTATCCGCTGAGATCAAGGTTACCTGCTCGGCCAGATGCCGCTCCGCCAGGTGCTGCCCTTCATAAACAAGGATAGTTTTGGGGTCTTTCAGCCACACCTTCACGACGGTCTCAATCGAGTGGTCGCGGCGGCGCAGGTAGTCATCCACCATATCCTGAGGAATCGCCTTCTTACCTCGATACGTAACCTCCCAACCCTCGCGGCCCAGGTAGAACTCCACCACATCGCGATGCTTGGTCAATTCAATGCGGTCATGGTCGGGCCACTGGTGGAACTCCCAATAATCGGTAGTGCCCATGTCTGGGTTGCCGTGAAAGAAGGCGGCGATGTGGCCCTGGCGCATCTGGTTCTTCATGTTCAGCCAGGCAGGTCCGCCCAGCGCCTGCACCATGGCGTCCAGCGCGGAACGGGCCTGCTTGGCGTTCTTCGCTGCGTCTTCGTCACCCGACTGTGCCTGCGCCGCCCCTGGCATCGCTAGCAGAAGTGCCGCGGCAGCCACGATCAAAACTTTGCTCATCTTCATCGTTCCCTCTTGTTCAATCAGCCCGCCTATCCCACAAGAACCGCACCGCCATTCACATTGAGCACCTCGCCAGAGATGAATCCAGCTAGCGGAGTGCAAAGGAACAGCACCGGTCCGGCAATCTCGCGCGGACTGGCCACGCGGCCTACAGGAATGCCAGCACGGATAGCTGCACCCATCACGGGATCGCCCACTGCCGCGGCCGACATCTCCGTCGCCACCCAGCCGGGGGCCACGCAGTTAACGCGGATTCCTCTGGCCGCAAGCTCGCTCGACAGACTCTTTGTGAGACTAATCAGCGCGCCTTTGGTAACGGCATAGTCGGCATGGTTAGCCTCTCCGCGCTGCCCAGCCGTGGAACTGATGAGCACAATGTGACCTGTGGCTTGGCCAGGCGCTAAGGGGGACTGCCGCTCCATCTGTGCCACGGTAGCCTGAACCAGCCCGAACACGGAGTCCAAGTTGACGGCCAGCGTCCGCCGCCACTGCGCCTCGGCCATCTGGGCAATGGGCGCATCGTAGGCTGGCCAAATACCGTGATTCACTACCAGCACATCCAGTCGCCCAAAGGCCCCGACTGCCGCGCCTACCAGCGCTCGGCCCTCCGCCGGTGTGCTCAGCTCCTGCTTCAACGCCACACACATATCAGGCCCGCCGCATTCGGCCGCCAGCGCCTCAGCCTGCTCCAGCGCATTCCGGTAGCTGAAGGCGACCCGTGACCCGGCCTCAGAGAACATCCGCACTGTCTCCGCGCCAATCCCGCGTGAGCCCCCAGTGATGAGCGCAACCTTGCCGTCCAGTGCGAGAGAGATACCTGACATAGGCCCAAACTACTGCATCGCCTGACAGCCTGTCGAACACTTTCGACAGGCGCGGGCTCCTCTATCTAAAAATGCAAATGAGCAAAGCCTCCATCGCGGACTACACCAAGGCGCTGGCAATCAACCCAAAGATCGCAAGCTCGCTGTATGTACGAGGGCTGGCTGAGCAACGGATGGGGCGTACGGTTGCGGCCAAGATAGACTACTGTGCCGCCAAGGAAATTGACGCTAGAATCGGCAATAATTTTGCGCGGAGGTACAAGGGCAGGCTAGCGCTAAAGCTCGTAAAAGGGCAGCTACAGTCGAATAGCACGAAGCGCCTGCATGGCTCCTCTATGCCCACTCCAACCTAAACGGCGCAGAGCACTTAGATTGCGCGGATAAGACGGACGGGTAAGAAAATTACAGCGCGGACCAACTCCAGCACGCCATCCACGGCGATGCCAAGCAGACGAAATGGCAACAGGAACAACCAGACCAGCGGGAATAGCACCAGCGCCACCAGCGCCAAAGGCCAGCACATCACCAGCAGAATGCACCACAGAAGAAACTTGACCATGCTCAGCGTCCTCAGTGCGCAGGCTGAGGCCATGCAGGCCTGCCCGCGGTCACAAATATTCACAGGGAGATACGCGCGCACCTATGGGATGGTTCCCTTTCAGCCCTTCCTGGCCCTCTCTTGCCGGGGTGCCTCACTCGCCTTTGCGGCCAGCAGCGCCTTGCGCTCCCTGATCAGCTTCGCGCGCTCCTTCTGCGGCAGTGCTAGCACTGCCTTGGTCCTACTCGGCAGCTTGTCGTAAATCAACTGGTGCGCGCATCTGAGCTCCTCTTCAAACTCGCGCGGACGCAGCGCATCCCAGCGCTCCACGGCCACCCAGTGGGCACGGGCCAGGTGTGGAGCGGCATGGATGCCATCAATCTCCTGTAGTTCGTGAAAGCGCTCGGCGCCACAGTGGAACCAAAGCACGCTACTGCCGGCCCCGTCCACGTCAGTCATCGCGAACATCTTCCCACCGATCTCGCGGTCGCCCACCCAGTAGACAAGGTGGTGGCCCCAGTTCAGCGTCTCTGCAGCGTGCGGAAGAGACAGGCAAATCGTGCGGATTCGCTCGTTGTCCATGCGGTCAGTCTAAGCCGGAAAAGCCGCCCCGCGTCAACCCTATACGAACCCCAGGTTGTTCGAGCTGAAGTTCCCGATCGTCGGCAGCACCGTGGAAAGATTCGCGCCGCTGACTCCAAACCACTGTGCCAGCGTGGCGGCATACTGCGAACTGGCCGTTGAGGGCACCCAGCGGCCGTTGGAGCCCGAGTCATCTGGGCCTCCCAGCGTGAGAGTCGGATAGGTGCCGTAGATCTGCCCGCCCTTCACCGCACCGCCAATCACCATGTGGTGCGATCCCCAGGCATGGTCGCTCCCGTTGTTCGAGTTGGGCTGAAAGGTTCGGCTAAAGTCCGACATGGTAAAGGTGGTCACTTCGCTGGCTACGCTCAGTTCCACCGTTGCGTTGTAGAAGGCTGCAAGTGCCGGGGAGATCTGTGCCAGCAGAGCGCTTTGCAAGGTGAGCTGGCTGGCATGGGTATCAAAGTTCCCGATACCGGCGAAGAAGATCTGCCGCTGCACGCCGAGGGCCGCGCGCACCTGGATAATCTGCGCAATCTGCTTGAGCTGAGCGCCCAGGCCAGTCGCCGGAAACACGGTCTGCAGTGGGCTGATGGACTGCACAGCGTCAGAAAGGGTCTTGGCGTAAGCATAGGCGTTGGTGGTGATCTGGTCGTCTGCCTGCACCAGTGAGATGCCCGAGTTCAAGGTCAGCAGAGCCTGAGCTGCGGTTTGCCGGGCCGTGCACTCAGACCCCTCGGAGCAACTGGATGCGCCAAGGTTGCCCGGCGAGATTGACACCGGCGCCGTCGCCGTACCGTTGCAGAACAGCGTGTCGCCAGCTACTGAGGTCACAACCGGAATAGAGGCGCCCTGGTTGTAACTGCTGCCAAGAGCATCCGCAATCCGTCCAGCCCAACCCGTTGGCGTGGAGCCGCTCGGGGCGGCATTCTGCCACTCAAGCTGCTGGTCAAGGTGTGAGAAAAGATTCACAGGAGCAGTCTGCCCGGCAAGATACTGTGCGCGCGTCAGCGGCTGCACCAGCGTGCCCACATTGGCCACAAAGGCGGCGTTCTTGTTGTTGAACAGGGTCTGAATCTCCGGCAGATTCGGATTCAGGGCAAAGTTGGAGGCCGGCGTAAGCGGCAGCAGTGTATTCTGCGCCAGTGCCAGTGGTCCGCGAATTGAGGAGTACTTTCCGTACCCGGTCGTGTCGAAGGGAATCAGCGTATTGTTCGCATCGTTACCGCCGAACAGAAACACGCATACCAGCGCCTTGTAGTTGCCAGAGCTTTGTGCCAGCGCATTCAGCGCCCCAAAGGGACGCAGCCCAAGCACATTGCCCGCCGCAGCCAGGCCTGCATAGCTAATGAAACTTCTCCGGTTCGTTCGCATAGCATCTCCCTTGAAGGCTTCTGACCAGTTCTGGTCACTGCGGTTAGTGCATCACTTTGTACTGGGGCGACGAGATAACCAGATAGGTTGCTACCCGCACCTGCTGTGCGGTGCCCAGCCCCGTGATCGCGCTCAGAATCTCGCTGCGCATCGCGGTCGGCATCTGCCCGTGCATAAACATCACGCCCAGCGTATCCACAAGATTCCCGGGGCTCGCCGCGGCAATCTGCCCCAGTGTCCCCGTCGCGCTCAGGTCCACGCTGAAGCCGGTGATCTTGTTGTAGACCATGGTGTCTGCCAGCGAAAGACGCAGGATGGCCGTGGCTGTATTCTCCAGGTCAAACTCCGGCGCATTCAGTGCCGTCTGCGGAATTACATAACTGGGGGGGAAGAAGTTGAATACGCTTCCGGAGTGGTAGGGCCTCTCATTCAGATTGTTTGCATGTTCGACAGCGAAAAATAGGAGCTGTTCGCATCGGTGTTGGTAAATCCAACTGAGCGCAAAAAATTGGTGATCCAGAGCATAGGCTCGCGCAGATGGCCGCCGTCATAGGCTGCGTTCGTATCTCCCGCGCGGGCTTCCGTATCCTCAAGAATGGCGCGGATGACTGCCTGCATGTCTCCCCGTACTCCGCTGCCGTTGTTGGCAAAGACGGCCGAGATCCGCGACACATAGGCCGGGCTGGGGGTGCTGGTGACCAGATGCTGAATCAACTGCCGACATACAAATGGGCCCACGTTGCTGTGGGCGAAAATGTTGGACAGTGCCCCCTGCAGATCCTGGTCCGACGTCTGGCCTGCCGAAAGCACCGTTCCGTTCAGCAGCGTCTTGGCCGTTGTATCGTGTGCTGACTCCACAGCGGCCATGGGTGCAAAGTAGTTTACGGTCGTGTTGGGAAACTTGGTGGGAGATCCGCCCGTCGAGGTGGCATAGGTCCAGCCGGTAAAGGCCCTGGCAAAGGCCTGCACCTGGGCCTGCGTATAGCTTGAGATGGGATTGCCGCTGCCATCCACTTGCAGCGTCCCATCCGCATTCATCTCGTACAGGCCAATGGTGAACAACTGCATCAATTCGCGCGCATAATTTTCATTCGCAATCTGGCCCGCTGGAGCCTTGGCGCTGTCGAGCATGTTGAGGTAAGCGCCCATCCCCGGCGAAAGCGTCACGTCGTGCATCAGCGTGAGGTAGTTGGTAAAGGCGTCCTGCGCAAGCATGTTGTGGTAATAGGTGATGGTGGTCGCATTCACGCTGTTGCTTGAGATAACAAACATCTCGCTCAGCGCAAAGGCAACCCTCTGCCGCAATTGGTCATTCCCGGTAAGCGCGGTCTGCCACCACTCCGATTCCTCACAGTTGATGGGCGTATTTGCTGACAGGCACACCGCGGGCAGAGGCGTGGGAATGTCCGGCAGTTTCGTATAAGCGGTGGCAAATTGCTCGGTGATATAGCCGTCCAGTCCCACCGTCTGCACATGTCGGATATCGCTGATCGTGGGCCCAAAGGTTGCTTGATCCAATAGCCGCGCCGCCGCGGTAACGGTGGACTTGTAGATGGTGGGGCTTACAGCGTTTGACACCACGCCACCCGGACTCGGATTCACAACGCCAACGCTGAGTGTAGTTGTTCCGCTGGGAATGGTGACCGTAGCCTGCAGGTCGGTCGAGGATACAAACGTAGTGGTTACACTGCTGCCGCCAACCTGGATCTGCGCACCGTTCACGAAAGCTGTCCCGCTCACCTCCATCGTGTAACTGGTGCCTGAAACAGGTGTAGCTGTAGCTGCCGTGACCAGGGGAACAGGGTTGAGGATGCTTACCGTCGCGGAACCAAAGGTGCTGGGCGAAGCCACGCTCACCGCCGTCACAGTGACGGTATTTGTGGTGGGGATGCTCGCGGGGGGCGTATATACGCCCCCGGTGGTGATTGTGCCCACGGTCCCGTTGCCGCCCGTGACGCCGTTTACCTGCCACGTAACCGCGCTGCTGGCCAGGTTGGTCACGGTGGCAGAGAAGCTGTCTGTGCTCCCCAGCCGCACCTGTGCGCCGCCGCTTATCGTTACGGATGGCTGTGAGGGTTGGGAACTGCTGCCGGGTCCACCCGTGCCGCAGCCGGCGAGCAGAACGGCTATGCAAATTGAATACGCAAAGATGGAGTACGAGCGTGGGAGACGCTGGTCTTGCAAGAGGGACCTCCTCACTGCTGGCGCCAGAATTTTGTGATCGGGGCAGGGACTGGCGTACAGCAATGTTAACCACAAAGGCTGAGAAAAGTTGCGCCTGTCTCCAAATTATTACTAAATTCCCGTTTCGGGTCGCAAAATCAGGCCTAGTACGCGCAAGCGGAAGCAGGCGCACCTCTGCCGGTGCAAAAAGTGGATTGCCGCTTTCTACGGCTTCGAAGCCCCTTGGACAGGTCTTTTCGGCGTGAGCTTGCGCGCCAAAAACTCCTGGAAGAGATTCTCAACCGCACCACTCGCCTTGCCAATCAGCACATTCTCAAAGATCACCGCAGCTCCGTTACGATCGCTGGCCGGGTAGTAGAGATCCGAAATGCCTGCCGCTGCAAAGTCTGCCATGATTCTGGAGTAGTCCGGTTGCCAGTGCCCGTTGTCTCCCTTGCAGATGACAGACGTCGCAATGGCATAGAGCACGCGGGACTTCTTGGTTCCTGTGCCCTTGTAGAAGTAGCGTGGGTCCTGCTTCAGCAGCGAGGGCAGAATGGCGCTGCCGATCATGGTGCCAATCACATTGTCGCCATAGGTCGCTCCATACCGCCGGGCAAATCCCGCAGCGCCCTGGCCGTATGCTTTGAACGTGTTGTCCGCCTGCTCAATGCCAGCCGATGCTCCGGTAGCCAAAAGGGTAAAAGGATCAATTGAGGCCCTCCACGCCAGTTGGAACTTCTGCCCGGTGCTGAGCGGCGGTGCATTGCGTGCATACACCACCGTGAAATTCGGCACGATGCCCAACACGCGCTGCTTCTCCTCTTCGCGAAGTTGCAGCGCTGCAATCTCGTGTGGCGAAGCCGTTACCCGCACTTCGCTGGTAGCGCCACTCAACGGCAGCACCACTGGCTGCGCCTCGAAACTCTCCCCGGCTCGTAACTGGCCAGACACCGTCTGCACAGAGAACCCCTGTGCGGAAATAGTCAGCTTGAACACGCCCGGAGGCACTGCGGCAAAGCTGAACCTTCCGTTACTGTCTGATACGGCCACCCGCGCAGCACGGCCTGTGGCTTCCGCGTCGAGCACCACCCGCGCGCCTTCATATACGGTGCCCTCGCGGTCCACCACCACGCCGTGAATGCTGCCCGACTGCAGCTCTGCAGTTGCTTGCGGTGTGCCCCATGCCTGCGCCGCAAGTCCGCACAAAATTGCAATCACAAAGCCTTGGCCCGCCAGCCTCATCTGCCGGCACACTGCGCTTACCACTGGGCCTCAAAGGCGCGGAAACGGCGCTCCAGTTCCCATTCGGCAGCGGCCTTCTGGCTTGCATCCAAAAACAACTTGCACCCGGCTGTAGGCCTTTCGGCGCCCGGAGCGTCAGCCCTGCAGGCCGTTGCAGGCTCGGTATAAACATCCTCGCCAGCCCACAGGCTGGCTCCGGGCAAAAAGCTGTGCTCCAGGCCGGTCCGGGCCAGCGTCTTCAAATCCCCATAACCCAGGTGGTAGTCCAGCGCCGCCCGCACGTACTCGTGCGTAATGTCGATGCGGCTCACGCCCTCGTCGTCGGTCGAAAGCGCCACCGGCACATGCGCAGCACGATAAAGCGAGAAGGGATGCTCGCTGCCCTTTACGCCTAGAATGCCCTCGTTCGAACTCAGGTTGACCTCGATCATCACATGCTTCCGCGCCAGTTCCTGCAGCAGGCTCGCAGCGTCGTCCTCGTCCATCACGTCCACCCCATGCCCTATACGCTCGGCGTGGCCCACTTCAACCGCCTGGCGAATGTGGAAGCGCATCCCCTCCGGCGGCGTCAGCCCCTCCGCCAGCTCGCCGGCATGCAGACTGATGTGGACCTTCGGGTAAACGGAGTGCAGATAGTCCAGCATCTTCATCTGCAAGCTATAGTCGCGCATGGAGATAAAGCCGTCCTCCGGCATCACAAAGTTGATGCCGACAAATCCAGGCTCCTTGGCCTCCATGGTCGCTTCGATGGTCTCAAATCCCAGCAGCGTCTGGGCAAACACCTGCGCCGGTGGATTACCGCGCAAAACCTGGTAAATGTAGCGCGTCTCCACCCGGCAGGCCGGCGCAGCTTGCGGCGTTCCGCAGTGTTCCAGTTCCAGTCGCGCAGCTTCGCTTGTGCGCACGTCTTCGCGATCAGCCGCAACCTCTTCGCGCAATCCGTGGTCTAGCAATTGCTGGCGCAGTTGCCCTAGGTCCTGCCGTGCCGGGTCGACATTCCATCCAATCTCGTGTGCAATCTGCACCGCATGGCTAAAAGGCGGCGTCTGCATCAGCTCAAGGTATTGCTGGTTCTGCGCGGCGGCGCGGCCAGCCACCTCGTCCACCCATTCCCCGGCATGGCTCCTCTTTAGCCCGCCAAACCGCCCAAAAGTTGCAAAAAACTGGTCATGCCCGCTCCAGCCTGCCGAGGGCACAAAGCTGCGCATGGAGAAGGCGTCAATCAGGCGGTCATAAAGGTCCTGGTTTGCCGGGGTCATATCTCCCCCCAACTGCGCCGCTGGTACCAGCCTGCCGGTGCATGGCGGCTTGGCAAAGCTCAGCCCCGCCGGATCCACACATAGCCCATCCTCCGCGGCATCGCGGATAAACGTCTCAGCATACACAGCCCCGGAAAGGTGTACGTGCAGGTCGGCCCCCTTTGGAAAACCGGCCAAAAACGCCCGCAGCGCCGCTGGGCCCTGGTGCGCGGCCGCCTGAAAAGCGCGTTCGGCGCGGCTCTCCGCCCCGCCAACCCGCGCAGAAACGGGTGTTTGGGCGTTTGTGGCAGCAGTTGCAGCGGCAAAAGCAAGCAGAAGGCAGAAGTGGAAGCAGACTGGGCGTGACATGATTGCATACCAGTGTAGTGCAGCGCTGGTAAAGAATGGCATGGCCACAAGGCGAAATCTGGCTCCAGTTTGGCTTTACAGAATGGGAGTTGTTATACTGTGACAGTTGTTGCAGCGAACTGCTCGTGGACCCACCCTTCTTTTCCGGCGTCGCCCGGAATCCACGCGTACACTAGCAACTGAAGTTTGCACTGAGGCCAGATAGCTCAGTGGTAGAGCGCGGCCCTGAAAAGGCCGGCGTCGGCGGTTCAATCCCGTCTCTGGCCACCACTGCTTAGTTTCACGCCATCTCATCCCTTCCCAGATTCACGTAAGTCCCTTATTTTTCAGTAAGCCAAAGTACAACCCCGTGCCACCCGGAACCATGGCATCCCAGACGGAATTGGGGTATATTTCCGAATTTCGCTTAGTTCGAGAAAGTTATACCCCAATGCCGCTGACAGACACCCAGATAAAAAACGCGAAACCGGACCGGCGGCCGCCTGTACGCCTCAAGGGTGGTCACCGAAAAAGCAATTCTGACGAGGCGGCAGAGGAGAAGGCAAGCTCTACTACCGCCAAGGCAACAGCCAAGAGCGAGAACACAAAATCCAATTCTGCGCCCGCGAAGCAATACAAAACGAAATCGGGTGCGCCGCCCAAATCCTACAAGCTTTACGACGGGGAGAATCTGTACATTGAGATATTCCGGAACGGTTCGAAGTTCTGGCGGTTCCGATACAAGTTTCCAAAGGAGAATGTGATCTCGCTGGGCCTATTGGCAGCCGCATCCGCATTTCGCGTATCCACCTTGCCCGGGTAGGCAGGTATGGCATGGGCGTCGGCCCAACTCTAGATGCTGATTAGAAACTACCATCCGTGCCGACTGGCGTGCAAAATCTATGCGGTCCACAAACGCCGAGGCTGCGTCACGTTGTTGGCGGCGCGCGAAGTTGTCCGCCAGAAGACTGCGGAGGCAATGGCGGCTACGCCGATCTGCTGGAAGTTATTCTGGACCCCGCCGACGAGGAGTTCGAGCATATGCGCAATTGAGTGGCACCGAAGTTCAATGCCGAAGTGTTTTCGGCCAACTCCACCAACGAGCGTCTGCGGAAATATCGCTCTCTCGTCGCAAAGTGGTGTAGCTCCGAGAGCACGTTGACTAAGCCAGTTCGGTGACCGGCACGGCGCGATAGCCATTCTTGAAGGGAAAACTGTTCGGAGTGCGTGAGATGACCGCGCCTTTGGTAATCAATTCTGCGCCGACGGCACTGCGAACGAAATCCAGATTGGCTGAATCCTTCTGATCGGGCAATTCTGTCCACTTGACCTCGAAGATCTCCAGCCGGCCTCCGATGTCCACCACAAAATCCACCTCGCGTGTCCGGTCGCGCCAGAAGTAGAGGCTTCCGGTGCGACCAGCGCAGCGCTCACGGTCACGAAGCTGTGCAAAGACAAACGTCTCCCAGACGGCTCCAACCGCTGGGGATTGTTGCAGCGATTCCACGGATCGAATATTGAGCAGCGCGCAGAGCAACCCCGTGTCGGCGAAATAGAGCTTGGGACTCTTTACTAACCCCTTCGTCTTGTTGGAAAACCAGGGTTCCAGCAGGATCACCTGACCGGAAGCTTCCAGAATCGATAGCCATTGGTTGGCGGTGGAAGGAGCGATGCCGATATCGCGAGCCAGGTCGGCCTTGTTCAGCAGATTAGCTGAACGCAAAGCACACGCGCGCAGAAAACGCTCGAAGTCGCGCAGGCTGCCGACATTGGCCAGCGAGCGCACGTCGCGCTCCAGATAGGTCGCCAGGTAGGAATTGTAGAAGGCGACCGAGTCGATATCGAGATTGGCATAGAGCTCTGGGAAGCCGCCGCGCACAATGGCGGTTTCCAGACTCATTTGCGGCAGAGCCACGCGGATCTCGGCGAAGGACAGAGTCTCGAACTCCACGATATCGGCTCGGCCAGCCAGTGAGTCGGAGATGCCTTTCATGAGGCTGAACTTCTGCGAGCCTGTCAGCAGGAACTGCCCATTCAAGGCGCGATTGGCGTCCACGACGGCTTTGAGATGCCGAAAGAGGCCAGGTGCGTACTGCGCCTCGTCGATGATCACCGGAGCGGGGTGGCGTTGCAGAAAACGGACGGGCTCCTTCTCGGCCTGTTCGGCTTCGGTCGGCAGATCGAGGGAAACAAATTCGTAGCCAGGAAACAGGTGAAGCAGTGTCGAGGTTTTTCCAGTCTGCCTGGCGCCGGTCAGGACAAGAACAGGGCGCGTCTTTGCCGAGTGTTTCAGACGGGGTTCAAGAGCGCGAGGAATCCACATGTGCAAATTATACGTTCGCATCGCATAATTTGCATTACGCAATCGGATGATTGAACCACGAAGGATGGGAATGTGCTCGTTCCGCACATCCGGTGAGTGCCTTTCGTAATGACGAAGAAGCGGGTTTTGGCGGATCTTCCCCAAACGAGTGGCTGAATGCAGAATACTGGGTGTGCGGCCGTTCAGAATGCAGTTGGCGATGTAATAGAGCAATGAATCAACGTTTTACGGCCAACCCGCGACCCAACCCGCGATTCGAGTTTGACCTACGTATTATCAACGACTTAGCGGATCTTGCGTTAACCAATACAGTTTGTAAGCACTTGAAAACAATAAGATGCTTGCTTTGAGGGCGCAAGGCGTTGAGGTTGTGTCGATCCATCAGGAGTTGCCGATGCTTACGTTGCGACGGTTCCGAATGGCGATCAGTATGAGTTCCTCGCGTCGGGGGTTTTGAAACTAAAAGCCGACGGGAAGCTAACGGTAGCGGGATTGGAAGAATCCTCGAAAAAACTCTGACCCTTGCACAAGACTCTTGTGTCTAAGAAGCCCCTGCACGATGCAGGTTGCTGCTTCAGGATCGCATTCGATAAGGGATAATTCCACGGCGGGCCGCATCGACGATGCGGCCTGCTTCTCAATTCAATTACGACCCGTCATGCGCCGAGCAATAGCCGGACTGGGCAGAGTTCATGCGCGGTCCACCACTTCCAACGCAAACCAGATGCAGAAGGTGGCGGGAGATATCGTACGTTATCGGCCTGAGCAGGCTGGCGTATCTGGATCGTCACGGGAGTTGCCGGGGTAGGTGCCTGCGGAAGATACGGGGCAGGGAATCAGGGGTGCGGACTGCCCTGGTGGTCCGAGGCCTTGATGTCAATATTCGAATCGAAGCTTGGCATAGCTTTGCTATCGGGGGAGCTGGCATTCCGGACGCCTTCGGGCAGAGCCGTGCGGTACTCATCCAGCTTGAGGCCCATGGAGGAGAACGGAAGGGGCTGGAATCCGGGGACTGCCTGATACAGGGGGCTGTCGGAGGGGAAGTCGAGGTTGCGCGCAGCCTCGTCAGCAAAGCGCGGGTTGCCTTCAAAGATAGGATTTTGTTTGGGGACGAGCAAGGAAGGAACAGCCAGACGGTACGCCTGCGTGTCGCGGATGAGGATGTTCCGTGCAATGAGATTGCCGGTGGGCTGAGTGGGATCGGCAAGAATGCCGTCGAGAAAATGAGGATAGCGGGTTGACCACGGCGGCAGATTGGGATCGATGGTCTTGAGCATCGCGGTCAGGTGGTGGGCACTGTTGTCATAGTGGCGCGCCACGCCGCGATTGTCCACATGAATCCCGATCTTGCAGGCGATGAAGAGATTGTTTTCGATCCTGTTATTGTGTCCGCCACCCAGCAGGATGCCCGACGCAAGGTTATAGAAGATGTTGCCGACGGTGGTGCGTCCGGAAGCGCCGTCGTCGATGTAGGAGCCGTTGGCGTTCGGTGCGTCATGGCCGAAGTTATAGGCGACAACGTTGCCCTGCGCGGCCCAATCGCCGTTGGTGTAGAAGATGCCGAGGTCGCCCGCATCCAGGCCGATGTGATGAATCTCGTTGTAGGCCATGAACTGGTCGTTGCCCTGATAAACGATGCCGTTATAGGGGGCATCGTGAATCAAATTGTGCGTGGCGCGATTGCCAACGCCGCCCAGATAGATGCCCTCGGTGATGCGTTCCTGAAGTCCGAAGTGATGGATATGGTTGTTGTCGGCAATGAGACCGGCAGGCACCAGCCTGGCCCTGTCGCCGGCGACCATGCGGATTCCGTAAGAGCCGATCCGTTCCAGATCGCTGCTTTGGATGCGATGCTGCGAGCCGCCCTCCACATCGATGCCACCCCCTCCAGTCATCCGTACAGTGCATCCGGCGACAAGGTTATTGCTGCCGCCGCCGATTGCGATTCCCTGCGTCAGACCGCCTTCGACTTGGAGGCCGCGCAAGACGACATAGCTTGCATTGTTGAGCGAGACGACGGGGCGGCCCAGATTGGCCAGCAGTAGCTCTCCGCGCTGGGCCGGAGATGCGGCGGGAGGCCAGAAGTAGAGCGTGCCGGTGTGGAAGTCATAGGCCCACTCGCCGGGATGGCCGATCTCTTCGACCAAGTTGAAAGCTAAGTAAGGCTCCTGGCCGTTGCCGGGCCGAGTGCCGTTGACCATGGCAACGTATTTGGAGCCGATGCCGTTAGGGACGGGGACTGCCAGGGTGATGGTCCGGCTGGCGAGGTTGATGGACTCGACGCGCACAGACTCGGTTTCGAAGGGCACACGCCAAAAGCCGGTCAGCCAGAGATTGCCTGCTTCTGCCTCGGCCACCCAACGGGCGGCATGTGCGTCCACCTCATCGCGATAGTGAAAGGTCCCGCCGCGTGGCGGGATAATGCCGGAGTCGGTGATGGAGGCCATGGTGGTGTAGCCCGCGTTGGGCCAGCGCGAAAGGGGCATGATGGCACCATCGCGGATCAACTGCACCATGCCGCCGTTGCCTTTGAAGATATCCGGATAGCGGACAGGTTGGCCGATTTGTTTGGGGAGATGGAACTGGACAATGTGTCCGCGCGCCTCGGGTAAAAGACGCGATAGCAGCGCTTGATCGGTGACAGGTGTGAAAGCCGCGGGATCGAGCCGAACGCCGCCAAAGAGGCGGGGATGCTCGCTGGGCGCGGCGCTGTAAACGACCGGTTTGCCTGCTTCGCCGGAGTCCTGCGCATCGAGGCTGAACCCGGCGTCCAGGAGATAGAGTCCGCCGTGAATCCAGACCGTAACTCCGCCCTGCGGCAGTCCATGGGCTCGCAGCGTTCGCACCGCATTCCGCGCTGCCTCGAGGGTGGCCAAAGGGCGCTCTGCAGTTCCAGCATTCCGATCGTTGCCCCACGTTGCGACGTGAAGGCTGGCACCGTTGGTGGAAGCAATTGGCTGGGCAGAGATAGCAGGGGCAAGCGCGAGTGCAGCGGCCAAGGCAAGAAGAGATCGAATCATGAAGCTCTATCCGGATTCCGGGCACATCGATAACGTCTTCTGCGGGAGCGTGCGCCGCGGGCAAGGTGCACGCAATTCTCTTCCAAGTAGAGAGGACGGAGCCACGGCGTGTCCATGAAACTACCGCGCATTGAGTAGCAATTTTCGCCCATGGGGAATTTGCTCACTTCGCGAGCGTTGTCGAAAAATCCATAAACACGATCATTCCGTCGTTCCATGGATGATTAAGCTTGCGATGGGATGAAATGAGTGGCGCAAGGATATTGAGAGTTTTGGAGACCGCAACGATGAAAAGAAGTATAGAGTTAAGGCGTTTTCGATTTATATGCGCACCTCGGAAGCTGATCAAAGGGGGCCTCTTCTTGGGGAAGAATCCACTTGGCGCTACGCCTTCTGTAAAGAGCAGAATCGAAACCGCTGTAGCCGCGCTGCTGGTGGTTTCGGCAATGGCGGCGTGGGCGGAACCGCGCATGCCTGCTGTCTTCAGCGACCACATGGTACTGCAAGCTGGGCGCAGCGTGCCTGTCTGGGGCATGGCCGCGCCGGGATCGACGGTGCGAGTGCAGTTTGCCGGACAGAGCGTGCAGGCTGTGGCCGATGGCCAGGGATACTGGAGTCTGCAACTCAAGGCGCTACCGAGTTCGCCAGAGCCGGGGCGAATGTTGGTTACGGAATCCGCGGCGGGAAGCGATGGCGCCGACAGCATCGCCATCGAAGACGTGCTGGTGGGCGAAGTATGGATGGCCGGCGGGCAATCCAATATGGCATTTCCATTGAACTCGATGCAGGGCAAGGATGCGGTGCTGGCCAAGGCAGCGAACCCGCAACTGCGGCTCTTCACGGTAACGCATCGGACTGCCGCGGAGCCATTGAGCCTGCATCCGGGGCAGACGCCTGGCGATGTGGAGGGGAAGTGGGTGCTGGCGGATGCGACGTCCGCCTCTGCGTTCTCCGCGGTCGCATATCTATTCGGTGCGGAATTGCAGCAATCGTTGCAGCGGCCCGTAGGAATGATCTCGTCGAATTGGGGCGGAACGCCGATCAAGACATGGATGAGTCCCGAGTCCTTTCAAGCGAACATCCAACTGCATGCGTACGCGGATGAATACCAAAAGGCGCTGGCGATTCATCGCAAGGTGGCTGCCGATCCGAAAAACGAGGCCGATTATCAGGCAGCTGAGAAGCTCTGGCGGAAGGAGGAGGGCGAGAAACTGGATGCGGCAATGAAGATCTGGAACGAGAAGAAGAAGTCCGGCGCCGATCCGGGGCCTAGACCAACGGCCGGCAGGCCGGAGCCGCAGAATCCCGATCCCACCGGCGTTCCACTGGGAGGCTACCGGCCCTCCACTCCTTCCATCAGTTGGAACGCGATGTTTGCACCGCTGGTTCCTTACGCAGTCCAGGGCGCGTTGTGGTATCAGGGCGAAGCGAACGTAAGCGGATACAAGGAGTACGGAAAGATGCTGCGGGCGCAGGTGGAGGATTGGCGCCGGCAATGGAATGAGGATGCGCTGGAGTTTCTCTGCGTGCAACTGCCGATGAACGGTGCGAGCGGAGGCAAGCGCGAGCTGGCGCACCTGCGGGAGCAACAAGCGTCCGTGCTGACACTGCCACACACGGGGCTGGCGATTACGTACGACGTGGGCGATCCGGGAGATGTGCATCCGGCCAGCAAGATCGATGTTGCCCACCGGCTTGCGCTGCTGGCGCGCGGCCAGGTGTACGGGCAGCGCGTGGCATACGCCAGTCCAACCCTGCAGTCGGTGAGCGTGGATGGTACGGCGTTGCGTGTGCGCTTTGCGGGGGTCAACGGAAAGCTGGCGATCGGACAGGCTCCCTGGGTTGCCGCGGATGCAAAGCCGCTGCCGATGGACAAGTTGCTCGGTTTCGAAGTGGCCGGAGACGATGGTGTGTACCACGCAGCCGATGCGCGCATTGAGGGCGACAGCGTGGTGGTGAGTTCCAAGGAAGTGGCTGCGCCCCGATTTGTCCGCTATGCATGGGATGCTTCGCCACAGGCGAATCTTTATGATTCGACGGGCCTTCCTGCTGCGCCGTTCCGCACGGACAACGACGAATGAAGTTGCTCAATGGAGTTTGGCGGAAGGGCCGAAAGCGCGCGGCCCGGAGGTTTGCCGAGCAAGAATCCGCAGACTTCGAACACGCGGGTTCGAGGCGCTTTTTGCAGGCATGGTCGAATAGTGCAAAAGGAGAGTTAATTCGACATCTTTACAGGCGTTCTATCGAGTCACTATTGTCAAGCTGCTACAAAGTAAATCGCTGTATTCGTGGGGTGTTCTCTGGGCCGCTCATTCAGACAAGAGGAATATCCCGGGAGCGTTGGGGCTGGATGGCTGCGCGCATGCCATCCGGCAGCAGCACGATTTCAGCAGGGTGCCAGCGACGGCGATCGCGAACAGTAACAGGCATCAACGTTTGGAGGAACCATGAGATACGCAACTAAACAAGCAGCCCGCAAACTGGGATGCGCCATCTGCGAGCCAACCAGGACGATGATCCTGATGGCTGTTCTGGCGCTTGTTGTGGCGTTTTCGGGCGTCGCGGGCATGGGCCAAACTAGTACCGGCTCCATCACCGGACGCGTGGAAGATCTGCATCACGCGGCGATTCCGAATGCCGCGGTGACGATTAAGAACGTGGAAACCAATCAGACGGCGGCGATCAAGAGCGACGAGAGCGGCATCTACTCCGTCACGGCTCTGCCTCCGGGTCATTACACCGTGGAGGTGTCGAGGGAGGGCTTCGAGGAGACCACGGTAACGGGCGTCGAGGTGAACATTGCAGCCACGGCGACGGTGAATGTGCAACTAAAGGTCGGCTCCGCGTCTGCGTCGGTAACGGTTGTGGCCGATGCGCAGTTGACCGACCAGGACTCCCCGACCATCAATACAGCAGTGCCGCAGACGCTCTCCGAGCAGATTCCCATGGACGAGCGCAGCGCTATGGCGGTGGTGATGCTTGCCCCTGGCGTACAAGGCGACCCGCAGTACGACATGGGCGTGCAGAGCGAGAACCCAGGCATCTACACGCAGCCTGTATCGCCGGGTGGATCGTTTGCCATCGGCGGCGGCCGTCCCGGCAGCGCCATGCAACTTGTGGACGGTGTGGACCTTTCGATGGTGGGCTATCCCCGCGTGGGCATTACCTTCTCGGGTGATGACGTACAGCAGGTTACGGTGCAGTCCGGCGCGGTCTCGGCCAAGTATGGCCGCTCCGGCGGCGGCGTCATCAACCAGGCATCCAAGGGCGGCGGAACCGAGTACCACGGCAAGCTGGCCTGGCGTCACCAGGACCCGTTCTTTGAAGCTACAACCTACGGCCAAGGCGTGCTGAAGTACACGTCATCGACGGGCAGTACGTTTACGAAACCAGTTACCCAGGATGTCCACCAGCAGATGTTTACCGCGGCGGTGGGCGGCCCGGTTCCCATTCCGTTCTTCCACCTGAATAAGAAGACGTTCTTCTTCGCCTCCTATGAGCCCCTGCGAGGTGGCAACAAGGCGTGGAGCCGCACACGCGTTCCCACGCCAGCTGAACTCAAGGGCGACTTCTCGAATTCCTACTCGCTGCTGAATACAACCATCCTGTCGACCTCGGGCTACGCCGCGGCCATCGCTGCGCCGCGCCTCGGCTGTACAGGAACTGCTTACTCACCTTCGTGCACCGGTCTGGACTACCAGTTCGCATTGAATGCGCAGGGATTCCCCACCGGATTGCGTTACAGCAGTTCCACGCAGTATGTGAACATTCCTTCCGCCAATTTGTCGGCTCAGTTGGCGCAGAATCCCTTCGCGCAGTTCATCCTCTCCAGCATGCCGGCTCCCGACAGCAACGGTAACGGCACCCCGTACGTCAACTACATCTACCCGGACGCGCACTACGACAACGACGGCAACAACGCGCTGGGAGCGCGCGGTGTGCAGAACACCGACAACCGCTACAACATCCGCGTGGATGAAAATATCGGCCAGTCTGACCACGCTTTCCTGCGCTTTACCGATGTGCCGGTCAAAGGCATCCGCTACTCCTTCATGGGACCGAATTCCGTGCTGAACAATCAGCCGACCTCGGTCGTCACCTCCATGAACGCGATCCTGGACTACACCCACGTCTTCCGCTCCAGCGCGGTGAACGATCTGAAGGCTTCGTATCTGCGCATGGGCTACGAGGTTGATCCGGCGCCCTCGACAACGACGACGGATTTTGCCGCCAAGTACGGCCTGACGCCGTCAGAGATGGGCTCTGGAATGCCGTCGCTGAGCATCGATACGGGCAGCTACGGCAGCTCGACGGGTGGCAACGACGGCGGCCTCTCCATCAATCAGGTCTTCTCCTACGGAGACGATCTCTCCATGGTGGTTGGCCGTCACACGCTGTCCATCGGTGGCGAGTGGCGCTGGATGCAACTAGACCGGCGGCCCAACTCCGGCACCTATGGCGGCAGCTACACCTTCCCGGCCGCAAACACCAACAACGGCAGCACGGGCGGCAATGCCACGGCCTCCTTCATCCTAGGTACGCTCAGCGGGGCAACCATCTCTACGCTCCAGGAATTCTACTATCGCCACAAGTACCTGGGCGCGTATTTCATGGACCAGTGGAAGATTCTGCCCAACCTGACACTCGATCTTGGCATGCGCTACCATCTGGAGTTTCCCCGCACAGAGAAGAACGGCCTGCAGGGTAGCTTCCTGCCGAGCTTGACCGGCACCCTGAATGGTGTTGCGGCAACCGGCGCGTTCGCTTTTTCAGGGACCAATGGCCTGCCGACCACCCTGTGGCCGACCAATTACAAATGCTTCGAGCCGCGCGTGGGATTTGCCTATGCGGCCAAACCTAACTTCGTCGTAAGCGGATCGTTCAACCTGATGCATGCCCCCATGACGGGCGTCACCAATTCCAACATTCCGGCGCTGACTCCTAGCTCGCTGACCATTGGCAACGCGAATGGTGGAACCAATACAGCTGCATGGGTCAACTACATCACCAATCCTGTTTTGATTCCGAGCACAGGCGTTCCGGGAGTCCTGAAAGGACCTGCGCCGTTCTTCAGCTACGGCACGGGCTTCCTTCCCTGGATCTCACAAAGCGATGCAGTTCCCTACACCATCAACTGGTCGTTTGGCTTGCAGTACCAGATCTCTCGGGCCTCGATGGTTCAGGTCTCGTATGTTGGATCAGGTTCGCGCCGTCAATTTCTGCCGCTCGAAGAAACCAACATTCTTCCGTTGAGCACGCTGCAATCGCAGATCGCGACGAACTATAACTTCAGTGCGGCCACGGTGGCGGCGACTTACTTCCCGACGACGAAGGTGAATCCTAACTCCAACAGCCTTCCGTTCCCGCAGTTCTACAACAACACGGTCCAGACCGCCTATGTGCGCGAGGGCTCCAGCAACTACAACGGTCTGTATGTCTCCGGTACGCAGCGTATGGGCGGCGGCTTGACGGCGCAGGGCAGCTTTACCTGGGCCAAGTCAATGGACGACGGCTCGGGCTCCACCATCGACGGCATTCTGTCCACGGCGGGCATCTTCGGCTTGTCTTACCAGCAATCGCCCTATTCCCGCGTGGGAGAGTACGGACTGAGCAACTACGACATTCCCCTGCGTGGGGCCGTTGGTTATAACTGGGACGTTCCAGTGGGCCGCGGCAAGTTGTTCAACGTCAGCAACGGCCTATTGAATCGTCTGGTGGGCGGTTTACACACCTCGGGCATGTTCAACATGCAAACCGGATATCCGTTCTCGCCGACTGTCGGAACGGTTGGGTACTTCCTGACGAATACGATCACGACAAGCGGTTCCACGACCACCGTGAAGTACGGCGGCAACGGGAACGCGATTGGGAGCGGTTCGGGCCTTGTCTCGCTGCGTCCTAACGTTGTGCAGGGGGTTCCGATGATCCAGAGCAATTGGCGCAAGGACCCCTTCAACCTGACCGGCGCCGGGGGGTACATCAATCCGGCGGCCTTCGCAATCCCCGGCTTTGCGGGAACTGCCGGCAACGGCTACGTGAACACGCCCGCGTTCGGCAACAGCCCGCGCGCGCTGGGAGCTCGCAATCCGATGACCCTCTACTTCAACATGAGCGGCGCAAAGGATATCGCCCTGGCCGGAGACCGGGTGAAGCTGAACCTGCGCGCGGATGGGATCAACATCTTCAACCACACAAACTACTTCCTGAACCCCAACTCCAACCATAACCTTGCATCGACGCTGAACAGCACCACCGGTGCCTACGCGCTCAACACAAGCTTTGGCATCCTGAGTTCAGCCAACAATACACCAGGACGCACGTTCGGAGTAGGAGCGACACTGACCTTCTAAACCACTGAGCCGGAGTGCCGTGGGCTTCCACGACGCTCCGGCATGGGAACTCTGAGGAGCGGGCGGGGGGG
>Ga0007854_10000547_pt1 | contig 24334 bp, 23 predicted proteins | sample CryBogCBH12Aug08_FD_60382 | JGI IMG/M metagenome (GOLD analysis project Ga0007854, IMG submission 60382) | Freshwater microbial communities from Crystal Bog, Wisconsin, USA - CBH12Aug08 | ecosystem: Environmental > Aquatic > Freshwater > Lake | place: Crystal Bog, Wisconsin, USA | collected... | reverse complement strand
CGCCTGAAAACTCGTGCCCAGGAATCAGCGGGGGACGGATGCGTCCCTTGGCCCAGGGGTCCCAGTTGAAGATGTGGAGGTCAGTGCCGCAAACGCTGGCGGCCTGCACACGGACCAGCACTTCACCGGGGCCGGGCGTAGGAACGGGCACTTCACGCAACTCAATTCCGGGTGCGGCATGGGCCTTTACAACTGCCTGCATAGTGGGCATTGCGGAAGTCCTCCCTGAAACTGCGAACAGCCAAGTCTATCAACGAACAGCCGTCGGCGATGCACATGCTTTGCAAACAAGCGCCAGCAAAGCTCAGGGTTGCGGGCGCATGGCAATGAACTGCCCGGTCCAACTGCCGTTGTTCCCCGTGATTCCGCCGATTACCTTTCCATTGTCAGAGACGGCAAGGCGGTACTGGTCAAGACTGATGATGTTACTGGGGTCGTCTTTCTCGTAGCCATTGAGCACAAGGAGCCCCTCGCCCTTCAACTCGCCTTTCACAAGCTCCGTGGCGGTGAGGCCAATGCCGCTGGTAAACTCCGCCGGGGCATTCGAAGGCGCCTTGCGCAGTGTCCACACAATTTTGCCGCGGATGGAACCGTCACCGATGAGAGCGCAGGTTTTGCAGGCAGGGCCGGCCGTCAAGGTTACCTGGGCGGTAAATACATAGCCGGAAGGATTGGTCCAGATGGCGCGCCACTCGCCCCCTACGCCTTTGGCCTGGGCGGAGCAGGCAAGCGTGCTGAACAGGAATAGAAAGGCCAGAAGAAGCCGCTTTTTCATAACTCTCCCTTCCAGCCGCCGTGGACGCGAGAGGCATTCGCGACCTGGCTGCTTTGACAGTCGCAACGAATTGTACGCGCAGAGGTATGCAGCGGGTTTTGAAAAATAAGATGCGGGCGGATGAGATTTCCCTTTTCTCTCAGAATGCCGCAGGCTATCTACTTGCCGCTGACGATCTGCTCGGCGCGAGCGTAAGAGCCGAGGTTGTGGACGTTTGGGTAGCCCATGGCCTTCAGCTTCTTCTTTGCCATGCCACTCCGCATGCCACTTTGGCAATGGAGCAACAGCACCTGATCCTTTTTCTTTACGCGACGCGTGACGTGGGTTTCAATCTCGTTCAGGGGCAGGTTTACGGCAGCCGGCAGATGCCTGGCGACAAACTCGCCTGCCGAGCGCACGTCGATTACCAAGGCGCCTTTCTTCATGTGTGCTCGAGCATCCTTGGCAGGGATGAGGCTGGCCCGCTTGAAAATGAAGTAGGCCACAAATAAGGCTGCAAGGGCTAGGAGAGCTATCCAGTTCATGCCATCTAGCTTACTGTGGTTGCGTGCTTTCCGGCACTGCGCGTCTCATTTTGGTTACTTCCACCAAAGTTGAATAGAAGGTGGCGCCAGCGCCCAGGTCAGTAAGCCGCTCGCTGGTGAGGGCGTTTACGTTGAAGCCATCGGGATGGAGTTTGGCCCAGTCCAGCCGCGCTGCGACCACGCCTGCAGGCAGGCTGGCATTGATCATAGCCGTCAGTTGCAACTGTCCCCGGTCGTTGAAAACGCTCACCAAGTCGCCATCGGCAATAGCGCGGGCTTCGGCATCGTCCGGATGGATCTCCAGGCGCTGCGCGGTACGAGCCTCCATTTTGCGGTGGCCATCCAGATTGGCGAAGGTGGAGTTCATGTAGTTATCGGCCTTGCGGGGAAGGAGTTCGAGCGGGTAGCGCTTCGCCGCCTCGCTCCAGCGCGATTCGACAGCCGCAACGAAGGCTGGAAGGGGATCAAGACCCGCGGCTGCTAGCGCTTCAGAGTAGAATTCGATCTTTCCCGAGGGGGTGGGAACCGGTCCCGAGGTGTAGGGAAGAAACGGCGCGCCCTCCGGATCGCGATGAAAGGCGAGGGGGATATGGCCTTTCTCCTCCAATGCATCGAGACTGATGTGCTCCATGCCCGGGTTGGTCGAGTAGCCGTCAGGGCCAACTGCAAGCGCCTGACAGATAATCTCCTCCGGGGTATCGCGGAAGCAGGGCTCAGTAAAGCCCATGCGCTGGGCGAGCTGGCTGAAGAGCCACACGTTGGAACGCGCCTCGCCCAGCGGCTCGATGGCCTGCCTGGATAGCTGTACAAAGTAGTGCCCGTAAGCGCCCTGAATGTCAGTGTGCTCAAGGAACGTGGTGGCAGGGAGAATGTAGTCGGCGTAGTCCGTGGTGTCAGTGAAGAAGAGTTCGTGAACAGCGGTGAAGAGATCCGCCCGCGCCAGCCCGCGGCGAACCGCGTTTTGGTTGGGAGCAACTGCGAGCGGATTCGAGTTATAGACAAAGAGAGCATGGACGGGCATGCCTGATCCTGCTCCCTTCTCCGTCAGCGCCTCGCCGAGCTTGCACATATTCACTTCGCGAGCCAGGCGACCGATTGGGGAGGCGAGGGCGAGGTCGGGCCGCTCGACGGCCTGCTTGTTCCACGGGAATCCGCCGGAAGTGGAGAGGACCCCGCCGCCTCCACGATGCCTCCACGCGCCTGTGAGCGCCGGCAGCATGGCAATGGCGCGCACGGCGGCTCCGCCATTCTCCGCGCGCTGAACACCATAGTTCATGCGCAGGGCGGTGGGCTGCGTGGTGGCATATTCGCGGGCCAACTGTTCCACTTCCGCTGCGGTCATGCCGGTCCATGCAGCCACGCGTTCAGGGGTATACTCACGGGCGCGCTCGGTGAGGGCGGCGATACCGTGTGTGAACTGCTCAATGTAAGCGCGGTCTTGCAGCCCCTCGTTCAGGATCACGTGCATGATGCCGAGAGCGAGTGCGGAGTCAGTGCCAGGGCGGATGGCGATGTGCCAGTCAGCAAGGGCGGCGGTGCGCGTCCGATAGGGGTCAATGACGATGAGGCGCGCGCCGTTGCGGCGAGCCTTCTCTACCATGGGCCACAGGTGTACGTTGTTGCCGTGGATATTCGCGCCCCAGGCCAATACCAGTTTGGCGAAGCGGAAGTCCTCTGTAGGCGTGCCGAGCTTGATGCCATAGACCCGCTTCCACGCTTCACCGCCAGCCTCGGAACAGATTGTCCGCTCCAACTGGCTGGCGCCGAGACGGTGAAAGAAGCGGCGGTCCATCGAGCCAAAGCCGAGCACTCCGATGGTGCCTGCATAGCTGTACGGCAGAATGGACTCGGGACCATGCGCGTCACTGACTTGCCGCAAGCGCGCGGCGATGGCGCTGAGAGCCTCGTCCCATGAGACGCGCTCAAAGGCCTCATGCTCACGGCCCCTCTGCATTGGCCCCTTGGGCATGCCGGGTTTGCGGCGCAGCGGATAGAGGATGCGATCTGGCGCGTAAACACGGTCAAGATACTTGGCGACCTTGCCGCAGAGAAAGCCCTGCGTAACAGGCTGCGAGGGGTCGCCCTCCACCTTGACGGCGCGCCCTTTCTCATCAACCGTTACCAGTACGGCGCAGGAGTCTGGACAGTCATGCGAGCAGACAGTGTGCACGATCCGGAAGAGCTGCGAAGAAGCGGCCATGGCGACATTGTAAGCTGAACGCGGAGGAACAGGCATGAAGGGGATTCTGCTCATTCTGGTATTGGCTTGCGCGTGTGCCGCTGGGAGCGCGCAGCAGTCGGACAGCGACGAGGGGTTGATTCGCCATGCGTTGGCCGCACAGGCTGCGGCGTGGAGTCGGGCCGATATTCCCGCTTTCATGCAGACCTACGAGGACTCCCCGGATACGGCCTTTATTGGCAGCGTGGTGCGCAAGGGCTATGGGCCAATTTTGGAGCGCTACCGCAAGGCCTACGCAACGCCTGAGCAGATGGGGACGCTGACCTTTGCGAACCTGGAGGTGAGGCTGCTGCCAGGCTCCTGCGGCACGGTGGAGTATGCCGTGGTTACGGGCAACTTTCATCTCGAGCGCACGGCCAAAGGCGAGGCGAAGATGGATGAGGGGATCTTCTCGCTGGTGTGGCGTAAAGGACCGCAGGGGTGGAAGATTCTGCTGGATCACACGAGTTGAATGTTGCTTGCCCGGTCTTATGGCTTCTAAAGGAGGTTGTGTCTCATCCAGCCTCGAGCGCCGTGGTACCGGCAAGACTCCGATGATACCTTTGCGGCCTGTGCTAGTGCCTCTTCAAATCCGAGTCCGAGGGAGGCGAAGTAGCAATATGCTCCGTGGAAGACGTCCCCCGCTCCCATCGTGTCCACAACTTCCACCGTGGGAACTGGAATTATGCCTGATGCGAGGGTGGACACAAACAGCAGCGGCAGCGCTCCGCGCGTAATGGCAATGTTGGCCACGCGGTGGTGTTTCAGGAAGGCAGTAACATCGTCTTCGGAGATACAGCCCGGGGGCAGAAAGTCAGCTGAACAGATTGCTGTGTCCACAAACTCCAGCAGTGATTCCGTTCCACACTTCCAGCTTCCGCCGTCGAGCACCACCGGGGTACCCACGGCCCGCGCTGCTTGTGCCCAAGCCTGACACGCCTGCATGCAGTGGCCGTCCACCAGAACGATTCCGGCTTGCTTGCAGAGGTTGAGATCCACCTCGGCCGAGGGTACGGGAATGCGTGAGGCATTGGCTGAAACCACGTTGCGCCGGCCGGTGCTGTCGACGGATACCGATGAGATTGGAGGCACACCTTCAAAGCCTGGATTGAGGTCGACAAGGTTTACGGAATATTTCTTCAACTCCTCCGTAACCACGCTGGCCAACGGATGGTTTCCAACCGCGGTTACCAGCGTTGCCGAGCCGCCGAGGTGAGCAAACGTGATGCAGGCATTCGTCGCCGGTCCGCCAGCATAGACTTCCTGGCTGTTCGCCGCTATTTTTGTGTTGGCTGCGGGAAACTCATCCACGCCGTAAATCACGTCAATTGTGCACAGTCCCACAAAAAGTCCATACGGCATCGCTTGTCCCCTTTGGCTATAACTCCATTCAACGCAATTCTAGATGGAGACTCTTGCCGGCATTGTTGTGCGCAGTTCTTCAGCTCACGGGCTGTGCGAAATTCCCGATTGAATACGCATGTTCCTAATTGGAGCGATGATGCTGGCGCAAATTCAAAATATTCACGAATCGCCTGTTTCCTGCTGGAAAAAACTCCGTGTACACTTATCAAGCTATGAGTTGCACCTTCTGCAAGATTATTGAAGGGCAGATCCCTTCGACCGCTGTTTACCAGGATGAGCTGGGGTACGCTTTTGCGGACCTCAATCCGAAGGCGCCGGTGCACGTGCTGATTGTGCCGAGGGAGCACATCAGCTCACTCGACAGTGCCGATGAGAGCAAGAGCGCATTGCTCGGCCACCTGCTATGGGCGGCGGCAGAGATTGCCCGCAAGAAGGGCCTCGGGAACGGCTACCGCATAGTTGTAAATACCGGGGAAGATGGCGGGCAGACGGTAGACCACCTGCACCTGCACTTGCTGGGCGGACGCCTGCTCAACTGGCCTCCGGGATAGTTGGGCGATGGAGGGCCGCTATCAGGCCCATATTCTTATCTTGAGTTTCAAGCCTGCATTGTGAGACCGGCGGAGTCGACTACGGCCTGTTGCGGCTTAGCTGGCAGGCCGGGGTGTCTGAGTAATCGGCTCGATATCTGCGGGTCGTGGCCTTTGGTTCTGGCAAATGCCATGCTGAGCGAGTCCGGTGTTTTGGCTCTGAAAGAAGAATAGAAAAGACTCGCAGCTAGCGCAATCGGCAGTATAATTTCATCGCCGGGAGAGCAAAATGGTAATTCCGGTTAACTACTGACAGGGCCCTGGGCCAGTCCACTCCTTCGTATCGCAGCAGGCCAGGCGCAGGGTTTCGCTCCCCGCGGCCAAGGAGTGTGCATCATGCGATGGCTAAGGGCTTTCCTTCCCATTTCAGTTGTCATGCTTGCGGCGGTTGTTGCCGCACAGGTTCCCGAGATTGGCGAGACACGATGCGTGGGTGGCTGTGGGTCTTCCTCCGGATCCAACTCGGGCGGCAGGCCGGTGGCTCCGCTCCGGCTCCCGCATTTTCCCCATCCGACGCATGCGCCGCACTTGCCGCATCCGTCTCCGCATACCCACACCGCGCGTACCGCCCGGACATCTCACGCGCCCTATGTGCTTTCTGAGACCCGTGCCGAACGAACTCTGCATATCAGTCAGGGTTCGACTCCAGACTTTGACGGGCGCATCGCGGTAGAGTCTGCTCCGAGTCTCGAGCTGATGCCCGCGCCTGCAGAGGCAGCTGGGCCTTCGCCTTCATCCAGCTCTACTTCAGGGTGCGGCCCGGTCACAGACCCGACGGTGGTGAACCTGTGCAACGCAGGTACCGATGTTGTGGATCCGAATCGAGTGAAGGGTGTTACTTCTCCTCCAGCGGCCCAGGCGATGGAGTTCATGCGTGACGCGCCCAATTCAACCTCAGGCGGCGCTGCACCCCCGGTGGACTCTGCCGCGGCGCAGGCTTCTGCCTTTGCTTATGCCAGTCCAGAGGAGCGGCAACTGAGTGAAGAGGTGGACCAGGTGCTGCAGACGGCTGATTCACTGGTGAGCAAGGCGGCTGAGGCAATAGCGAGCGGAGACCTGGCGCGAGCCGAGCGACTGAACCAGGCGCTCAGCGATGCTCTTCCCACGATCCAGAAGGCTGTGGACCGGGACGTGCAGATGAGGGAGGAGCGGCTTCGGCAGGGGATGACGATCTTGCTCCAGGATCCTGCCTATGCCGCTTCATGGAAGAACGTGGTGGCCCAGGTCCATACGCAGGAGATGGCTGAATTTGCGCGACAGAATGCGGGGTTGGCGCCCGAACAGCAGAGAATCATCGCGGTTCTAAGCAAGAGTGGCGGAAGCCCGGAGGTCAACAGGCAACAGCAGGAGCTGGACGACAAACTGCGCGCAGCACAGGTATTGACGCTGCGCCGATCGACGAAAGAGCTGGACGCCTCAGCGCAGGATCTGCTGCTGATGGCAGCCAGCGCCCACTAGCCGCGCTTTCCGCCTGATAGGGAGGTTCGTGATGCGATATCGCTTGTCTTGCGCAGTATCCCTGGCAGCTTGGGCCCTGTCCGCGGCACTCTGGGCGCAGACAGGCCTCTCTCCCGAGGGTCGGGAAGCCTTTGATCGCGGAATGGCCGCGGCCCAGCAGAAGGAGTGGAATACCGCAATTCTGGAGTTCTCTGCAGCGCAGAAACTTGCGCCCAATGAGCCCCGCGTACTCTTCAACCTTGGGCTGGCTCATGAGAAGGCAGGCCACAACGCGGATGCGCTGGTTTGGTTTTCCACTTACTTGAAGGTTGCGCCGGACGCCCCGAATGCCCCCGTGGTTCGAAAGGAGATTGAGCGATTGAGCCAGGCTGGCCGGGCAGCGCAGCCCACGGCCGGCCCCACCATGGAGGAGACCATTCGCTTTATTCAGGAGAAGATCAACGAGCAGGGAACTACGGCCTATACCGAAACCCTGACGGTAGACAGGCGAGTCAACAGGCTCGTTGTGGATGAGCGGACAAGTGTAATTGGGACTTTGCCCGGCGGCGGGGTCACAATCCAGGTAAACAGCCATTCCTCATTTTTGGGAATGATGAAGTTCCCGTCAGAGACGACCGTGCGGTGGAATCTGCTGTTCAAGGACGTGGAATCAGTTGAGGTGCTGGGGGTGCAGCAATTGCTCAACCGCTCACTTGCTCGTAGCGGACTGAATAACGCCAGCGCTCTGATCGGCGGCGGTATCTTTGCCGTGGTGGTGCGCCTGGCCCCTGGGCGCTCTGTGTATCTGAATGAGCAGATTTCCTCAGCCAAGGGAGGAAAGTCGGCGAAAGCCTCCAAATCGACAGATTTGTCCAAGCCGCTAAGCGGCGAACTTGTGGACTGCGCCATCCAGTTCCGCGATGAAGAGACGGCTCAGCGCGTTGCCAAGGCGATACGGCACGCGTCAGAGCTTGTACGGTCCACAGCCGCACCGGAGCCGTTCTGACTTTCAGGCTGGGTTGTTCGCGACCTCGCCCGGAGTGTAGCGCGCGGCCACCATATGCGTCGTGACCGTGGTGGTAAAGAGCGAAGGGCGCATCCAATGCGGATGCGCCCTTCGCTTTTAACAATGCCTCAGCCGGACTACATAGGCTGCTGTGCGTACTCTTCTTCTTCTTCCACGCCATAGCGGCGCAGCATGTTGGGCAGACCCTGTGAAAATGCACTCCTGGGCATGACCGTATCGCAGCCGGCTTCCACTGCTTTCAGCTTCAGGTCGCCTTGCAGATGGTTGAGAAAACCAACGATGGAAGTCGCCTTCTTGAGTTTGGTTTTGAACTTGGGAATCAAGCTCATGGGCTTGGCGTTGAGGTTATTGAGATCAAAGACCAGCAGCTTGGGCTTCTCGCCCTCTGGCATATCGATGAGGCGCGCTACGGTTTCCTTGTCGCCCTTGACGAACTCAACCTTTACGCCCAGCTTGCGTGCTGTCTCTTGAATCTTGGCGAGGAAGAATAGATCCTCAATGAAACAAAAGATGCGCGCTGGCGCGTCGCTGCGGATGGGAGCAGGCGGCGGAGTGTAGGACTCCTGGTAGTAGCTGTTGTGGTTATTGCTCATCATCTGGATAGTCGAAGGCGGACCGTCCGCAATATTTCCGTTGGCGACGCGGTAGCTATGGTCCATGGGACCGACAAACTCGCGCGGGCCTTTTTGCTTGCCCTTGCGTTTGCCTTGCGAGGGCCCGGCCAGACTGTTGCCGGGTTGCGGTGGGGGAACCGAACTCTTGGTGAAGAACTTCTTCTTCTTCCGGTTCTGGTTTTGATGGGCGGCTGGGGCCTTGTGCTGGTGCGGGGGAGATGCCTGCTGCGGGACGGGTTGCTGCGGCACCGGCTGCGCCTGCGCCTGAGGAACTTGGGGAGCGGCAGTTTGGCTGGACTTGTTCTTGCGGCGACGGCGGCGACGCCGATGCCCTAGAGATTGCCCCTGGCCATTGTCAGGAGCGGGCCCCACTTCAGCTTGGGGCTGGGTTGTTTCAGTCGTCATGCGTATGTTTCCTGATGCATCTCTATCTGGTGCAAATTGAGTTTGCCGGTCCAGCCGTTCGTAAACACGTACTGCACCAGGCTTGCCTGAACCCTGCCTTGTAATGACAGAGATCAGTACGGTTGTGGATCAAAACTCTGCGGAGCACAGAAGAATTGCCTGGAGCGGGATAATGCACGAACTTTATCGTGAATTCCAAGCGCCCTGAGCACTCTCAATTGAAACCGTGCAGCATGCGGAGTTCCTAAAAGAGCCGCTTCTGTCACCACCCGCAATCAAGCCATCTCGCAGGAGGGCCGGTGTTGAACGTGCGACACCGACTCAGCTTCTTTGGCCCTAAACTTCAAACTCTGTGAAAACACTTGAGCCGCTTGTGCGTAGTCCCCTTTTGGGGGCTCCATCCAGTTGTATGGACCTATACGCAGCGACCGGTGATTTCCTCAGGTGATTCCATTCCTATGTGAGCATCCGCCGCATGCAGTCGATTAAGAATTTAACTGGGCGGCGAAGTGATTCTACTCTGCGGCGAGCTTGCTCTACCCCAAATTCGGGTGGCCCGCGTCAGCCGCTTGATAGGCAATTCCGATAGTACAGCGAAGCGCGGGGGCTGGCAAGTCCGTTTGGAGGGCCCATGACCTGGAAGGAGGGTAGTCACAGCATTCGGGTAGCGATTCAGGAGGCTGAGAGAAGTGGCCAGACGCACAAAACGCCGCTCCTATGGGAGCGGCGTTTCGGGGTCCTGCACAGGCCACTGGCCTCCTGAAGTTTTGTGGCCGGTGGTATTGTCCACCGTGCCTACTGCAGATTTCCCCGGCCGGATCATCCCTTTTTAGGGCCGCTTCATTGGCGGTGGCTCTTGCCGGGCTTCTGCTGTTCTTGGCTGTCCGGAATTTCCAGCAGCCGGTACATCACTGGCACCCTTCTAATAGCAATTACGTGGCCGTTTGTATTGTTGTTTATTTTCAACCACATATGGATATTTCAGTTTTTGATTTTTCTGTATTCTGGAAGGAATAGTTCGAAAGAATTGAAAAAACCATAGAAACGCAGTTTAGCGCTGGCATTTTGGGCAGTAGTGAGTGCCGCGCCCGGCCAACAATATTCGCTGGATCGGGGTGTCGCAACTGCGGCAGGGGAGCCCGGTCCGCATATAGACGCAATGCTCCAGTTGGAAGAAGCCCCGAACCCCGGCGGCGTCAACATAATCGGAAACGGAGGAACCTCCCAGGCGGATGGCATGCTGGAGCACCTCGCGGAGAGCCAGGCGCAGCCGTTCCAGTTCAGCTTTGGTAAGGCGGCCGGCAAGTTTACGTGGCCGGATGCCGGCATGGAAGAGGCTCTCATCGGCATAGATGTTGCCTACACCAGATAGTAGTTTCTGATTGAGCAGGGCGGCTTTGATGGGCATCCGCCGCCCGTGGAAGAGCGCCGCAAAGGGCTTCGACTGAATGGTGAGCGGCTCCTCGCCGGCTGCATGGAAAGCCGCATCGCGGCGGAGGTCACGGAACTCAAGCCTGCCAAAACGACGGGGGTCTACAAAGCGCAGTTCGCGGCCACTGGCCAGGCTCAGGCGAGCGTGCGTGTGGGTGGCAACAGGAGACTCGGGAGTGGTTACCAGCAGCCGCCCGGTCATGCCAAGATGGACGATCCACTGTGCCTCAGGCTGCTGTTCCGGTTGATTGCACGGCCGGGTGTCGCCAGGCCGGTTTGGTTTGGAAGCTGGCCCCAACTCACAGACAATGTGTTTCCCGGTCCGATGCACAGCCAGCAGAACACGCCCCTCAAGGCCCCTGGATTGCCGGGTAGCAGGGGTCTTGAACGGCTGCGGATGCTTGCCAAACCACACCTTGTCAATGAAGTCGCCATGCACCCGCTCATGGACGCCACGAGCAATGGTTTCCACCTCTGGCAATTCAGGCATTTGTCTATTGTAGGGGAGGGTTCAGGATCGAGACTCGCAACACAAGGCAGTCGCGGCTTTGGTTCAGGCCTTTCTAGGTGTGGTTCTCAGCCAGTTCGGATTCTTCCTCGGCATTACGCGCTTGGGCGCTGCCCCACTTTTCAAGATAGACCAGACCCAATCCGAGACCTACGATGAAGCACCCGACGGAACCGCATTCCATAATCGTCAGCCTGCGATCTTCTTCAGGCGTCTGGTACACAACTGTTCCGTGAATCCCGCGCGGCACGGTACGGCCTTCTTCGAGAACCGGCCATTTTGGGAGCGTATCCATGTAGTGCGTCGAGACCATGGCAGAAACTACCAGCCCCCCCAGTCCCGGCAAGATAAACAAGAGCGCGAGAAATCTGAGCATTGCCAATTGGGCGCCCTTCATTTTTTTGCCTTTCGCATTCTCATGCATAAACTCAAATCGCGCCTGACTGCAGGAGGCTGATCGGAGGTTTACCTCTGGCAATCACAGGTTGACGTTCTTGGTCTCGCCTTGGCCATTCGAACCAGGCCAGGGTGGACGAACAAAGCCACTCTAGTCACTTCGAGGATCGTTCAATGGGCCGATAACTCGGATTCTGTTGGGGTTATCAACAGAAAGGCCATCGAGACACGTTTGTCTTGGAAATTTTAAAACAGATCTGAGTAGCTGGCCATAGAAGTAAATGGGGGGTGAGGCAAACAATAGTAATTATGTTTATACCTAGAGTTACTCACCAGGCGGTTACTGCGGTCCTTCTGTATAGATATAAATCGACAGTAACTGGCTTCTATCTGCGCTCGCCGGGATGGCGAACTCGGCTGGCCTCAAAGCTCACGATCTTCCATTCACCCTGTTGGTTTTGAACGTACACTCGGGTATAGCGAAAGTCGCCTGAAAGCTCTCCCTCTTGATTGGTGCCCTCCATGTGGGCGAGAGACGTAACGACCGCAGTTTTTCCGTAAAAGCGCACCTTGCGATCAGAGACAGCAAGGGCAGAGACGTGTACACGCCCAGAGCGCAGATTGGCCAGGGCCCGCTCTTTGGTTTGCAGGGTTCCGCTGGCAGTGATTGCCATGTAATCGTCAGCCAGCAGGGTGTTCATGGCATTGGTGTCTGACTTGAGGATTGCGTTGCGCCAATTCTCTTCGAGCTGGTCAATCTGGTGCCGTCCATCGTGCTTGTGCACCTTGGCTTGGCCGGCATAGAGAATGTTGACGCACAGCGCCCACAGGAGCATTGGAACGAGAATTCGCGCGAGCTTAAGGCGACGAGATGTAGGTGTCGAAGATTTGATGGCTGCACCCGGTATAAACGTATGGATAGTAGTCCGGGAAGGGCTAGCTGGTCAATGCATTTCAGGGGTGGCTGATTACATAGGTCAAGGAACTCCCAAATAAGCATCCTGGTGCATGATTGAAACCCTCAGTGACCGAAACCAGCAAGGGGATCATGCCAGGGCAATCAGGTTCTCCATGCTTCTATCTTTCATCTTCTGGAAGAGGCCACCGACTGCGTATTTTTTGAAGTGCTCGGCCTCACGATGCGCAGCAAGGGCCTTCTCATCCAGGTATTGCTCATAGATCAGCAGCGTGTCCTGGTCGCCTTCCGCATGGTGGGGAACATAGCTGACGCAGCCAGGCTCACGGCGAGATTCGGCAGCCAACAGGCGCACGATTTCTGCAATTTCAGAACGATCTTCCGGTGCAAACCTGAATCGCACAATAAAGCTGACCATAGTCTTTACTTCCCTTAGCGCCGGGCGGCAACGCCGGGTCGCTTCTCAAGTTTATGCGTGGATGTCGTTGAGTGCGGCTTCAAACTCAGGCAGGACCATGGTCTGGTTCCGATCTGGGCCTGTGGATACCATTCCAATGCGGGCGCCGCTTTCGCGCTCCTGGAAGCGGAGGTATTCGCGGGCAGCCTCTGGGAGTTTGTCGAACTCGGTAATTCCCTCAGTAGACTGACGCCAGCCCTTGAGCGTTGTATAGCGCGGCTTGATGGACTCCAGCCCCTGCACATCGGCGGGAATTTCGTCCGTCACCTTGCCGTCAATCTCGTATCCGATACAGATAGGAATCTCTGCCAGCTCGTCCAGAACGTCGAGCTTGGTGATCACCAGCCACTCGGCCCCATTCACCTGATTGGAGTAGCGGAGCAAAGGAATATCCAGCCAGCCGCAGCGACGCGGGCGTCCGGTAACTGCGCCGTATTCGTTGCCGCGGGCGCGAAGATCTTCGCCAACCTTATCGTGGATCTCTGTTGGGAACGGTCCCTCGCCCACACGGGTTACATAGGCCTTGGTTACGGCGATTACCGTGCCAATGGCGGTTGGTCCTACGCCTGTTCCGGTGGAAGCGCCGCCAGCCGTGGCAGAAGAAGAGGTGACAAAGGGATAGGTACCGTGATCGATGTCCAGCAGGGTGCCTTGGGCTCCCTCAAACATCACACTGCCGCCCTTGGCAATAATGTTGTTCAACATGCGGCCGGTATCTGCCACAAAGGGGCGCACCTGCTCGGCGGCAGCGGCGTACTCGTCATACATCTTTGAGGGGTCCAGCGGGTCTGTGCCGAACAGGGCATGCGCAATGGCGTTCTTCTCTGCGCAGGCAGCCTCGATGTGGGTCTTCAGCAGCGTGGGGTGCATCAGATCGACAATCCGCAGGCCGCTGCGAGACATCTTGTCTTCATAGGCGGGGCCAATGCCCTTGCTGGTGGTGCCGATCTTCTGGCGGCCCGGCGCGCACTCAGCGGCCAGCTCAATCATGCGATGGTAGGGCAGAATCACCTGCGTGCGGTTGGAAACAAACAGGTTGCCGTCCACGGCCACTCCCAGGTCGCGCAGCCGCGCAACTTCTTTCAGGAAGGCCAGCGGGTCAAGCACCACGCCGTTGCCGATAATGCCCTTGCAGCCGGGACGAAGGACGCCGCACGGAATCAGTTGCAGCACAAATTTCTGGCCGCCGATGATGACCGTGTGTCCAGCATTATGGCCGCCGGCATAGCGCGCAACGGCAGAGAACCGCTCGCTGAGCACGTCTACGATCTTGCCTTTGCCTTCGTCGCCCCACTGGGCACCCAATACTACCGCTGTCTTTGCTCGCATGAAAGTCCGTTTCCGTGAGAGATAATCCCGGGCTTGCAGCCTCTCAGGCAGCTGAACACCAGGACTGCAAAACGAAGGCACAGCCAACCCGGCCTGCACCACCTCTGATGATAAACCCTGCCTCCATTTGTTGGGCGGTATCTGCCTCGACGGCCGGTTGGATGGTGCGGGAGGGACGGTGCAAAAGAGACTCCCCCAACGCTTGCGGAAGGGAGTATTATTGCCCTGCCGGAAAGGCGCAGTTGCAGCCCCTCGGCAACCTCAAACCTGAAGCGGCCAGTTACAATTCCGAACTGCTCCCGTGAAGACCGCATCCGGGACGGGCCATTCACTCGGTGGAGGTGAGAACCATGACCTTCAACCTCGCAAATTTCCTTGAAGAAGCTGGAGTGGGACGTAAAGTCGTCCACCTGGAGCCTAAACAGGTCTTCTTTTTCCAAGGAGAAGCGGCTGATGCAATCTTCTATCTGCGGACGGGACGCGCAAAGCTCACGGTTGTATCGCACGATGGCAAGGAGGCAACCATCTCACTGTTCTCCGCCGGGGAGTTTATAGGAGATGAATCGCTGGGTAGCGTGGGCGGGCTGCACTTGGCCACAGCCAGCGCCCTTGTTACATGCACGGCTCTCAGGATCGAGAGAGAAGAGATGATCCGCGTGATGCACATGGAGCACGACCTCTCCGATATGTACCTGAAGGTGCTGCTGGCCCGGAGCATGCGTACGCAGGCCGATCTCATTGATCAGTTATTTAATTCCAGCGAACGGCGATTGGCGAGGATTCTGCTATTGCTGGCCGAATTCGGAGAGCCGGGAAAAGGGGAACACGAACTCCCTCACATCACGCAAGAAGCCCTGGCGGAGATGGTTGGCACAACCCGGTCCCGTGTCAGCTTTTTCATGAATCGATTTCGCCGGCTCGGCCTTATCGAATACAACGGCTGCATTCGGGTCCATAGGGCCTTGCTCAATGTAGTTCTGCACGATGAATACACTGCGCGAAACCCCGAGAGACCACCGGGCTCAGCCACTCCGCGCGTCCGATCGAAGCCTGCCGGAGCATGACTACCAGGTAGATATCGCCAGCTTTTTTCCACTCCAGCCATTCTTTGCTTCAAGCTGGCTTAATACGCCGGCGTTTCACGCTCTTGCGGTATGTACATGAGTGCTCTCGGCGGGCTGTGCAGGCTCGTCCATCAGGCCAATACGTACCGACTCGGCAAGGCGCGGCTTGTTCATCTCTTCTTTAACGCGAGAGACTATCTCGCGAGCTATTTCTATGCGGCTCTTCTTCTTCATCAGGTAACTCTCCTGTTCCGTGAGCGTTGGTTTGTCGGTCCGAACTCGGCGAGAGGCCTCAACTTCACAGCCTTCGATCCTAGAAGCAGATGAGGCGAGCGTCTGGTCACATTGAACCACCGCAGGAACGATCCGGAGCGCACTTGAAGCGGGCTTCAGTCGGAGGCGTTGTTAACCGGTTCCCTTCCCATCCGTTGTATGTGCAGAAGGGGCTGAATGGCCCCTTCACGCAAGGGAGAACCAAGATGCACAAACCAAATCGGATACTACCCTGGGTCTTGAGCGCCATAGCTGCGCCAGCTCTTGTATTTGCTTCTCAGGCAACTGCACAGACACATCCCGTGCCCCAGCCTCAGCCAGTGGCCGCTGCGCCCATCAGCGACCAGGAGTTGACCGCCGAGCAGGAGAAGCTCATCCAGTTGCTTAGGACGAGCCCCACGCTGACGACCGTGGTAGCGCATGACCCTTCCCTGCTGGCAGATCAGGAGTATGTGAACCGCAACAACCCGCAACTTGGGCAGTTTCTCACACAGCACCCTGAGATTGCCCGCAATCCTGAGTACTACCTGTTCACAAATCTGGACCCGCACAGCGGCCGTCGCGACCAAGCGCTGCAACGAGCGGTTTGGCCGGAATTTTCGCAACAGCGGCGCGACCCGCCACGCCCCTCTGAGGTGATTGGGCCCATTGCCGGCGCGGCAGCATTCGCCTGCTTCCTTGGCGCGCTGGTCTGGCTGATTCGCCAGTTTCTTGAAAATCGGCGCTGGAGCCGCATCTTCAAGCTGCAAAGCGACGTACACGGCAGGCTGATTGAGAAGTTCAGCTCCAACCAGGAGTTGGCCGGGTATATGGAAACAGAGGCGGGCAAGCGCTTCCTTGAGGCGGCTCCGATTCCGGTTGGCTTTGAGCCGGATCATAGGATGCCGAATGTACTGGCGCGCGTGCTGATGCCTCTCCAGATCGGGATTGTGCTTGTCCTGCTGGGCTGCGGCCTGCTGTTTCTCCGCCACGTCGGCTCTGATATGAACATTCCGATGCTGGTGCTGGGCACCGTGGTGCTGATGCCCGGATTGGGATTTATCATCTCGGCAGGGATTACCTGGGTGCTGGCCAGCCGACTCGGCCTGATGCCCGAAGTCCCTACGGCAATGGCAAGCAACAGGCATGAACCGCCTGCGGGCCAGCAGGACGCCTAGTGAGCTGGAGAGGATCCGGCCATGGCGAGGAGACGTATGCCCTGGGAATCGGTAATTCCGAACGTGCTCGCCCGCGATGCGCAACTGGAAGCGTCGCGGGCGGCTGGTGCGCCCATGGATAACGACGCCTTCGCTGGCTTCTACGAGCGTTCTGCGCGATCCGTTTGGGCCTACCTGGCACGGACATCAGGCGACCCGGCCCTGGCCGAGGACCTGATGCAGGAGAGTTACGTCCGCTTTCTCTGCGCTTCGCACCCCGATCCGCTTGTCGAAGGAGAGGTTGCCTGCCGGCGGTACTTGTTCCGGATAGCAACCAACCTGCTGCGCGACCACTGGCGGCGTCCGCGCACCTCCTCGATAGAGGAAGTTCCGGAAGACTTTTTTGCGCGGCCCGGCAATTCCGCCCAATCCGATTCGCAAATGACGCTTGGCCCCGCGCTGATGCAGATGCGCCCCAGGGACCGCCAACTGCTTTGGCTGGCGCATGCGGAGGGCTACTCTCATCGCGAGATTGCTCAAGTTACGGGCCTGGCTAGCGCCAGCGTCCGGCTACTTCTCTTTCGGGCGCGGCGGAAGATTGCAGGCCTGCTGCGGGATGCAGAGAATGGGAGGCAGCCATGACGTTGAGCCCTTGCACCCGTGAAAATGAGGTAAAGGAAATCCTGCAAAGAGGCCACTGGCCACAAGCCTGCCCTGCCGAACTGCGGACGCATGTGAGCGCATGCCGCGCTTGTGGAGACCTGGTGCTGGTGAGCGAGGCGTTTTGCAAAGCCAGGGCCCAGGCTGCCGGGTCAGCAAGGTTGGGCTCTCCCGGTGTGCTCTGGTGGCGCGCTCAACTGCGCCGTCGCAATGCCGCAGTCGAGCGCATCGGCAAGCCTCTGCTGGGGGCGCAGATCTTTGCCTTGTGCGTAACACTGGCTCTGACTGCGGGGTTCGTTGCATTCGAGGCACGGAATGGAATCGCCTGGCTGGGCTGGCTCCAAGAGCTTCCGCAGGCAGGCTCGCTGCACCTTGAGGCGCTTTGGCCCTCCACGATGTTCAGCACAGGCTTGAGCCCCATGGTGCTGATTCCCGCCATAGCCACTCTGGCCTTGCTAGGCGGTGTAGTGGTCTACCTCGCCGCGGAGAAGCAATAATACAGCCCACACTTGAATAAGGGGCCTGAGCGATGACTGAGGGATTTTTCCCTGTTCTGAATTTCCGCGGCATTCTTCCGCTGTGCGTGGCTGGTTTCATGGCTCTTGCTGCTTCAGCGCTTGGGCAGGGAGCCAAGCCTGCGCCTCAAGTTACGATTGCAAAACCGTTTACCTATGAGACCGTCTCAGTTCATCCATGCAAATCGGGGAGTGAAATGTCGGTCCAAGGCGCCCCAAGCCGCTTCTCGGCAAGGTGTACAACGCTTTGGGGACTGATATTCAACGCATTTGACCTTAGACCCAACGATCCAATTCCTGGACTGCCTGGGTGGGCTAACTCAGCGAGGTTTGACGTTGAAGCCAAGATGGATGAAGGCACCTTCGCAGCACTCGAAAAACTCCAGCGGGACGAGCAAGGGGAGCAGCGCCAACGGATGCTGCAGTCGATTCTGGCTGACCGCTTCAGACTGAGATTCCACCATGAGACCAAAGTGCGGCCCATCTATGCCTTGGTAATTGCGAAGAGCGGATTCAAGTTGAAGGAGTTGCCTGCAGGCGCGGAAGATTCAGGCTGGAGTGGCGGCAGGGGGAAGATCGAAATACACGGAGAGTCAATCACGAAACTCGCATTTAACTTGTCGGATTTATTGGGCCGCGCCGTGGTGGACCAGACAAATCTCGCCGGGAGGTACGACATCGTGCTCAAGTGGACCCCGGATGAACAGCGGGAATCCGCAGATGCGGGGCCGTCGATCTTCACGGCGATAGAGGAACAGCTTGGGTTGAAACTGGAGTCAACCAAAGGCCCGGTGGATACCATCGTCATTGACCATGTTGAGAAGCCTTCAGAGAATTGAAAGACATTCTCCGCGCCGCCTCCGAGCGATGGATAGGCCCTGTCTGGTATATTTGCCCGGTGCCAATTTTACCCGCTTACTGTAACGCTAACTCAAGACAGATTGGCTACTCGTCACGAGACTCAAAGAGGGGGAGACATCCATGGATTGGAATGAGAGCACTAGACGTTCGTTTTTGAAGCAGGTTGGAGCAGCCGGAGCAATGGCGCTGACTGCCGCAAACGCCGAGGGTATGGGATTGCACGGGGCTGCTGCATCCGGCGAACAGGCTGCGCCATCGCCCTCCCAGGCCAAGCAGGCCGCCACGCGCGCCGCGCGCATGAAGTGGTGGCATGAGGCCAAGTTTGGCATGTTCATCCACTGGGGACTGTATAGCGTTATCGGCCAGCATGAGTGGGCCCTGGAGTGCGAGGGAGTTCCGATTTCGCAGTACGAGAAGCTGGCCGGGCACTTCAATCCCAAGCCAAATGCCGCCCGCGAGTGGGCGCGGCTGGCCAAAAAAGCCGGGCAGAAATACATGGTGATGACCACCAAGCACCACGAGGGCTTCTGCCATTGGGACTCAAAGCTCACTGACTATAACGCGGTGAAGCAGGGTCCAAAGCGCGACCTGGTGCGTGAATACGTGGAAGCGGCGAGGGCCGAGGGGCTGCGCGTGGGCTTCTACTATTCGCTCATGGACTGGCACCACCCCGACGGCGCCACCTGCAAGACAGACGAAGCTGCACGCAAGCGCTTCGTAGAGTACACCCATGGCCTCATCCGCGAGCTGCTCACCAACTACGGAAAGATCGACGTGCTCTGGTACGACGTCTCGTGGCCTCTGAGCGCCGCCGGATGGGAGTCTGAGCGCATGAACGAAATGGTCTTCGAGTTGCAGCCGGAGATCATCGTGAACAATCGCAACGGACTTGAAGGTGACTTCACCACGCCGGAGCAGCACATCACCGCATCGGAAGTTGGACGCGCCTGGGAAAGCTGCATGACGCTGAATGACAGTTGGGGCTTCAACCGCTTTGACGACGCATGGAAGACGCCCAAGACCATAGTGGACAACGTCGCCACCTGCGCCCGCGGCGGCGGCAACTACCTGCTCAATATCGGCCCTATGCCCGATGGCTCCATTCCGCCCGAGACAATCTCCTGCCTGGAGACGGTGGGCAAGTGGCTCGACACCAATGGCAAGGCCATCTACGGAACGGATCGGGGGCAACTCGGCAGCAACCCAGGGGCCAACTACACGCGCCGTGGCAATACGCTCTATATCCACCAACACTACTGGCCCGGCCACACACCGGCGGCGGAATGGCTCGACTTCTACCAACCGGAGGCGGTTATCGCCATTGGCGGACTCAAGGGCAAGGTTCTTTCAGCGCGCATCCTGAAGACTGGACAATCCGTCAAGTTCACGCAGGATGAGCTTCGCCTGCGCCTTACCGGACTGCCCATCGAGCCGCCTGATCCTCCCGCGACCGTTATTGAGGTCGAGTGCGACAGCGAGCCGACAATCGATCACGGAACAATGCGTCCGCTCTGGCCGCGCAACAAGGTAGGCATCAGCTAGATGCCAAATGCAAAACCAAGAGGCCCTTCCGCGATGGAAGGGCCTCTTTTGTTTTGCTGCAATTTAACTTCAGTGCCTAGCAGCAGCCGATCTTTACTGGCGACTTGTCCAGGTCCGAGGCTCCAAACGACTCTTGCGGCAGCGGCGCCCCATGCACCGTCAGCCAGCAACGCCTGAAGGCGGCAGCCACCACCAGAATCACGCCCAGAATAAACAGCGCCATCAGAATCGCATCCAGGTAGCCCTGCAACTCGGTTCCCGGGTGGTGCGCCAGCGGCCAAAAGATGCTCCCAATCGACTCAACCGCCGCAGCCAATGTAGTAATGCCCACAAACACCATGGGAATAGCGGTAACCCACGCATATTTAAGCTTCCCGTCATTCACCAGGTAGACCGTCCCGATAGCGAGGGCAATGGTGGCCAGCAACTGGTTCCCCGCGCCAAACAAGGGCCAGATAGTTGATATGGAGCCCGTAAAGATCAGATACCCCCACGACCCCACAATCAACGATGTGGAGATCAGAATTCCGGGAATCCACTTGGGATTGCTGAAGGGCTGGTAAGCCTTGCCCAACAGTTCCTGCATGATGTAACGCGCGGCGCGTGTGCCTCCGTCCAGCGTTGTAAGGATGAACAACGCCTCAAACATCACAGCGTAGTGATACCAATAGCCCACCAGCTTATCCATGTGCGGCAGGCCGCGGAAGATATGCGCCATCCCAATCGCAAGTGAAACACCGCCGCCGGTGCGCCCTGCCAGATTCTCTCCCACTTCAGACGACAGTCTGGCCAGGTCCACAGTATGCATGCCGAGATTGGCAAAAACCGCCGGCGGGACATTGATGGCGTAATAGTCGCCCGGATGCAGCGAACAGGCTGCTATCAGCGCCATCACCGCAACCAGCGCCTCTGCCGCCATGGCGCCGTAGCCGATAAAGCGTGCGTCTGTCTCTTTATCCAGCATCTTCGGAGTGGTGCCAGAAGCAATCAGCGAGTGGAATCCTGAGATGGCCCCGCAGGCAATCGTGATAAACAGGAATGGAAACAACTGCCCATGAATAATCGGCCCGCCGCCATGGATGTAGTTGCTTACCATGGGGAACTCCAATTGTGGATGCACGGTGAAGATGCCGATGCACAAGAAGGCAATGGTGCCAAGCTTGACATAAGTAGCCAGATAATCGCGTGGCTCAAGCAGGAGCCATACCGGCAGGGACGAGGCTATCAGTCCGTATGCCATCAGCAACCCGGTTATCTGATGCCCTGAAAAGCTGAGCCATGGAGCAAAATGCGAGTTCGCTACAATGTGGCCGGTGAACACAGCGGAGAACAAAAGCACAACACCCACAATCGACGGCCCGGTTATGCGAATCTTACCGGGCGTGCTCTTGAACATCCATAGCCCCATCAGCATGGCGATAGGGGCGGTCATGCCGATGGTAAAAACTCCCCACGGACTATAAGACAGCGCATTCACCACCACGATGCCCAAGCCCGCAAGAGTAACCAGCAGAATGAACAGCACGGCAATCATGCTGACCGTGCCTGCGAATGGACCTATTTCAGTGAGTGCGATAGCGGGCAACGAGCGCCCCTTGTGGCGCACGGAGGCAACCAGAATCGTAAAGTCATGCACGCACCCCGCCATCACAGCGCCGAGCACAATCCAGATAAAGCCCGGAGCAAATCCGAACTGCGCTGCCAGTGTTGGTCCAATCAGAGGGCCAGCCCCGGCGATGGCAGCGAAGTGGTGCCCGAAGAGCACAATCTTCGGGGAGGCCATATAGTTTTGTCCGTCGGAGCAGGTATGCGCCGGTGTGGGCCGACTGTCATTCAGCACCAGCACCCTGGCGGCCAGAAATGCCGCATAGTACCTATAGCCAAGCGCAAAAATGCAGAGTGCGCCAATTAGTAGTGATAACGTATTCATTCTTCCTCATGTTGCGTGAAGGTTCAGATAATTATCAAACGGTGATGGGCCGAATTATCTCACTGTGCGCGATGACTGCAATCAGCAGACGCGCGCAAAGGTATAGGGACCGTCCGGCACCAGCACTACGCGCGCACCAGCCGGAAGGCCATCCAGCACCGCGGCTACTGCCTCTTGCAGATCATTGAAGGCCAGCGCCCCCAGGTTGCCGAGTTGCGCTTTTGGTACACGCGGCGTGTAAAAGTAGAGCTTGTTCTTCAGCCCAACCAGCGCTACTCTCTCCAGTTGCCATTGATCAACTTCCACAGGTGTATCGCGAATCTCGTTTAAGAAACTGACATGGCCGGAGTACTTCTCAAGCATCCGAGCAAACTCAGGCGAACCAATTCCCTCGGCGCAGTCGCCCATCACCAGGATTCGGCCTCCCGGCTTCACAATATGCTGAGCCGCGGTAATCCCCTTGAGTGTCTGGTAGAAAGTAAGGTCGAGCGGATAGCCAGCCGCGCTGGTAATCGCCACATCTGCCAGCGAAGGCAGTTTCTCAAGCGAGCTGGATACCAGAAACTCGACAGCGGACGCGTGCGCCTTAACGGCATCGCCTGCGAAGACGCCGGATATTTCGCGCTCCTGTGTCAGAGTTACGTCCAAAATAAAATCGTGGCGAGCCTGTGCTGCAATCTCCAGCAGTTCTGCGTGCAACGGATTCCACGCGATGGAGCCCTCAGTTGCGAGGGGCTCACGCATAAAACGCGGCGAGTGGATCACCTTGATGGTCTCCTGCGCCGCGAGGCCGGGAACGATGAGCTTGCGGCCACCCGAGAAGCCGAGCATGATGTGCGGCTCTACAAATCCAAGCGTGATATGCAAGTCGGCAGCCATAAAGCGCTCGTCAATGTAGATCGGAGTTCCACGGCTTGTATTGCCCAGTGCCCGATGTGCAGCCAGGTCGCGCGCGTCATGGTTCACCACGCGATAGGTGTTTGCAATCTCCGGCCCCAGGATTGTTTCAATCTCATCCTTTGTAGCTCCGCGATGCAGGCCGGTGGCGATCAGAATCGTGACGCCTTCAACGGGAATTCCGGCAGCGTGCAGCCGCAGCAGCAGCGGGGGCAGCGTAACTCGATTCGGCGCGGGGCGCGTGATATCGCAGACTGAAATCGCGACGGTCCTCTTGCCCGCTGCCAGTTTAGCCAGCGGTTCAGTGCCGATGGGGTGGTCGAGTGCCTCGTCCAGCGCAGCCAGCACATTGCTCAGCCCGGCCGCAGAACGGCTTCTCACAACCTGGCACTCAAAGCTGTCGGGGATCGATAGCTCAATGCCGCTGGTGCCAAAGGCAAACTGTGTTTTCATCTGTGTGCTCAAGACCGGCCGCAGTCTATCAAGCGGATTTATCCTTGCCGTTCATTCTAACTGTTTTCAAACAGCACACCTCTTGCTGTGAAGTCAGCGTGTGCAGGTTATCGCCATGTGCAATACTACGGCGAGATTGAATTACTTCCCCCAAAAGACTTGAAATCAGCCGGGTTTAAGGAAGGATGGTGAAGTTATGACAGGCCGTGAACGGATTCTTGCTGTTCTGGAGGGTCAACCCGCCGACCATCTGCCCTGTATGCCCATCACCATGATGTTTGCTGCAGATGTGCTTGGCGTTCCCTACGGCAAGTACGCGCGTGACCACCGGGTGATGGTTGATGCCCAGGTGAAGACAGCCGAGATGTTTGGATTTGACTACGTTTCAACGATCTCCGATCCTGCGCGGGAAGCGGCCGACTATGGCGCCAGGGTGCAGTGGTATGACGATCAGCCTCCGGCAATTATTGAGGAAGAGGCCCTCTTTGCGGATAAGTCGCTGCTGGGCCGGGCGAAGGCGCCGGACCCGTTCTGCGGCGGCCGCATGGAAGATCGTATTCGTGGTGTAGAGCTGTTGCGCCAGCGCGTTGGCAATGAACTGTTTGTTGAAGGATGGGTTGAGGGTCCGTGCGCGGAGGGTGCCGATCTGCGCGGCATCGGGCGGCTGATGCTTGATTTCTCTGACGATCCGGAGTTTGTTCACGCGCTGTTCATGTTCAACGTTGAAGCGGCCCTCCGCTTTGCCGCCGAACAGATAAAGGCCGGGGCAGACATCATTGGCATTGGGGACGCTGCTGCTTCTCTTGTGGGACCGCGAATCTATAAAGAATTTGTGTGGCCCTGGGAGAAGAAGCTGGTGGATGGCATTCACGCTCTGGGTGGCAGAGTGCGACTCCATATCTGCGGCAATACGCGCAAGGTCCTTGACGGAATGGGAGCCTTGGGCTGCGCAATGGTGGATATCGACTTTCCTGTGCCCATGGAAGAAGCACGCGCCAGCATGGGGCCTCG
>Ga0007854_10000546_pt1 | contig 24342 bp, 17 predicted proteins | sample CryBogCBH12Aug08_FD_60382 | JGI IMG/M metagenome (GOLD analysis project Ga0007854, IMG submission 60382) | Freshwater microbial communities from Crystal Bog, Wisconsin, USA - CBH12Aug08 | ecosystem: Environmental > Aquatic > Freshwater > Lake | place: Crystal Bog, Wisconsin, USA | collected... | reverse complement strand
CAGCGCCGCCGTCAGCGTCGTCTTGCCATGGTCAACGTGACCGATCGTGCCCACGTTCACGTGAGGCTTAGTACGCTGGAACTTTTCCTTCGACACGGCGTTACTCCAATTTCAGTGGTTGATTTGCAATGGTTACTAGACATTGGGCGATGGGATATCCCATCGCCACGGGTTAAATCATCCGGCTCGCTTGAGAATCACTTCGGCGACGTTGGACGGCACCTCCGCGTATCTCTCGAACTCCATCGTAAACGTTGCTCGTCCTTGGCTCATGGAGCGTACGGACGTCGCGTATCCAAACATCTCTGCCAGAGGCACTTCGGCATTGACCACTCGGCCCGACGGCGAGTCATCCATTCCGACGATCTGGCCGCGACGGCGGTTCAGGTCCCCGATGACGTCGCCATAATAATCCTCAGGCGTTACAACTTCGACCTTCATGATGGGCTCGAGCAGTACTGGACGGGCGTCGCGGAAACCTTCCTTGAAGCCAATACTCGCCGCAATCTTAAAGGCCATTTCGTTCGAATCAACGTCATGGTACGAACCGTCGAACAAGGTGACCTTCACGTCGACGATCGGGTAGCCGGCAATAACACCGCCTTCCATCGCTTCCTGTATACCCTTGTCAACCGGCCCAATGAATTCCTTCGGAATGGCGCCGCCGATAATGCCGTTAACGAATTCGTAGCCCTTGCCGGCCTCTAGCGGCTCCAGTCGCAGCCAAACGTGGCCGTACTGACCTTTGCCGCCGGTCTGGCGAATAAACTTGCCCTCGACCTCCAAGGTCGAGCGTAAGGTCTCACGGTAGGCCACTTGGGGTTTACCCACGTTGGCTTCCACCTTGAACTCGCGCTTCATGCGATCCACGATGATCTCAAGATGCAACTCGCCCATACCCGAGATGATCGTCTGCCCGGATTCTTGGTCCGTATGGACGCGGAACGACGGGTCCTCTTTGGCCAATCGTTGCAACGCGACGCCCATTTTTTCCTGATCGGCGGTTGTTCGCGGCTCCACGGCCACGGATATCACCGGCTCCGGAAACTCCATCTTCTCGAGAACGATCACGCGCTCAAGATCCGACAGTGTATCGCCCGTCGTCACGTCTTTTAGACCAACGGCAGCAGCGATGTCACCGGCTCGCACCTCTTTGATCTCGGTCCGATCGGAGGCGTGCATCTGGAGCAGTCGACCGATGCGCTCGGTCTTGCCTTTGTTCGGCACGCGCACTTGATCGCCTGACTTTAGGACACCGGAGTAGACGCGGAAGAACGTCAAATTACCCACAAACGGGTCATTCAGTATCTTGAAGGCGAGGGCCGCAAACGGCGCATCGTCCGACGCGTCGCGCGTCAGCGCAGCGCCATCCGCGTCCATCCCTTTGACGGCCGGCACCTCGATCGGCGACGGCATGAATTCCACCACCGCGTCCAGCACTGCCTGAACACCCTTGTTCTTGAAGGCGGAGCCGCAAGTCACAAGACAGATGTCATTGCGGATCGCGCGCTCGCGCAATCCCACCTTGATTTCCTCGATCGAAAGGTCGCCTTCCTCGAGGTATTTATTGGTCAACTCTTCGTTGGCTTCGGCCGCTGCTTCGACCAATTTCGAGCGCCATTCACGGCACTCGTCGAGCATGTCCGCAGGAACGTCGCGATACTCAAAGCGCGTCCCCTGCGTCGCGTCGTCCCAGCAGACTTCCTTCATCTGAATCAGATCGACCACGCCCGCAAAGCGTTCTTCTGCGCCAATGGGCAGCTGAATCGGAACCGGATTACCTTTGAGACGCGTGCGGATCTGATCCACGCAGCGCAAGAAGTTCGCGCCTGCGCGATCCATTTTGTTAACGAAGGCCACGCGCGGGACGCCGTATTTGTTCATCTGCCGCCAGACCGTTTCGGACTGAGGCTGAACACCGGACACTGCGCAGTAGACCGCCACGGCGGAGTCCAACACCCGAAGCGAGCGCTCTACTTCAATCGTAAAGTCGACATGCCCTGGGGTATCGATAATGTTGATGCGGTGTTCATCGAAGGTGCCATCCATGCCCTTCCAGAAACAGGTCGTCGCCGCAGCGGTGATCGTGATCCCGCGCTCCTGCTCCTGCTCCATGTAGTCCATGACAGCTGCGCCATCGTGGACTTCACCGATCTTATGAGAGACGCCGGTATAGAACAGAATGCGTTCGGTCGTCGTCGTCTTGCCAGCGTCTATATGCGCCGAGATACCGATATTCCGGTAGCGCTCGATCGGAGTAATACGCGGCACCTGTTTAGACTCCCGAAAAAGTTCCGGCGGACCATAGGTCCGCCGGTATTTTATCTGCCGTTGCTCGTCGGTCGCTGACTACCAGCGGTAGTGCGCGAACGCCTTATTGGCTTCGGCCATGCGGTGCGTGTCTTCACGCTTACGCACTGCGGAACCGCGGTTTTCCGACGCTTCCAGCAACTCGTGCGCCAAGCGCATCGCCATGGACTTCTCGCTGCGCGAACGGGCCGCTTCGATGACCCAGCGCATCGCCAACGTCTGACGACGATTCGCGCGCACTTCCACAGGCACCTGATAGGTGGCGCCGCCAACGCGACGCGACTTCACTTCGACCGCGGGCTTGACGTTATCCAACGCCGACGCGAGAACCTGGAGGGCTTGATCGGCCGGGCGGCTGGTGCGCTCCGCGATGCGATCGATAGCGCCGTAAACGATGGTCTCGGCGACCGACTTCTTGCCGCGCTCCATGACCATGTTCATGAACTTCGCGAGCATTTCGCTCCCGAACTTCGGGTCCGGAAGAATGGTGCGCTGGGGGGCTTGTGCACGTCGTGACATGTTACTACCTATTACTTCTTCGCGCGCTTAGCGCCGTACTTCGAGCGACTCTGCTTACGGTCGTTAACGCCAGCGCAGTCGAGGGTGCCACGAACCGTGTGGTAACGGACACCCGGGAGGTCCTTCACACGACCGCCGCGGATGAGAACAACCGAGTGCTCCTGCAAATTGTGGCCTTCGCCGCCAATGTAGCTGGAGACCTCAAAGCCGTTCGTCAAACGAACGCGGCACACCTTGCGGAGCGCCGAATTTGGCTTCTTAGGAGTCGTCGTATAGACGCGAGTGCAAACACCGCGCTTCTGAGGGCTTGCATTGAGCGCAGGCACCTTAGACTTGAAGGCCGGATCGTTACGGCCGTCGCGGATCAGCTGGTTCGTCGTTGCCATGAAGTATCGCCGCCATGCCGGCTTCTTAGGCCGGAGAAAATCGGGCCGCCTAACGGCGGCCCGGTGGATTCGCATATCGATCGCCCCAAAATTATGGGTCGACCGAGAAAGACCGCGGATTTTAGGTCCGCGGCACCTGTGTGTCAATCACCCTAGGCATAAAAGCCGAGGGTGAGGTTGAACTTGAGCCTGCCTCACGGCAGGCTCGGCTCATTACTTACTCTGCAGCCGTCGTGTCGACCGGTTCCGCCGCGGGTGCCGATTCCTCGGTTTCCGCTGTCGAACCGCTCATATCCATGAAGCCGGCTGCTGCGTGATCGATGTCCGCCGAGCGACGACGGCGATTCGCGTGGTACGCGAAGCCGGTGCCGGCCGGGATCAGACGGCCAACGATCACGTTTTCCTTCAGGCCGCGCAGATCGTCCTTCAGACCACGGACCGCAGCTTCCGTCAGCACGCGGGTGGTTTCTTGGAACGATGCCGCCGAAATGAACGACTCGGTCGCGAGCGAGGCCTTCGTGATGCCGAGCAGCATCGGTTCCAGCTTCGCCGGCGTCTTGCCGTCCGCTTCAATCGCGACGTTGGCTTCGAGCGCGCGGGCGCGGTCAACCTGTTCGCCGCGCAGCAGGCCGGAGTCGCCCGCCGACAGCACTTCCGCCTTGCGGAGCATCTGACGGATGATGACTTCGATGTGCTTATCGTTGATACGCACACCCTGCAGGCGATAGACGTCCTGAATTTCGCGTACGAGGTAGTTGGCCAAGGGCTCAACACCCTGCAGACGCAGGATGTCGTGCGGGTTCGGCTCGCCGTCGGCGATCACTTCACCCTTCTCGACCGTCTCACCCTCGAACACGTTGAGATGACGCCACTTCGGGATCAGCTCTTCGTACTTGTCGCCCGACTCGGCCGTGATGATCAAGCGGCGCTTGCCCTTGGTCTCCTTGCCGAACGACACCGTGCCCGAACGCTCCGCGAGAATCGCGGGGTCCTTCGGCTTACGGGCTTCGAACAGATCGGCCACGCGCGGCAGACCGCCGGTGATGTCGCGGGTCTTCGACGATTCCTGCGGAATACGTGCGATGACGTCGCCGACTGACACTTTCGCGCCGTCTTCGAGGCTCACCAACGCGCCCGCGGGCAGCGCATAGATCGCCGGAATATCCGTGTTCGCGAAGGTGATTTCCTTGCCCTTCGCGTTAATCAGCTTCACAACCGGACGCAGATCACGTCCGCCAGAGCCGCGCTGCTTCGGATCCAACACGACGGTCGACGACAAGCCGGTGATCTCGTCCACCTGCGTGGTGACCGTGAGGCCGTCCACGAAGTCTTGGAACTTGATAAAGCCGGCCACTTCGGTCACAACCGGGTGGGTGTGCGGATCCCATTGGGCAATCACTTGACCCGCCGCAGCCGCATCGCCCTCGTTCACCGAGACGACCGAACCGTACGGGATCTTGTAGCGCTCACGCTCGCGACCAAACTCGTCGACGATGCCGACTTCGCCCGACCGGGAGGTCGTGACCAGGTGGCCCTTCTCGTGACGCACGGCCTTGATGTTGTGGAAGCGAACGACGCCCTTGCTGCGCACTTCGACGCTGCTGGCGGCTGCCGCTCGCGACGCCGCACCACCGATGTGGAAGGTACGCATCGTGAGCTGGGTACCCGGCTCACCGATCGACTGAGCAGCAATAACGCCCACCGCTTCGCCGATGGCGATACGGCGACCACGACCCAAGTCGCGGCCGTAGCACTGTGCACACACGCCGTAACGCGCGGCACACGTGATCGGCGAACGGACCTGAACCTGGTCCACACCCGCCAACTCGATCTCGCGTACCGATTTTTCGTCGATGAGCGTGCCGGCCTCGATGAGGACCTCTTCGCTACCCGGACGCATAACGTCCAGAGCGACGACACGACCCAAGACGCGCTCGCCGAGACCCTCGACGACGTCGCCGCCTTCGACGATCGGCGTCATGCTCAGGCCTTGCGTCGTTCCACAGTCTACGTCCGTGATGACGAGATCCTGCGAAACGTCGACCAAACGACGGGTCAAGTAACCCGAGTTCGCCGTCTTCAGTGCGGTATCCGCGAGGCCCTTACGAGCGCCGTGGGTCGAGATGAAGTACTGGAGAACGTTTAAGCCTTCGCGGAAGTTCGCCGTGATCGGCGTCTCGATGATCGAGCCGTCCGGCTTCGCCATCAGGCCGCGCATACCCGCGAGCTGACGAATCTGTGCGGCGCTACCACGAGCACCGGAGTCGGCCATCATGAAGATCGAGTTGAACGACTTCTGGCGAACCTTGTTGCCCTTGGTGTCGGCCACTTCATCGGAGCCGAGCTTCTCCATCATGGCCTTCGCCACTTGGTCGTTCGTACGCGACCAAATATCGACCACCTTGTTGTAACGCTCACCGTCCGTGACGAGACCCGAGGAGTACTGCTCCTGGATTTCCTTCACTTCGCGTTCGGCACCAGCGAGGATCTTCTCCTTCTGCTCAGGCACCACCATGTCATCCACACCGATCGAGACACCGGCGCGGGTCGCGTACGCGAAGCCCGTGTACATCAGGTGATCGGCGAAAACGACCGTGTGCTTCAACCCGAGCGTGCGGTAGCACTCGTTGATCGTGGCGGAGATCGTCTTTTTCGTCATGTCTCGGTTGACGAGATCAAACGAAAGACCCTTTGGAATCACTTCCGACAGAAGGGCGCGACCGATCGTCGTATCAACAACGCGACGACGGGCAACGTCCGTGCCATCCGGCTGACGGATGTGCTCGACGATACGCACCTTCACCTTGGCTTGCAGGCTGGCGTGCTTGCCTTCATAGGCACGATGCGCTTCCGCAACGTCCGTGAAGAACATGCCTTCGCCCTGCGCGCCAATGCGCTCGCGGGTCATGTAGTAAAGACCGAGAACAACGTCCTGGGAAGGAACGATGATCGGGTCGCCGTTCGCCGGCGACAGAATGTTATTCGTTGCCAGCATGAGCGCGCGCGCTTCCAACTGCGCTTCAAGCGACAGCGGAACGTGTACGGCCATCTGGTCGCCGTCGAAGTCGGCGTTGAACGCCGTGCAGACGAGCGGGTGCAACTGAATCGCCTTACCCTCGATCAGCACAGGCTCGAAAGCCTGAATGCCGAGGCGGTGCAGCGTTGGTGCGCGGTTCAAGAGCACCGGATGTTCGCGAATGACCTCTTCGAGGATGTCCCAAACTTCCGGACCTTCGCGCTCAACCATGCGCTTGGCAGCCTTGATCGTGGTGGCTTCACCGCGCAACTGCAGCTTCGAGAAAATGAACGGCTTGAAGAGTTCGAGCGCCATCTTCTTCGGCAGACCGCACTGATGCAGGCGCAGGCGGGGACCGACGACGATCACCGAACGACCCGAGTAGTCGACGCGCTTACCGAGAAGGTTCTGGCGGAAACGACCCTGCTTGCCCTTGATCATGTCGGCGAGCGACTTGAGCGGGCGCTTGTTCGTTCCGGTGATCGCGCGACCACGGCGGCCGTTGTCGAGGAGGGCGTCGACGGCCTCCTGCAACATACGCTTTTCGTTACGCACGATGATGTCAGGAGCATTCAGCTCCAACAGACGGCGCAGACGGTTATTGCGGTTGATGACTCGGCGGTAGAGATCGTTCAGGTCAGAGGTCGCAAAGCGACCGCCGTCCAGCGGTACGAGCGGGCGCAAGTCCGGCGGGAGCACGGGCAGTACCGTGAGCACCATCCACTCAGGGCGGTTACCCGACTCGATGAACGACTCGATGAGCTTCAAGCGCTTCGAGAGGCGCTTGATCTTGGTCTCCGACGTCGTATTGGTCATGTCCTCGCGGACGGTGACCACTTCCGAGGGAAGATCCAGAGACTTCAGCAACTCATAGACGGCTTCGGCGCCCATACGCGCATCGAACTCGTCGCCGTGCTCTTCGATCGCTTCGAGGTACGCCTCGTCCGTCAGCAATTGGCCGCGCGTCAGCGGCGTCATGCCCGGCTCGATCACCACGAAAGCTTCGAAGTACAGCACGCGCTCGATTTCGCGCAACGTCATGTCCAGCAAGAGGCCGATGCGCGACGGCAACGACTTCAAGAACCAAATGTGCGCGACCGGGCTGGCCAACTCGATGTGGCCCATGCGCTCGCGGCGCACTTTGCTCTGCGTGACTTCGACGCCGCACTTCTCGCAGATCACTCCGCGGTGCTTCAGGCGCTTGTATTTCCCGCAAAGGCACTCGTAGTCCTTTACCGGTCCGAAAATCTTGGCGCAGAACAAACCATCACGTTCCGGCTTGAAAGTCCGGTAATTGATGGTCTCTGGCTTCTTCACTTCGCCAAACGACCATGACTTGATCATGTCGGGCGATGCAAGCGCAATGCGGATCGAATCGAAGCTCTCGACCGGGGCCTGCTGCTTGAAGAACTTGAGAATATCCTTCATGTCCACTCCTGCCGTATCGTCAATTTCCGTTCACCGTCATCAACTAGGGAAGCTTTCGCTTCCCACCGAGGGGGGTTTACCCCTCGGACTCGAGCTCCATATTGATGCCGAGTGATCGGATTTCCTTGACGAGGACGTTGAAGGACTCGGGCATGCCCGCGTCCATCAGGTGATTGCTATCGACGATGTTCTTGTACATCTTCGTGCGTCCGTTCACGTCGTCGGATTTGACTGTGAGCATTTCCTGCAACGTGTATGCCGCGCCGTAGGCCTCGAGAGCCCAGACTTCCATCTCGCCGAAGCGCTGGCCGCCGAACTGCGCCTTACCACCCAGCGGCTGCTGCGTGACGAGCGAGTACGGACCGGTTGAGCGAGCGTGCATCTTGTCGTCGACCAAATGGTTCAACTTCAACATGTACATATAGCCAACCGTGACCTGGCGTTCGAAGCGATCGCCGGTGCGCCCGTCGAACAGTGTCGTCTGGCCGCTCGTCGGCAGATCCGCAAGCGACAATAAGCCCTTGATCTCCGCCTCCGTCGCGCCGTCGAACACAGGCGTTGCCATGGGAACGCCCTTCGACAGATTGCGGCACAGCTCAACTACTTCAGCATCCGACAGGGACGTGATGTCCGCCGCCTGGCCGCCGGTCGAGTTGTAGATCTGGTCGAGGAAGCCACGCAACTCAGAGATGGCCTTCTGCTGCTCGAGCATCTTGCCAATCTTCAGACCGAGGCCGCGTGCCGCCCAGCCCAAGTGCGTCTCTAGAACCTGACCGATGTTCATACGGCTCGGAACGCCGAGCGGGTTCAGCACGATATCAACAGTCGTGCCGTCTTCCGCATACGGCATGTCCTCGACCGGAACGATGGTCGAGATAACACCCTTGTTACCGTGGCGGCCGGCCATCTTGTCGCCCGGCTGAATGCGGCGCTTAACGGCGAGGTATACCTTCACCATCTTGAGCACGCCCGGTGCCAAATCATCGCCGGCCGTGATCTTGGCCTTCTTGTCTTCGAAGCGCTTTTCAAACGTACGCTGCTGCGCCGTCAGTCGCTCCGCGACCTGTTCAAGCTGCGCGTTCGCTTCGTCATCCTGCAAGCGGATCTCGAACCATTGTTCGCGCGGCAGATCGTCCAAGTATTCCGCCGTGATGGCTGAGCCACCCTTCAGCTTCTTCGGACCGCCGTCGGCGACTTTACCGATCAGGGTCGTGCGCACACGCGAGAACAAATCGTCCTCGAGGATACGGCGCTGGTCGTTCAGGTCCTTGCGAACCCGCTCGATTTCCGCCTTCTCGATCGACAGAGCTCGGCTGTCCTTTTCGACGCCGTCGCGCGTGAAGACGCGAACGTCAATGACCGTGCCATCCATGCCCGGCGGTACGCGCAGGCTGGTGTCCTTCACGTCGCTGGCCTTCTCGCCGAAGATCGCGCGCAGCAACTTTTCTTCCGGCGTGAGCTGGGTTTCGCCCTTCGGCGTCACCTTGCCGACCAGAATGTCGCCGGCCTTCACTTCAGCGCCGATGAACACGATGCCAGCTTCGTCGAGCTTCGCGAGTGCCGCGTCGCCCACATTCGGGATGTCGGCCGTGATCTCTTCAGGACCCAACTTCGTATCGCGCGCCACGCAGGCGAGCTCTTCGATATGGATGGTCGTGAAACGGTCTTCCTGAACGACGCGCTCCGAGATCAGGATCGAGTCTTCGAAGTTGTAGCCGTTCCAAGGCATGAAGGCGACGAGCATGTTCTGGCCGAGCGCCAACTCACCGAGATCGGTGGACGGGCCATCGGCCAAGACGTCGCCGCGCGTCAAATGATCACCGACGCGAACCAGCGGACGCTGGTTGATGCAGGTGTTCTGGTTGGAACGCTGGTACTTCGTCAGGTTGTAGATATCGACGCCGGACTCGCTCGCGCTCGTCTCATTGTCGTGCACACGCACGACGATACGGGAGGCATCAACCGAGTCGACGATGCCGCCGCGACGTGCGACGACGGTAACACCGGAGTCGATGGCAACCGCCCGCTCCATACCGGTACCGACCAACGGCGTATCCGCGCGCAACGTGGGCACGGCCTGACGTTGCATGTTCGAGCCCATGAGCGCGCGGTTCGCGTCGTCGTGCTCAAGGAACGGGATCATCGACGCTGCGACCGACACGATCTGCTTCGGCGAAACGTCCATGTAGTTGATCCGGTCGCGCGGCATCAACGTGAATTCGTTCTGATGGCGGCACGACACAAGGTCATCCGAGAACGCGCCAACCGAATCGAGCTCGGCATTCGCCTGGGCGATGACGTACTGACTCTCTTCGATGGCCGACAAGTAGTCGATGTGCTCAGTGACTCGACCGTCCACCACCTTGCGATACGGCGTTTCAAGGAAGCCGTATTCGTTAGTGCGGGCGTAGACCGACAGCGAGTTGATCAAACCGATATTCGGACCTTCCGGCGTCTCGATCGGGCACACGCGACCGTAATGGGTCGGATGCACGTCGCGGACTTCGAAGCCGGCGCGCTCACGGGTCAAACCGCCTGGGCCCAAGGCCGAAACACGGCGCTTGTGGGTCACTTCGGAGAGCGGATTGTTTTGATCCATGAATTGGCTGAGCTGCGAGGAGCCGAAGAACTCCTTGACCGCTGCCGCCACCGGCTTGGCATTGATCATTTCCTGCGGCATGAGCGGCTCGCTCTCTGCCAACGTGAGTCGCTCCTTAACGGCGCGCTCAACGCGGACGAGGCCAATGCGGAACGCATTCTCGGCCATTTCGCCAACCGACCGAATACGGCGATTGCCGAGGTGATCGATGTCGTCAACGATGCCATTGCCGTTACGGATGTCGATGAGCGTCTTCAGAACATCGATGACGTCCGAGGCCATCTCGTTTTCGTCGTAGTGACGCTTCGAGAAGTCATCCGTACGACGCGAGAAGTAGAGCCCGTCGTACAGGATGCCCGGACCGGTCACTGCGTCACGACCCACGCGACGATTGAACTTCATGCGCCCGACGGGCGAGAGATCATAGCGTTCCGGATTGAAGAACAAGTTGTGGAACAAGTTCTCGGCCGCATCCTTCGTGGGCGGCTCGCCCGGGCGCATCATGCGGTAAATTTCGACCAACGCTTCCAAACGCGTGCGGGTCGGGTCGATGCGCAGCGTATCGGAGATGTACGGGCCACGATCCAGATCGTTGGTGTACAGCGTGTTGATTTCGGTAATACCCGCTTCCACCAACTTCGCGATGGTGGGTACGGTCAGTATTTCGTTGACCTTGGCCAGCACTTCGCCGGTATCGGTCGAGAAGACGTCGTGCGACAGGACCTTGCCGGCCAGATACTCGTTCGGCACAGGCAAGCGATTGACGCCCGCTTCTTCCAACTGGCGGACGTGGCGCGCCGTGATGCGGCGCCCTTCTTCGACGACCACTTTGTCGCCGATGCGGATTTCAAATGCCGCGGTCTCGCCGCGCAGACGCGATGGAATCAATTCCAACGACGCGCCCTGTGCGGACAGGAAGAACGTGTTCTTCTCAAAGAACATGTCCAACATCTGCTCTTCGGTGTAACCGAGTGCGCGCAGCACGATCGTAACCGGCAACTTGCGGCGACGGTCGATACGGGCAAAGACGCAGTCCTTCGGGTCGAATTCAAAATCCAACCAGGAACCGCGATACGGAATGATTCGAGCCTGGAACAATAATTTCCCAGACGAATGGGTCTTACCCTTGTCGTGATCGAAGAACACGCCCGGGCTGCGGTGCAACTGGGAGACGATCACGCGCTCGGTACCGTTCACGATGAACGTACCGTTGTCGGTCATGAGCGGCAGTTCACCGAGGTAGACTTCCTGCTCGGCGATGTCGCGCTTCAGCTTGCGCGCGCCAGAGGCGTCTTTCTCATAGACCTTCAACTGAACCTTGACGCGCAGCGGCGCGGCATAGGTCAGCCCGCGCATCTGGCATTCCTTCACGTCGAATACCGGCTCACCGAGCCGATAGTTCATGTATTCGAGGGTAGCATTGCCGCTGTAGCTCTGGATGGGGAACACGCTCTTAAATGCGGCGTGCAGACCCACGTCCTCGCGATTCGCCTCGGCCGCATCGGCCTGCAGGAACTTGCGGTACGAGTCGAGCTGTATCGCCAGCAAGTACGGGACGTCCAGAATACTGGGACGCTTACCGAAATCCTTGCGGATACGCTTCTTCTCGGTGAACGAATAGGCCATGAGCTCACCCTCTGCAAAACGCGAACCCCTTCTGGAGGCTCGCAGCGCGGTCCGTCAAATTTGACGTGCCGCAAGAAAACAATTTGACCCTAGGCTCCTGTATCCGCTCCCCACGTGTGGGGAACGGATACGAGACGGAGCCCAGGGTCTACCGGACATCAAACGCGGGATACCCGCGCATGAGTGCCTTACTTGATCTCGACCTTGGCGCCTGCGTCTTCGAGCGCCTTCTTGATCTTGTCCGCATCAGCCTTGTTGACGCCGTCCTTGACCGTCGAAGGAATGCCTTCGACGAGGTCCTTGGCTTCCTTCAGGCCCAGGCCGGTCGCTTCGCGAACAACCTTAATGACGGTGACCTTCTTGTCCGCCGGGTATTCCTTGAGAACCACGGTGAACTCGGTCTTCTCTTCGACCGGAGCAGCAGCAGCAGCAGCCGGGGCAGCAGCCATGGCAACCGGAGCGGCGGCGGTGACGCCGAACTTGTCTTCCATCATCTTGACGAGATCAACGACCTCGAGGATCGTCATGTTGCCGATCGCGTCGAGAATCTCTTCTTTGCTGAGAGCCATTTCAGTTAACTCCAAAAAAACGATTGATGATCAAAACCCGTAAAACGGTTCGAAGGCGTTAGCCCGCGGCAGCCGCTTTCTGATCCTTCACCGCCGCAACGGTGCGAACCAGCTGAGCGTGCGGCTCGGCGAGCGTACGAACGAACTTCGAAATCGGCGCCTTGAGAACGCCGAGCAGCATCGACAGCGCCTGCTCCTTGGTCGGCAGCGAAGCCACCTGGTCGATCGCCTTAGCAGGCAGCAACTGCCCACCGAGCGATACCAGAGTCGCAACGAGCTTGTCGTTATCCTTGGCGAAAGCCTTGATGACGCGCGCGGCGGCACCCGGGTCTTCCTTTGAGAAAGCCAAGAGCAACGGACCCTTGAGCTGCGGGGCGATGCATTCGAAGGACGTTCCGGCAACCGCTTTGCGAGCGAGCGTGTTCTTGACGACACGCAGATAGACACCCGACTTACGCGCCTGGGCGCGAAGATTGGTGATCTGCGTTACGGACAAGCCACGGTACTCGGCGGCCACGACAGAATGCGCAGTACGCGCAACTTCGTTGACCTCGGTCACCAGTGCCTTCTTCTGCTCGATATTGAGTGACATTTCCTGCCTCGCAGAAGATCAGCCCACGAACGTCACGACCAGTTTCCCGGCCATGGCGTCCACCTATTTAGTGCGAAAGCAAAACGCTCCCACACTTCGCCGTTCATCCCCTGGCCCCGTAGGGCAGGTTCGAACGGTCGACGGTGACCTTCAGCCGACCTTTCGGTCGTCGTGGCGGGGCAAAATGCACCGTCACTCGCTTCGGGTGACACCATCTGCGCAGGCTACCGAGTCACCCCGGTCTTTCATTGAGCGGCCTCGCGGCATTACGCCTGGTCGCGCCTGCGGTCTTGGATGGCTGCCGGGACTTACGCCCCGGCGGTCATCATCAAAAAAATCAAACGCCGAGCGTCGAGCGCTCGATCGTGACGCCCGGACCCATGGTCGAGGAGATCGTCACTTTCTGGATATAGATGCCCTTCGACGAAGCGGGCTTCATGCGAAGAAGGTCACCGAGGAGCGCCTGCAGGTTCTCCTTCAGCTTGCCGCCTTCGAAGCTGGCACGACCGACTTGGCAGTGCACGATGCCGGCCTTGTCGCAACGGTAGCGAACCTGACCCGCCTTGGCATTGCGCACAGCGCCGGCCACGTCGGGGGTTACGGTACCGACCTTCGGGTTCGGCATGAGGCCGCGCGGACCGAGAATCTGGCCGAGCGCACCCACGACGCGCATCGCGTCTGGGCTGGCGATCACGACGTCGAAGTCCATCTCGCCCGCCTTGACCTTCTCGGCCAAGTCTTCGAGACCGACCACGTCCGCGCCGGCTTCGCGAGCAACATCCTGATTCTTACCGCCCGTGAACACGGCAACGCGCACGGTCTTACCGGTGCCATTCGGCAACACGGTCGAGCCGCGAACCTGCTGGTCGGACTTCGTGGCATCAATGCCCAGATTGACAGCAACGTCAACCGACTCGTCGAACTTCGCGACAGCGAATTCCTTAACGAGCGCAAAGGCAGTATCGATTTCGTAGGTCTTACCCGGGACAACCTTGGTCGCCCACGCTTTCACGCGCTTCTGTAGCTTTGCCATGATCAGCGCTCCACATCCACGCCCATCGAACGAGCGCTTCCAGCAATGGTACGAACAGCGGCGTCAAGATCCGCTGCGGTGAGGTCGGGCATCTTCAGCTTCGCAATCTCTTCGAGCTGCGCGCGGCTGATTTTGCCGACCTTCTGGGTGTTCGGGCGGCCGCTGCCCTTCGGAATGCCGAGCGCCTTCGCGATCAGCACGCCCGCGGGCGGCGTCTTCAATACGAACGTGAAGCTACGGTCGCTGTAGACCGTAATCACGACCGGCGTCGGCATGCCCTTTTCGAGCGACGACGTCTGCGCATTGAATTGCTTGCAGAACTCCATGATGTTGACGCCCTGCTGACCGAGAGCAGGACCCACCGGCGGACTCGGATTTGCCGATCCGGCGGGGATCTGGAGCTTGATATACCCCGTAACCTTCTTCGCCATTCTCTACCTCAGTGGGTACAAACGCCTTGCGGCTCCCCGGTTGTGGTGCGCCCCAAATAGGCCGCACCGAAAATTCAAATCAAACTTTCTCGACCTGCGAGAACTCGAGTTCGACCGGCGTTGAGCGACCCAGAATCTGCACGGCGACGTGCAGACGGCTCTTCTCATAGTTCACCGATTCAACGACACCGTTGAAGTCGTTGAACGGACCGTGCGTCACGCGCACGATTTCACCCGGCTCGAACAAGACCTTCGGCTTCGGCTTGTCAACGCCTTCCTCGACGCGACGAAGGATGTTGTTCGCTTCCTTCTCGGTAATCGGAGCAGGCTTGTCTTGCGTCCCACCAATGAATCCGAGGACCTTGGGCACTTCTTTGACGAGATGCCAGGTCTCCTCGTCCATTTCCATCTGGACCAGCACGTAACCCGGGAAGAACTTGCGGTCGCTGCGGCGCTTCTGGCCATCACGCATTTCCACAACTTCTTCGGTCGGCACCAGAACGTCGCCGAACTTATGCTCGAGACCGAGCATCTTCACGCGCTCCTTCAACCCTTCGGCCACTTTGTGCTCGAAGTTTGAGTACGCATGGACGACATACCAGCGCAACGCCATAGCCTCAGCCTCCCGCGCCGAGCAGCGACCGGGTGATGAAACCCAGCAGCATGTCGACGAGCCAGAAGAACACTCCGAGCACAGTCACAAAAATGACGACCACACCGGTGGTCATTTGCGCCTGCTTCACGGTGGGCCAGACCATCTTGCGCAGCTCGATACGCGACCCGAGAGCGAACTCCCACGTCTGACGTCCGAGGGCGGTCATGGCCAACGCACCGGCGGAGAGACCGATACCCGCAATGACCGCGACATAGCGGACCGCAACTGGCAGCGTTTTAAACGCATAAAACGTCACGAAGCCGCCGATGAGAACGGCGACTCCGATGACGAGCCAGAGCCAGTCGGCTGAACGGCCTTCGGGCTTGATGTCTGTATGTTCGGTCATGACGTCCTGTTAAGACTCACCCGCGAGTGGCAGGCCAGGAGGGAATCGAACCCCCAACCTGCGGTTTTGGAGACCGCCGCTCTGCCAATTGAGCTACTGGCCTATTGGCTCCTAGCCTCTCGCGGGATAAGTCCTGTACTGCTACTTAGGCAATGATCTTCGAGACGACGCCGGCGCCTACCGTACGGCCACCCTCACGGATAGCAAAACGGAGACCTTCTTCCATCGCGATCGGGTTGATCAGCTCAACCGTCATCTTGATGTTGTCGCCCGGCATGACCATCTCAACGCCGTCCGGCAGCTGCACGTTGCCCGTCACGTCCGTCGTACGGAAGTAGAACTGCGGACGGTAGCCCTTGAAGAACGGCGTATGACGGCCGCCTTCTTCCTTCGTCAGCACGTACACCTCACACTCAAACTTCGTGTGCGGCTTGATCGTGCCCGGCTTGCAGAGCACCTGACCACGCTCGACGTCCTCGCGCTTCGTGCCGCGCAGCAGCACGCCCACGTTGTCGCCAGCCTGACCTTCGTCCAGCAGCTTGCGGAACATCTCAACGCCCGTGCAGATCGTCTTCGTCGTGTCACGAATACCAACGATCTCCACTTCCTCGTTCACCTTGACGATGCCGCGCTCAATACGGCCGGTCACCACCGTGCCACGACCCGAGATCGAGAACACGTCTTCCACCGGCATCAAGAACGGACCGTCAATCGCGCGCTTCGGAACCGGGATGTACTTGTCCATCTCGTCCACCAGCTGCATCACAGCCGGCACGCCGATCGGGCTCTGGTCGCCTTCCAACGCCTTCAACGCCGAACCCTTCACAATCGGGGTGTCGTCGCCAGGGAAGTTGTACTTCGACAGAAGCTCGCGAACTTCCATCTCCACCAGCTCCAACAACTCAGCGTCGTCCACCATGTCCGCCTTGTTCAGGAAGACCACGATGTACGGCACGCCAACCTGACGGGCCAACAAAATGTGCTCACGCGTCTGCGGCATCGGGCCGTCCGCCGCCGAACACACCAAAATCGCGCCGTCCATCTGCGCCGCGCCCGTGATCATGTTCTTCACATAGTCAGCGTGCCCCGGGCAGTCAACGTGCGCGTAGTGGCGGTTGTCGCTCTGGTATTCGACGTGTGCCGTCGAAATCGTAATACCACGCGCCTTCTCTTCCGGCGCCTTATCAATCTGGTCGTACGCCTTGAACTCACCGCCGTGCTTCTCGGCCATCACCTTGGTCAGCGCCGCCGTCAGCGTCGTCTTGCCATGGTCAACGTGACCGATCGTGCCCACGTTCACGTGAGGCTTAGTACGCTGGAACTTTTCCTTCGACACGGCGCTCTCCTTTCAGGGGCCATCGCCCCGTTTTCTACTCCGCCCCGCCTAACGGGACGACGATTAAATGACTGACAAACCGCCGCCAGCACTCGCTGACGACATCTGGTGCCCACGACCGGGATCGAACCGGTGACCTCGTCCTTACCAAGGACGCACTCTACCGACTGAGCTACGTGGGCCCGACCTACCGTTTAGAAGGAAATATCCTTCTAAATCAATACTTTCTCATCTGCCGCAGACTCGAGCACCGATCACCGGTGTGGAGCGGGTGATGGGAATCGAACCCACGCCATCAGCTTGGAAGGCTGAGGTTCTACCATTGAACTACACCCGCCTAACCATTCCGCCGATCTGCCGACAGTTACACGACCGACCTACCGCTCAGTCTCACCGCCCGCCCGTCACCGGAACCCCGGTGACGTGGTGGAGGGGGAAGGATTCGAACCTTCGAAGACATAAGTCGGCAGATTTACAGTCTGCTCCCGTTGGCCGCTTGGGTACCCCTCCGGCAAATGAGCCGCGCATTTTCGGCCTCGAACCCCCTCCTGTCAACTAGGTCGTGCGGAAAAGATCTTGCCGCTGCACGGACGAGTGCCGATTAGGGTTTCCCGGCGAACAATGCCGCGAGCTTGGGATCGCCCACCTGCTTGGCGATATCCGCGGCCGACTGCGAGGCCGAGTTCCGAATTCGCTGATCGGAACCTAAAGAAATCAGCAACTTGGCTGCATCCAGTTGGCGCGCGCCGACGGCAGCGAGCAAGGGCGTGTTGCCCATTTCGTTGCGGGCTTCCAGTTTCGCGCCGGCACTGAGCAACAGGCGGATGACCTCCACGCGCCCGGCCCCAGCCGCCACGAGGAGGGGCGTATTTCCGGACCTTGAGCGCGCCTCGCGCGCGGCGCCGGCTTTCAACAACGTGCCGACCAAGGCCAGATCGCCGCGTTGCGCGGCGATCGCCAAGGGCGTCATGCCGTCGTTGTCCGGCACATCCAAACCGGGCCCGGACGCGAGGACGGATGCCGACGCGCCGATGCCGGCGGACGCAGCGATGGCGAGTGCAGTCCGCCCGGCCGCATCCCTTTGCCGGGGGTCGGCGCCGGCTGTTAGGAGCGTCTGCAACAACAGCGCGTCGCCGCGTTCGGCCGCCTGCATCAAGGCAGTTCGGCCATGGCTGTCGGCGGCGTTGACTTTCGCACCACCGGCCAGCAGCGATTGAATCAGAGCACGATCGCCCAGGTCCGCTGCCACGTCCAGAGCCAACGCACCACGCGCGAGGCCGGCATTGGGGTCCGCGTGAGCCAGCAACAAAGCGTCCACGACCGTGCGCTGGCGCCCCCTCACCGCAAGACCCAAGGGCGTATCGCCTTCGGCATTCTTAGCATCGACCCGCGCGCCCGCCATCAGGAGCGCCTGAACCACCGCAACGTGACCGCCCTGAGCCGCGATGCCCAGCGCCGGCGTGCCCAAAGGCTCGGTGGAATTGGGGTTGGCGCCGCTGCCGAGCGCGGCTTTCACGGCGGCGACGTCACCGCGCTCGCATGCGATCAACAGACCGGACCAACCCGCGAATCGGTCGTCGGACCGCGTCTCCCGCACGACCACTCGCGCCACACCGGTGGCTCCAGCAGACTTCAATGCCGCCAGAATGGCGGAGGTTTGTCCGCTCTTCGGCGCTCTCTCCGCCAGATCCATCGCGGCCAAGCCTTGGGCATTGCGGACATTCGGATCGGCACCGTGCGCCACCAATACGTCGACGGTTTCAGGCGACCCTGCCGCGGCGGCCAGCATCAACGGCGTCCCGCCGCGGATATCCACGGCATTCACGTTCGCGCCCGCTGCGATAAGCAGTTTCACGACCGCCGACGCGCCACTGCGCGCAGCGATCAACAGCGGGGTATCGCCGGCGCTGTCACGCAAGTCCACCGTCGCACGGTGTGACAACAGAATTTGCGCAGCGTCCGGCTGGTTAAACTCCGCGGCATCGTGCAACGCGGCGCGGTGGTCGGATCCAACCGTATCGGCCGGCACCGTCTCTAAGAGAGCGGTCAACTTTGAGAGATTGCCGTCATGCGCCCACCGACGCAGTAGCGTGGCGGGGTCAGCGACCGCGCCCGGCTCGACCGGTGCGGTGGATGCCGCATGCGGCGCAAAGCCAGCGGAACTCGCCACTGCGGACCATTCCGCCGCCGTGCGCCCCGTCGACGGGCAAATCCCCGACTCGACCTGCGCTGCCAACGTATACGCGGCTTTCGCCCAACCCAAGCCGGCCGACTCCACCAACAAATGGCAGGCGCGCGCAGCATCGGGAGGCAGACCCACGTCGTTACTGCGCGGCAAATACAGCAGCGCCAATTGGTACGCTGCCTCGGCATTGCCACGCTCGGCCAATCCGGACAGCAACTCTGCGCTGCGCACGTAGTCGTGGCGTCGCAGCGCGTCCTTCGCCGGCTCCAGCTCCGGGCTCCCCTGCGTCGCCGACAACAGCAACGCCGACAGGACAAAAGCCGCGGTCATGCCGTGCCCCATTTTGTTTCAACCGAAATGCCGATGCTCTTCAAGAAGTCCGTGGGCAAGACGCCACCGGCATTCACAATCACCGCATCGTTCGGGATCTCGATCGTCTGGCCCTCATGACGCAAGCGAACCGAGTCAGCGCCGATTTCTTCGACTTCGGATTTGAGCAAGATCGATAAAGAGCCCTGCTCAACCGCCGCCTTGATACGTTCACGATTGCGCTGCTTGGCACGACCGAACGCATCGCCACGGTACGAGAGCGTCGCGCTCGCGCCGGCTTCGGCCAAACTGGCGGCGGCCTCGAGCGCACTGTCGCCACCACCGATGACGAGCACGCGCTGACCGACGTATTGCTCAGGATCGATCAAACGGTAGACCACTTTGGATCGATCTTCACCGGGCGCGCCCAATTTACGCGGCGTACCCCGACGTCCGACCGACAACAAGACCGTGCGAGCCCGGTATTCGCCCTTCAATGTTTTCACGACAAACCCATCGCCCGACGGCACCACCGATTCGACACGCTCGTTTTCGCGGATCTGAAGGCCCGTCTGCTTTTGGGCATCCAGCCAAACTTTGAGCAATTCTTCCTTGGTGGTCAGCGAAACTTTGACCTTGCCGATGATCGGCAATACCGCCGGCTGCGTCATCACGATCTTGCCGCGAGGATATTGGAATACGCAGCCGCCCAACGACTCCTGCTCGATAGTGACAAAGCGCAGCTTCGCCTCCAGCGCAGCCAAGGAAGCAGAGAAACCAGCAGGGCCCGCGCCGACGATCACGACGTCGAGTTCATCACCGTCGCCGCGCGGACGCCGAGCCAGAATTTCCGCCAGGGCCTGCCGACCTTGCTCAACGGCGTTGCGGATTAGCCCCATCCCGCCGAGCTCTCCGGCCACGAAAACGCCGGGGACATTGGTTTCAAACCACGGACTCACCTTGGGGAGATCCACGCCGCGGCGGGCGGTACCGAAGACCAACGTGATGGCATCCACCGGACACGCCGGCGCGCACGCACCGTGTCCAATACAGTTCGTGGGGCCAACCAGATCGGCTTTGCCGTCAATAATGCCCAGCACGGTGTGATGATCCTGTTCAGGACAGGCGCTCACGCACGACCCGCAGCCGATACAGCGTGTGTAGTCAATCGCCGGATGCAGCGAGGCCGGCTCGGTCAGTCCGGCTTCAATCGCCTCTTTTTGCGCGACAAAGCTTTGACGCTTGAGTCGCGAACGACTCACGAGGTACCAGATGACATAAATCGCCAGCGGGGCAGAATAGATCAGGTATTCCATAAGCTCTTCACGACGGGCTAGGACAGTTCGCCTAAGACGGGCAAATGCCGGATGCCGGGCAAAGTGTCTTAATCCGGCGTTCGATAACAGCAGAAGATTGCCAAACCGTGAGCCAGTTCCGCATCCACATCACATGTCGCGAGGCAGCGACGTCGGCATCTGTCGACGGTAGGCGAACCGCTGATATCCTCGCCCACGTCGGTTGTTCTATTCTTCCGCACCTCATTTGATCCAAGGGAAAACGGACTTGAGCACGCCGCTGATCCTCGCGCTACTCGCCCTTCCCATGGTGTTGGTCGCCGCCCATTACGCGTTGCGGCGCGACCGACACCGCACGGCCCTGTGCCTGATCATCGTCGCGCCGCTGGTGGCCGCGACGACGTACGTGGCGTCTGAACGGATCGTCGCGCCGGCGCCTTCGGCTGCGCCTGCCCCGACGCGCAGCGCATCGACCGAGCCGCCAGCGGCACAACCGGTGGACGAAGCGCCCTCAGCGACGGCGTCGACGCCCGGCGGCGGCCGTATCGCTGAGCTGCACGCACAGGCGGAGGAAGCCCGTCGAGCGAAGAACTACGCGCTCGCGGCGTCCCGCTTTCGTGAAATCACGCAAATCGCCCCCTTCGACCCGGACGGCTGGGCCGATTGGGGGGATGCGCAGGCGGCGGCGGCCGGCGGGGATTTGACGGCCGGCCAAGCCGCCATCGACCGCGCACTCGAACTCGACGCGAACCACCCCAAAGCCCTGTGGCTCAAAGCCAGCCTGAAGCTGCAGCTGAAAGACTACAAGGCGGCGGCCGACCTCTGGCAACGCCTACTCCGTGGGCTGCCGGCGGATTCGAGCGATGCCAAAATTGTGCAAACCAATCTCGACGAGGCCAAGCGCCTGATGACGGGTAATGGAGCCAAACCATGAGCGCGGAAGCTCTACAGATCGGAGCCGACAACGGCTCTCGCCGAATCAGTTCAACGACGATCGGCATCCTCCTGACGACCATCATTCTGGTCACCGGTTGGGTATTGCCGTTGCGCGACTACATCACCCCGCGCTCGGGCCTGGGCTACTGGTTGGGCATTATCGGTGGGTCACTGATGATCCTGCTGCTGATCTACCCGCTCCGTAAACGCGTTCGAGCCTTCGCGTTTTTGGGGTCTGCGCGGATCTGGTTTCAGATACACATGATTCTCGGCGTCGCCGGTCCGCTGGCAATTTTGTATCACTGCACCTACCGGATGGGCGCCACCAACTCGAACGTCGCGTTGTGGTCCATGATCGTCGTCGCATCCAGTGGCCTCATCGGCCGATACCTCTACAGCCGTATCCACTTCGGCCTGTACGGCAGTCGCGCCAATTTGGATGAAATCCACTTTCAAGCGAGCAAAATTCGTTTGGAAGGCACCGGAGCGGGTCGCCTGCTGCCGGGCTTTGCCGAGCGTCTCGATGATGCGGAGAAGTCGATATTCTTTAATTTGCCGCTGGTCCCGAAAGCCGCGTCCGCGCTGCTACTCTGGTTGTGGGCCGGCATGAGTATCCGATTGTTTATTCGGCGGTCGCTGACTAAAGCCGCTGAACAGTCGAAGGCCATTGCGGGCCAAAAGCAAAAGCTGTTGCTCGCCGCACAACGCTACGCCGATGCGCGACTGGCGGCGGCGCGGCGAGTGGCCGAGTTCCAAAGCTGCGAAAAGCTGTTCGGACTCTGGCACGTGCTGCATTTGCCTTTGTTTGGAATGCTGCTGGTCGCGGGCATCATCCACGTTTTCGCCGTCAACCTGTACTGAGGCGCCATGCGCTCGTATCGCCGACTGTTCCAGACTGTACTTGCGGCGCTACTGTTGACCTGCGCGTCACTGGCGCAGGCGACAGCGATTGAGAAAATTTTGATGCCTGGCGAAGTGTCGCAGGCGCACGCCAAGTATGAGACGGAGTGCGTGAAGTGCCACGACCGCTCACACCGGGAACGGCAGAGCACGCTCTGTCTGGACTGCCACAAAGACGTGGCGCAAGACTTGCGTGAGAAGAAGGGCTTCCACGGTCATGCCGTCAAGGCGGATACCGAGTGTACGGCGTGTCACAACGAGCACAAGGGGCGTCGCGCGGACATCGTGCGCTTCGATCGAGAGTCCTTCGAACATGCGATCAGCGGCTATAAATTAGAGGGACGACACCAGACCGTTGCATGCGCCAATTGCCATGTCTCCGGCAAAAAGTACCGAGAAGCGGCGACGACCTGTTTTGGATGCCACGAGAAACAAGACATCCACCGCGGCAAACTGGGCAAAGACTGTGCGCAATGCCACAACCAGGTCAGCTTCAAAAAGACGGACTTTGATCATTCAAAGACGCATTTTCCGCTGAAGGACGCGCACGCTCGGGCCAGTTGCGCGGAATGCCATCGAGATCCCTCCTACAAGAACACCCCGATGGAGTGCGTCGCGTGTCACGCACGGGACGATGTCCACAAGGGCGGTCGCGGTCCTGACTGCGGGGCCTGTCACAACGCCGACAAATGGAAATCGGCGACCTACGATCACACCAAGCTTGCGCATTTTGCGCTCAACGGTGCGCACGCCAAGGTGACGTGCGAGGCCTGTCACCGATCCGGCGATACGAAGGCCAAAGTTCCCGATCAGTGTGCCGGCTGCCACGCCGCCAACGATAGGCACGGGGGCCGTTTCGGCGATGACTGCAAGCAATGCCACAACGAAGAGCGCTGGAAAGACGCGCATTACGATCATGAGAAGCAAGGCCATTGGGAACTGAAGGGCAAGCACGCGAAGGTGGATTGCCACAGTTGTCATACGGGGCCCATTTCCGGCCCGAAGCTCCCGAAGGACTGCGCGGGCTGCCACAAGGCGGATGACGTGCACCACGGATCGATGGGTACCCAATGCGGGTCCTGTCATGTCGAGGCGGGATGGCGCGAGAAAGTGCGGTTTGACCACGATATGACCCGATTCCCGCTGGTTGGGTTGCACGCGAATGTCGGCTGTGAGGAGTGCCATACGACGCGCGCCTATCGGAACACCGCACGGGATTGCTTCAGTTGTCACAAAGCCGACGACGTTCATAAAGGCAACCTGGGCAAAGCGTGCGCCACGTGCCATAACCCGAACGGGTGGAAATTCTGGCAGTTTGATCACGGCAAGGCGACGCACTTCGCGCTGGAAGGCGCGCACGCCAAAATCACGTGTGAGAGCTGTCACGTGAAGCCGGCCGACGAAGTCAAACTGTCGAAGGAATGCGGCGACTGCCATGCCCGCGATGACGCCCATCACGGCGGGTTCGGCCGCGATTGCGCGCGGTGCCACTCCAGCGTGACATGGCGCGGCGCCGGAGTGCGCCGATAATTCACCGACGTCGGCCGGCGAACGCAGGTTCCCCGGCCGACCTCGCGATCGACGCGTCCTAGAAACTCAGGTTATAGCCCAGCCCGAACCAGAACCGTTTGGTGTTCTGGCTTAACAATGTCGTGGCTGGGAGATTCGGGTCCAATGGGATCCCTGGGGCGAGGCTGGCGTTGAGCGCTGACTGCTCATACCCGGCTTCAAATTGGATGATACCGCGGCGTAAACGCCAGTCGGCCAGCAAGGAAGGGCTCGCCGACCATCCCGCGCTCGTTCCGGTCCGCGGGTCGTTGCCGCTTGTATGACTGACTTGGAGTCGCGGGCCGACCCGCACGGCGTCGGTG
>Ga0007854_10000544_pt1 | contig 24466 bp, 21 predicted proteins | sample CryBogCBH12Aug08_FD_60382 | JGI IMG/M metagenome (GOLD analysis project Ga0007854, IMG submission 60382) | Freshwater microbial communities from Crystal Bog, Wisconsin, USA - CBH12Aug08 | ecosystem: Environmental > Aquatic > Freshwater > Lake | place: Crystal Bog, Wisconsin, USA | collected... | reverse complement strand
TCTCCAGCGCCGCCAGCGCCATGAACGGCTTATAGGTTGATCCCGGCGGATAGGTGCCGCGCAGGGCGCGGTTGAGCAGCGGTTTGTCGGGCGATTCGTTCAGCGCCTGCCAGCTCTCACTGTCAATGCCCTCGACAAAAAGGTTGGGATCGAAGGTGGGCTTGCTGACAAATGCCAACACCTCGCCGTTGCGCGGATCGATGGCCACCAGCGCGCCGCGCCGTGCGCCGTACATGGTTTCGATCAGGCTCTGCAATTTAATATCGATCGACAGCATTACCGTATTGCCCGGCGTGGCTGGACTGCTGGCCAGCTTGCGCACGGCGCGCCCGCCGGCCGAGGTTTCAATCTGCTCGACCCCGGTCAGGCCGTGCAACTGCGACTCATAACTCTGCTCGATACCGAGTTTGCCGATGTATTCGGAGCCGCGGTAATTGGCCTGATCGTCGCCATCGTCAATTTTTTCTTTTTCGGCCTGGTTGATCCGCCCGATGTAGCCAATCACGTGGCTCGCCAGCTCGCCATAGGGATAGTTGCGAAACAGCCGGGCCTTGATCTCCACGCCGGGGAAGCGGAATCGCTGGGCCGCAAAACGGGCCACTTCGGTATCGGTCAGGCGGGTGCGAATGGGCAGCGACTCAAAGTTCTTGGACTCATCCATGAGCTTTTTGAAACGCCTGCGGTCGCGCGCCGAAATGTCAACAATTCTGGAGAGTTCATCGATAGTCTGCTCCAGCGGCGCACTTTTACTGGGCGTTATCTCCAGCGTGTAGGCCGAGTAGTTGCTGGCCAGCACAATGCCGTTGCGGTCGACAATCAACCCGCGGTTGGGAACGATGGGAACAATCGATGTGCGATTGCTTTCAGCCTGAGCGCGCAAGTCTTCATGGCGCCAGATTTGCAGGTACAAAAGGCGCAACAGCAGCAGGAAGAAACACGCCAGCACGACCAGACTGACCACAAACACGCGGGAACGAAAACGCGCCAGATCCAGTTCAACGTTGCGCAGCTCCATCATGGTCAGAGCGGCCTGTTTTCATCCGGGTCTGGCGCGCGCCGCTGGGGCGCCAGCAACACGATGTTAGCCAACGGCCAGATGGCTGCCTCCAGCACCGGCGCCAGTAACATCAAAAAGCCGGGAAACGCGGAACCGCTCAGCAAACGCAGGCTGAGGGCTACCAGATGGGCCGCTGCAAAGAGCGGGAAAACCTGGGCAGCCTGAGACGGCACGCTAAACCAGAGCAGGCGGCGATGTATCGTGATGGCAAAAAAACTGAGCACGGTATAGGCCATTGCATGCTGTCCGAGCAGCGCGCCCTGGTGCACATCCATCATCAGTCCAAAAACAAACGCGGCGCCAATACTCACCCGCAGCGGCTGGTGCACGGTCCAGAAAACCAGCACCACCGCCAGCAAATCCGGCACCCAGGCCGCCCGGCCCCAGACCCCCATATTGAGCGCCATATTGGCCAGCAGAGCGCCCAGCATGCTGCCCCAGATGAACAGCGGTCTGGCTGGCAACAGCAACTGCTGCCCCTGGCGCATGATCATTTGCGGGCCTCCGTTCGCTTTCCTTCAGCAGCCTCTGCCTGCTCGGGCTGTGGTCGCTCAGGAATGGCCGGCGAACCGGGTTCGAGCACCAGCACGTGACCGGCGCCCGAAACCAATGCCAGCGGGACGCAATAAATGCGGGCAAAAACGTTGTCGACGCGACGGTCCACTTTCTCGACTCTGGCAACCGGCAGGCCTGGCGGATAAACCCCGTCGACGCCGCTGGTGGTGAGCAGATCGCCCACGGCAACGTCGGCATTGGCTGCCATGTAGCGCATTTCCATGGCATCGGCGTGCAGCGAGCTGTCGCCAAACGCCACGCCGCGCGCACCGGTGCGGATATTGAGGACCGGCATGGCATGATCGCGGTCGGTGATCAGCGTGACTTCGCTGACCAGCGGATATACGCGCGTGACCTGACCGACAACGCCTTTTTCGTCGAGCACCGGCGAGCCCAGCGTGATGTGATGCAGCACGCCCTTGTCGATCACCACCTTGCGCGAATACGGGTCGGCCGAGTCGTAGACCACTTGCGCCGCAATTCCGCTGGTCTGCATGCGCGCGCGTAGATCGAGCAATTTGCGCAGACGATCGTTTTCCAGCGTCAGCTGCTCCACCTGATTGGCCTTGAGCGACTGAAGGCCGAGCCGTCGGAAGGCGGCTTCCTTGTCGGACTGTGCGAGATTGAGCGAGGTGAAATATTCGGCACCGTAGTTGAGCAGGCGCAACGGCTGCATGGCAACCCATTGCACCGGATACAACGCAATTCCGAGCGCCACCCGCAGCGGCTGCATGAGCTGGAAGCGCACGTCGGCGACCATCATGACAATCGCCAGCGCGCCACACACGGCGAGCTTGGACAGGGCTGAGGGGCCCTGCCGGAAGAACGGTGGAGGATCTCTGTCCAGCGTACCCAGTGGCATCGCTGTACCCGCTGGTTATTCGCTGGTGAAAATGGAACCCAGGCGTTCCATCTGCTCCAGCGCAATGCCACAGCCGCGTACCACGCAGGTCAGCGGATCTTCGGCCACCAGCACCGGCAAGCCGGTTTCTTCGGCCAGCAGGCGGTCCAGATCACGCAGCAAGGCACCACCGCCGGTGAGCATCATGCCGCGGTCGGCAATGTCGGCTCCGAGTTCGGGAGGGGTCTGCTCGAGTGCGTTTTTAACAGCCGACACAATGTTGTTGAGCGGGTCGGTCAGGGCTTCCAGAATCTCGTTGGAAGAAATGGTGAAACTGCGTGGCACGCCTTCCGACAGATTGCGCCCGCGAACTTCCATTTCTTTGACTTCGGAGCCCGGAAATGCAGAACCGATCTGCTTTTTGATGGCTTCGGCCGTGGGCTCGCCAATCAGCATGCCGTAGTTGCGGCGGATGTAGTTGATGATGGCCTCGTCGAACTTGTCGCCGCCCACCCGCACACTGCCCTTGTAGACCATACCGCCCAGCGAAATGACGCCCACTTCGGTGGTACCTCCGCCGATGTCGACCACCATCGAGCCGCTGGCCTCCGACACCGGCAATCCGGCGCCAATGGCTGCTGCCATGGGTTCTTCGATCAGGAAAACGTCGCTGGCACCGGCACCCAGAGCGCTTTCGCGAATGGCGCGGCGCTCAACCTGGGTGGATCCGCAGGGCACGCAGATGATGATGCGCGGGCTGGGCTTGAACACGCCGCGCGGATGCACCATCTTGATAAACTGCTTGAGCATTTGCTCGGTAACGGTGAAATCGGCGATAACGCCGTCTTTCATCGGGCGAATGGCCTCAATATTGCCCGGCACCTTGCCCAGCATGGCCTTGGCTTCGCGGCCTACCGCCTGAATAGTCTTTTTGCCTTGTGGGCCACCCTCGTGGCGGATTGCAACGACCGACGGCTCATCGAGCACAATTCCCTTGTCACGTACAAAAATCAGGGTGTTAGCAGTACCCAGGTCAATTGCCAGGTCGGTAGAAAAATACCGCCGGAAAGATCCAAACATCTCTTATCCTCTCGAAGCATGGGCAAGTCTTCGCCAGCCCATCGCACTGATGCATTATGAAAAAATTCTGATTTCATGCCGGTTGCATGCGCAAACGGCATAGCAGGGGCAAAGGCAGGATAATAACCGATCGCCCGGTTGAAGGGCGCTGTCGCCCCCGTAATTAGCAGTCTATTTCCCTGTTTTCAACTCTAAAGTACCCATGTCACTGACATCTGACGATATCCAACGCATAGCCCGGCTGGCCCGGCTGTCACCCGGCGAAGCCCAGAGTGCACGGCTGCTCGAACAAATGAACGAATTTTTTACACTGGTTGAACAAATGCGTGCCATTGACACCACCGGTGTTGCGCCCTTGTCACATCCGGTTGCGGCGATGGGCGACATCAGTCTTCGCCTGCGCGAGGACCTGGTGAGTGAACCGAATCAGCGTGAGGCCAATCAACAAAGCGCTCCGGCCGTTGAGCGCGGCCTGTTTCTGGTCCCCAAAGTCATTGAATAAGGTCGCAGCATGAACGATTCCTCCAAACTGGCTTCTGCGCCTGCCCCAGACCTGTCCCGCGACGCATTGCACGACCTGTCGGTGCTCGAACTGGGCAGCGCCTTGAATGCCGGGCAATTATCAGCGGTTGAGCTGGCACAGCATTTCCTGAGCCGCATGGATGCACAGCGTGCGCTGGGCTGCTTTGTCGATGTGCGTCCCGAAGTGACGTTGGCGCAGGCTGCAGCGGCCGATGCACGGCGCGCCCAGGGTGAGCGCGGCGCTCTGCTGGGTGTTCCGGTGGCGCACAAGGACATTTTTGTGACCCGCGATTTCACCAGCACCGCCGGATCGCGCATGCTGCGCAATTACCGCTCACCTTTTGATGCCACCGTGGTGTCGAACCTGCAGACGCACGGAATGGTGTGTCTGGGCAAGCTCAATTGCGATGAATTTGCGATGGGATCGTCCAACGAAAACTCGGCCATCGCCGCTGTGGGCTCTGACGCACCCGCCGGCGTACTCAACCCCTGGAACCGTACCCGCGTACCCGGCGGCTCATCAGGCGGCAGTGCGGCAGCGGTTGCGGCACGCATCACACCCGCAGCGACAGGCACCGACACCGGTGGATCAATCCGCCAACCGGCGTCCTTCTGCGGCATTACTGGCATCAAACCCACCTACGGCCGTGCCTCGCGCTACGGCATGGTGGCGTTTGCGTCGAGCCTGGATCAGGCCGGCCCGATGGCCCGCAGCGCCGAGGACTGCGCCTTGCTGCTCAGCGCCCTGTGTAGCCCCGACCCGGACCGCGACTCCACCTCGCTGGACCGACCGGCCGAAGACTACAGCCGCCATCTGGACGATGCGCTGGATGGCCTGCGCATTGGTGTGCCGAAGGAATTTTTTGGTGACGGACTGGCCCCCGACGTGCGTCAGGTGGTCGAACAGGCGCTGCAGGAATACGAAAAACTCGGTGCCCGACTGGTACCAATTTCGCTGCCCCGCACAGAGCTGTCGATCCCGGTTTATTACATCATCGCCCCGGCTGAAGCTTCGAGCAATCTGAGCCGCTTTGACGGCGTGCGGTATGGCTACCGTGCGAAGGATTTTGACGGTCTGGCAGAGATGTATGAAAAAACCCGCACCGAAGGGTTTGGCGACGAAGTTCAACGCCGCATCATGATCGGAACCTACGTGCTTTCGCATGGCTACTACGACGCCTATTACCTGCAGGCGCAAAAAATCCGTCGTCTGATTGCCGATGATTTTCAACAGGCATTCGGACAATGCGACGTGATTGCGGGGCCGGTGGCGCCCACCGTGGCTTGGCAGATCGGAGAAAAGTCGGACGATCCGGTGGCCAACTATCTGGCCGATATTTTTACCCTGCCGGCCTCGTTGGCAGGGTTGCCGGGGATGAGCCTGCCGGCAGGATTCGGGCGCACCGGGGCCGACCAGGGAATGCCGGTTGGCCTGCAACTGATTGGCAATTATTTCCAGGAGGCCCGCTTGTTGAACATGGCGCACCGGTTCCAGAAGGCTACCGATTACCATCGCGCCCGGCCCGCCGCAATTTGAGGACCCTGACTATGGCAAACAGCACCGACAAAAAAGAAAAATCCCTGCTGGTGGGCGGCTACGAAGTGGTGATCGGATTTGAAACCCATGCGCAGCTGTCGACACAATCGAAAATATTTTCCCGCGCCGCCACGGCGTTTGGCGCCGAGCCCAACACACAGGCCTGCGCGGTGGATCTGGCCTTGCCCGGCACGCTGCCGGTCATGAACCGGGGCGCCGCCGAGCGCGCCATCCGCTTTGGTCTGGCGATTGGTGCACACATCGCGCCACGCAGTATTTTTGCCCGCAAGAACTATTTTTATCCAGACCTGCCCAAGGGATATCAGATCAGCCAGTTTGAAATTCCGGTGGTACAGGGCGGCGCGATTGAATTTTTCCTGGGTGAAGAAAAGAAATCGGTCCGGCTGGTGCGCGCACATCTGGAGGAAGACGCCGGGAAGTCGCTGCACGAAGACTTTGTCGGCCAGAGCGGAATCGACCTGAATCGGGCCGGCACACCGTTGCTGGAAATTGTGACCGAGCCGGACATGCGTTCGAGTGCCGAAGCGGTGGCTTATGCACGCGAGCTGCACAAGATCGTGACCTGGATTGGAATTTGCGACGGCAATATGCAGGAAGGCTCGTTCCGCTGCGACGCCAATGTGTCGGTCAGGAAGCCCGGAGCCCCGCTGGGCACCCGGCGCGAAATCAAGAATCTGAACAGTTTCAAGTTCATGCAGCAGGCCATCGACTTTGAGGTCCGTTGGCAGATCGAGCAACTCGAAGACGGCCATTCGATTACACAGGCAACCGTGCTGTTCAACCCGGATACGGGCGAAACGCGCGCCATGCGCAACAAGGAAGATTCGGCGGAATACCGCTACTTTCCCGACCCTGATTTGCCCCCGCTGGACATTGCCGAATCGTGGATCAGCGAGGTGCGCAGCCACATGGCCGAATTGCCACGGGCCATGGCCGCGCGCTTCGTTCAGCAATACGAGCTCACCGAGTACGACGCCGCGCAACTGACCCAAAGTCAGGATCTTGCGCATTACTTTGAAGCGACCGTCAAGGCCTGCGACGGCCATGCAAAACTATGCGCAAACTGGATTCTGGGCGAACTCAGCGCCACGCTTAACACGGCGGAGCTGGGCATCGGCGAATCGCTGGTCAACCCGCAGCAACTCGCCGCTGTGGTGTCTGCTCTGGCGCGTGGTCTGGTCAATGGGGGTGGCGCCAAGCAACTGTTCCGCGAACTGTGGGCCGCACGCCGCACGCCCCAGACAGATATTGCCCAAGCGACTGCCGAGGTTCAGCGCCTCATTGAGGAAAAAGACCTCGGTCAGATGAACGACAGCGCGGCGCTGGAAAAACTGGTTGCCGAAGTGGTGGCCTCCAATCCCAAAAACGTGGAAGAGTTCCGCGCCGGCAAGGACAAGGCGCTTAACGCGCTGGTGGGCCAGATCATGAAAGCGAGCAAAGGCAAGGCCAACCCGCAGCAGGTTACCGACCTGTTGCGTTCGCACCTTGCCGCGTAATCGCGCCCCCGGCCACCGGCATCAACAGTCAGCCGTCAGCGCGAATTGCCGGGGCCCCAGAGTTTTTGCAGTCGGGACAGTTCGTCGTCGAACCGTGCATTGATGCGCCGCACTTCCTCGTCCTGCTCCTGCAGGAACTGCTGCTGCGCGCTGGCGTTCTGCAAGTTGTCGTCGAGTTGGTGGCGCAAATACTCCGGCGCCCGATTGGGCTCTTTTTTGTAGAACTCAAGTTCTGACTGAATTTTGACGCGCTGGCTTTCCAGATCGCGCAGACGCACTTTGGCAGCAGCCACCACATCTGCAACCTTGCCCAGCGCCTCTTTGCGCTCCTTGTCGTGGGTGGCCTGGTCGGGATAGCGGACCAGCAACGCCTGATCGCGACGGTGCTCCTCTTTCTGCCGGTTGCGTACCTCTGCCTCCTGCTTGTCCTTGGCCTCCTGACGCACACGCTCCTGCTGGGTGAGGGTTGGCCCCACAATGGTCTTCAGGGTGCCGCTGGGATTGAGCACGCGCTGCTCACGATCCGTACATTCGGGGATGGGTCGGTCCGCAGTCAGCTTGCGGCCACGGGCGTCGACGCAGGTGTAGACTTCCGACGATTGCGCCTGGACATTGGGCGGGATGCCGAGCGTAAAAAGCGTCAGCGCCAGTCCGAGCCTCAGCATGCGAGTGCCGCCGCGTTTGGGCAGCGGATGGGGCACCATTCGGCCGTCAGACAACATATTTATTGTTCCTCAACTCCATACCGCTGTCGGTAGGCTAGCACCCTGCGATGGTTCTCGGCCGACGCGTCGTGACCAAGCGCAGCGAGATACTGCATTAAATCGGCCAGCTTGGCAATCGCGCAGACTTGCAATCCGAGTGTTTGTTGTACATATTGGACGGCGCTGTAGGGCACGTCCTGCCCGTCCTGAACCGCTTTTTCCTGGCGGTCCAGGGCAATACAGATCGCGTGGGGACGTGCGCCAGCCGCTTCGATCAGGGCAATTGATTCACCGGCTGCGGTGCCCGCCGACATCACGTCGTCGACGATCAGCACGCGCCCTTTGAGAGGAGCACCCACCAGCGTGCCTCCCTCGCCATGATCCTTGGCTTCCTTGCGGTTGTAGGCAAAAGGCACATTGCGGCCCAGGCGGGCGAGTTCGACCACCAGCGCCGCACCCAACGGGATGCCCTTGTAGGCGGGTCCGAAAACCATATCAAATTCGATCCCGCTCTGCAGGATGCGCTGCGCATAGAAGCCCGCCAGCCGAAGCAGCCGGTCGCCGTCGTCAAACAATCCGGCGTTGAAGAAATATGGGCTCATCCGGCCCGCCTTGGTCTTGAACTCCCCAAAGCGTAAAACGCCACATTCGACCGCAAATGCGACAAATTCCTGTGCCAGTGTGTCCTGCTCTGCCATCTGCGCTCCTTTTACCTGCTTTGTCCAATTGTATTTGCGCTCCATCCGCGGTTCGTTTTATGGCTGTCATATATCTTTCGTCTAATGGCAACTTCGCATGACATTGCATCAGACACCATGGCTTGGACCAGTATTCGTACCCGCCTGATGGGCCTGGTTATCTTCACCGTCATCGCGCTGCTGGCGTTGGGGGCGTTTTCTTCTTTCACCATTATTCGGGCTTCGGCTCAGGCCACTGGCTTCATCGACCACGAGTTTGAAGCTGTTCGGGTGGTTGCAGGCATTCAGATGGCCATACGGGACGCCCGCAGACACGAAAAAGATGTGCTTCTGACGATGGGTGACGATGCCGCGACTGAGCGCAGCGCAAGCGCCTGGATGCAGGAAATTGAAAAGGTACGACGGGGTGTGAGCACCCTGAAGACGCTCTCCGACAGCCGGGAGGGTGCGCTTATCACCGACCTCATGGGTGCAATTGAAATCTATGAAAGCGGCTTCAAGGAGGTACTGAACCAGATTGCACACGGCGGCATCCACGATCCCTGGGCTGCCAACGCAGCCATGCTGCCGTTGATGCCCAAGCTACAGTCGGCGGACGTTGCGCTGACCGATCTGGCGCAATCGATTTCCCAGCGCGCCAATGCCCAGCGCCAGCAACTGGTGCAGACCGGCGACGAGGCGCCGTGGCTGGTGGCGGCGGCTACGGGCGCGGTTTGCTGCATTGCGCTGTTTCTCACGCTGATGGTGGCGCGCTCGATTGTGGAACCCATCCAGCGCCTTCAAAGCGTAGCGCGCGAGTGGGGCGGCGGCGATTTGAGCCACTCGCTGGACCATGACGGGCAGGACGAACTGGCACAGGTGATGCGCGATCTCAGCGGAATGCACCAACAACTCAACAAACTGATCAGCGAAGTGCAATCGGGCGTCGAAGTCGTCAATAGCTATTCGTCGGGGTTTGCATCCGCAAACAACGACCTCTCCCGCAGAACCGAACAGGCCTCCAACTCGCTACAAAAAACATCGGCGTCGGTGAGCCAGTTGTCGATTGCCGTGAAATTGACCTCCGACTCCGCAAGCGATGCCGTAGCTTCTTCGCGGCAGGCGGTCCAGGTGGCTGCGGACGGGGGCCAGATCGTCAACGATGCGGTGTTGACCATGCAGCGCATCAACATCTCTTCCCAAAAGATCACTGAAATTATTGGCGTGATCGACGGCATTGCGTTTCAGACCAATATCCTGGCGCTCAATGCAGCGGTTGAGGCGGCCCGCGCCGGGGAGCAGGGACGCGGCTTTGCCGTGGTCGCAACCGAAGTTCGCAGCCTGGCAGGACGCTCTTCCAAGGCGGCCCGGGAAATCAAGACAATCATTGAGTCATCGGTGGGGGAAATTGCAATCGGGTCTTCGCAGGTGGAGCAGGCGGGTTCGAAGATGAAGGAAATTCTGGGCAGCGTAGAGCATGTTGCGACCATCATCGACAGCATCCGCACGGCGGCCACTGAACAGTTTGAAGGCATCAACCTGATCAGCAATGCGATGCAGGGTATTGATGTCGTGACGCAGGAAAACGCGACCATGGTGGAAAACTCTGCGGCCAATGCCCGCGCACTGGCCGACGAAGTGGTTCATCTGGGCGAGGCTCTGGCGGTTTTCAAACTGGCAGATACGCATGATCCATTACCCGACCGTGCGCAGGAGGCTTAGGCTCAAAGCCCCGCGAGGTTAAATCTTCAGGTCGTAATCCACCGTCACCGGTGCGTGATCGGAAAACTTCTCTGCCTTATAAATCTCGACCTGTCGCGCCGTAGCGGCCACGGCCGGTGTGGCCAGGTGGTAATCCAGTCGCCACCCGACGTTGTTGGCATAGGCCTGGCCGCGATTGCTCCACCAGGTGTAGCAACTGTCGGTTGCCAGCGGGTCTAACTGGCGGTACACGTCGCGCAGGCCGCCTTCGTTGAGCAGACGGGTCATCCAGGCCCGTTCTTCAGGCAGGAAACCACTATTTTTCTGATTGCTTTTCCAGTTTTTCAGGTCGATCTCGCGGTGCGCAATATTGACGTCACCCAGCAGGATGAACTCCCGGCTGGCGCGCAACTCCTGCAGGTGGGGATAGAGCGCGTCCAGAAAACGAAATTTCGCCTGTTGCCGGTCTTCGCCGCTGGAGCCGCTGGGGAAGTAACAGCTGATGATGCTGCGCTTGCTTCCCGCGCGGTCAAAGCGCAGTTCGACCCAGCGCCCTTCGTTGTCAAATTCGCTAACGCCAATGCCGCGTATAACTTCCGACGGCGTTTCGCGGGCGTACAGGCCAACGCCCGAGTAGCCCTTTTTCTGGGCGTAATGAAAATAGCCGCGTAACGCACCCACCTCGCTGTAAATGCCGTCAACCTGCTCATGGTGGGCCTTTACTTCCTGGACTGCCAGAAAGTCGGCTTTCTGCTTTTCCAGCCAGGGAAAAAAGCCCTTGGACGCGGCGGATCGAATTCCGTTGAGATTGGCGGTGATAACACGCATTGGTTTTCCAGTCGGGTTAGAAGAGTCAGTCGGGTTAGGTGAGACAAGCCGGTGCAAGTATTATTCCACCATGCATGCCTCCACCCCCACACCGTCTCCTTCTGGTAAGCCGCGCTGGCGCGACACGCTCGCGGTGTACCTGGAGCCGGCCTCGTTGCGCATGTTGTCGCTCGGTTTTTCGGCCGGTTTGCCGCTGCTGCTGATCATCGGAACGCTCAGTTTTCGATTGCGTGAAGCGGGTATTGACCGCAGCACGATTGGCTTTCTGAGCTGGATTGGTCTGACCTACGCCTTCAAGTGGAGTTGGGCGCCGCTGGTCGACCGGCTTGCCCTGCCGCTCTTGACGGCGCGTCTGGGGCAACGCAGAAGCTGGCTGCTGCTGGCGCAAACGATTATTATTTCCGGCCTCGTCTGCATGGCGCTGACCGATCCGCAGCAGGCCCTGCGCGGTCTGGTTCTGTGCGCCGTCGCGGTGGCTTTCGGATCGGCCACACAAGACATTGCGCTCGACGCATTTCGCATCGAATCGGCCGACATGCAGCGTCAGGCGGCGCTCTCGGCCACCTATCAGACTGGCTACCGGCTGGCCATGATCTGGGCTGGCGCCGGGTCGCTCTGGATTGCTGCCAGGGCTTCGGTGGAGGGCCAACTTCACGCACAAGCACAAGCCCATGCGCAAGCACACTATCAGCAGGGGGCCTGGCAAGCCGCCTATCTGGTGATGGCGCTGAGCATGTTGCCGGGTGTGCTGACGGTGCTTTATTCCCGCGAGCCGGTGCCGCGCAGCTTTGTGGCGTCGCCCGGAATCGGGGCCTGGCTGCACTCGGCACTGGTCGAACCGTTTGCCGAATTTTTGCGACGCTACGGCTGGCAGGCGCTACTGGTTCTGGCGCTGATCGCGACCTACCGCATCAGTGATGTCGTGATGGGAAACATGGCCAATCCGTTTTATGTCGACATGGGTTACACCAAGGACGAGGTGGCCATGGTGACCAAGATCTACGGTGTTTTTATGACGCTGGCCGGCGGATTCATTGGTGGCGCGCTGGCGCTGCGCATGGGCGTGAGCCGGGTTTTGATGCTAGGCGCCTGTATGAGCATTGCCAGTAATTTGCTGTATTCCTGGCTGGCCGGGCAGGGCCACGACGTGCTGAAACTGGTATTTGTAATTTCTGCCGACAACCTCTCCAGCGGACTGGCCAGCAGCGCCTTTATTGCTTATTTATCGTCGCTCACGAACATCCGTTATTCAGCGACGCAATACGCAATGTTCAGTTCGATGATGCTGCTGGTGCCCAAATTTGCCGGCGGATATTCGGGCGTCTATGTAGACCATTTTGGATATTCCAGTTTCTTTGCCGGCACCGCGATGCTGGGTTTGCCGGTGCTGGTGCTGGTCTGGTTTGCCACGCGTGTTGTGGCGCGGCCGGCGTCCTGATTTCGCAGGTTAAAGGGGCGGGGCAGCATGGCTTTAGTTTGGGCTTTTACTTTACTTTACGCCCGCTTAAATCTTGGGGCTGAATTAGTGCCCTGTCGCAGGAATAGACTCGACCCATGACGCAACATATCCTGATCATCGAAGACGATGCCCGACTGGCATCCATGGTGAAGGCCTATCTGGAGCAAAATGGTTTCGAGGTGAGTCATTGCCCCGACGCCACCAGCGGGCTTTCGCGCCTGACTCTGGCTGCCTCGGCAGAGGTCGCAGACCTGATTATTCTGGACCTGATGCTGCCCGATATGGACGGGCTCGAAGTGTGCCGGCGGGTGCGCGCGTTGCCCTCGTCGCTGGCCCAGACCCCTATTCTCATGCTGACTGCAAAAGGCGATCCCATGGACCGCATCATCGGGCTCGAGATGGGTGCTGATGACTACTTGCCCAAGCCGTTCGAGCCGCGTGAGTTGCTGGCGCGCATCCGCGCGGTATTGCGCCGACGCAGTGAGACGCCCAAAGACGCTGGCCAGAATATCGTGCGCTTTGGATCGCTGCTGATAGACCGCGATGCGCGCAGCGTGAGCGTTGGCGATACGCCCTGTGAGCTGACGTCTTACCAGTTTGATCTTCTGCTCGCACTGGCCGAGCGCGCGGGTCGGGTTCTTACGCGCGATCAGATCATGGAGGCCGTGCGGGGACGGGAGCTTGAGGCGTTTGACCGCTCGATTGACGTCCACATGGGGCGTATCCGCGCCGCTATTGAAGCCGACCCCAAAGAACCCAAGCGGATCTTGACGGTGCGCGGTGTGGGCTACGTTTTTGCGCGTCAACAGGACTGACATGCTTTTGCGCAAGCTCTACCTGCGCATCTGGCTGGCCGTGGTGCTTGCGGTTGCGGTGCTGACGCTGCTGGTTGGCTGGGCCTGGCACATGGCGGTCGAGCCGCCGTTGCGCGAAGTCGTTGTGCACGATGAAACCGGCGCAGTCATCGGGCGCGGTGAATTGCATCCACACCACGAGAAGGACGAAACTGGCCCCTCAGGTAGTACGCCGGGCAGCACGACCGGCAACAGCCCGGGGAGCCCGCCACCGCCAGGCCGCTATGGCAACGGACCGGAGTTTATGGTGCGCATGAACAACGGGCAGAGTCTGCATCTGCACCTGCCAAGGCCACAAACGGGTGGCCGGGCGCCATTTGGCTTTTTCTGGACTTTGGGACTGGTGGCGGTGGCGGTTGCCATTGCGGTGTTCCCGATTGTGCGCCGTCTTACGCGGCGCCTCGAATCTCTGCGCAACAGTGTGGAGCGTTGGGGCAACGGTGACCTGAAAGTGCGTATGGAGCCGGCCGGATTTGATGAGGTGGGTTTCCTGGCCGAAGGATTTAATCATGCGGCAGATCAGGTCGAGGCGCTGATCAATGCGCGCGATGCCTTGCTTGCGTCGCAGCGCTCCTTGCTGGCCAATGCGTCGCACGAGTTGCGCTCACCGCTGACGCGGATCCGCATGGGGCTGGAGTTTCTTCCGCCCGATGCCGCAGGCGCTGCGCGCATGGAAATCGAGCGCAATATTGTGGAGCTGGATCAGCTGATTGAAGAGATTTTGCTGGCCAGCCGTCTGGATGCCTTGCAGGCCGATATTGGCACCATTGAATCCATCGATATGGCCGGGCTGGTGGCCGAATGTTGTTCCCGCATGGGCGCCACCTTTGATGCCCAAGCCGGTAGCGTGACGGTGCCGGGCGTTCGAAAACTGCTGCGCAGAGTCGTGCGAAATTTGCTTGAAAACGCGCAGCGTTACGCGCAAAGTGAAGTGAATGTGGTGCTGCGTGCCGAGGCGCAATTTGCCATTCTGGAGGTCAGCGACCGCGGCCCCGGCGTTCCGGATGCACTGAAGGAACGCATATTCGAACCTTTCTACCGTTTACCCGGTGCGTCTGAGAAAGAAGGCGGTGTCGGGCTGGGTCTGGCGCTGGTGAAATCGATTGTTCACCGGCATGGCGGACGTGTGGCGTGTACCGACCGGGACGGAGGTGGCGCTACTTTTACGGTGTGGTTGCCGGTGTAATTTTCAACCGGTCCGGCTCCGCATCTATATGTGACCATTTCTGACTATTTTTCAATCGATTTCTGATCAATTGACGCCATTTATATTATTTTTAGCATATTTATTTTGAGCCTGATACATCAATTCACCCATATGGGGGATGTGCAATTGTTCGACGTTGGACTAAAGTACCCATCACTGCTGTCACAGTCCAAGAAATTGAAGCGCGGTCGATTAACAGGCAAGCTTCTCAGGTTTCCAACGACGTCCCTCTGGGACTTTTAAAGCCACCTCACGGTGGCTTTTTTTTGGCCGTGTTTTTGGCCGCCTGTAGCCGGGGAGTTGTTACAGGTGTCGCATAAAAAAGTAGCTAAACGAACTAGTTTTCTAAGGGCGGAAAACACGAGGTGCGTAATGCTTCACAAATATAGTAAGGAAGCGCTAAGTTTTACTCCCTTCCTCCCTTTATCGCCCTCTGGGCAAATAGGCCTATATGAAACGTCTTGCAATCCCCGCATTGATAGCCAGCCTGTTCGCTGGATCCGCATACGCCCAGAGTAATCTGATTATTTCCAGCACCACCTATCAGGACGTCGGCGCAGTCGCCAGTCTGGCGGTTGGTAACTTGTTGCCCGGAGGTGGCAATGCCATTGCCAACGGTCAGTTTCCCAGTGTGTTCACGAACACGACGCCCGACGCAGCGTTCGGTGTTACATCGGCGATGTCTCTGCTCCAGTACGACACCAGCAGCAGCAGCTTTGCCGGCACGGTGAACATCGACACATCCCAAATCGTCACCAGCTTCTCATCCAAGTCCGAAATGGCACTGAACGTATCCGCCGACGGTCAGTCTGTCAGCTTCATGGGATATTCGGCCCCGGTTGGCGCACTTGACGTATCCAATTCGAATACCGCAGGCGCGTTTGACCCGACCAATCCCGTCGCCCAGACTTATGCGCGCGTCGTGGGTTCGGTCAACCTTTCTTCCGGCGCCCTGAGCACCATTCAAACCAACGCCTATAGCGGAAACAATGGTCGCGCTGCCTACCTGAGCAGCGACGGCAACTACTATATGGTGGGTAATGCTGGCAACTCCGGCACGTTCACAAGCCAAGCCCAAGCTGTCACCATCAACTCGATGCTGAGCGCCAACACCGGCGTGCAGGTTGTCTCGGCTACTGGTGCCAGCAGCCAGACCGGTGGCGCGTACAACAGCAGCGTGATCGGTCAATATTCGGGTGCCGCAGTAGGCACAACTACCACCAAGACAAAAAGTGGTGTTACGACAACGACCTACAGCTCGACCGGCGGCCAATATGGTTTTGACATCGCGTCCGTGAACGGAAATGTTGCCGACAAGACCGGCAAGGACAACAACTTCCGTGGCATGACCGTTTACAACGGCACCATGTACGTCACAAAGGGCAGCGGTAGCAACGGTATCAATTCTGTATATCAGGTTGGCGCTACGGGCGCACTGCTGAACGGAGGTTCGCTGCCTTCCAACGCCGCCATCACCATCCTGCCAGGTATGCCTACAACACTTGCCAGCGCCACGACAGCCACCAACCCGTTTGGCTTGTTTTTTGGTGACGCAAACAACCTGTTTGTGGCGGACGAAGGCAACGGCAAATACACCGCCGGCAAAGCTTCGGACACCGCCGCCGGGCTGGGCTGGTACCAATTGGTCAACAATACGTGGACTCTGAAGCAGACATTCCAAAGCGGCCTTGCGGGTCAGGTAACCGCCGCCAGCGGTCTGAGCTGGACTGTACAGCAGGACGGCCTGCGCAATATCACCGGCAGGAAAAATGCTGACGGCAGCTATGACATCTATGCCAATACGTCGACTGTCAGCAATGACGCAGCCCACGATCTTGGCGCTGATCCAAACGAAGTGGTACACATTAAGATTAACGCCAGCTCGACCGCCGTAAACGACAGCTTCGATGTTGTCGCAACCGCAGCGGTTGGTCAGCGTTTCGGTGGCGTGGCACTCAGTGCAGTTACCGTACCCGTACCGGAGCCAGAAACGTTTGCCATGCTTCTTGCGGGCCTGGGCCTGATCGGCGCCGCAGTTCGCCGTCGCCAAAAGTAAGACCGAGCACGGCTTTTTGTCTAAGCCGGCACCGGTATAGGCGCTATTCGCGCCAGCACCTGCTCTGTCGAGATGTCGGCCAGACAGCGCGTATGGCCCAGCGGGCAGGTGCGCTCGAAACAGGGCGCGCAGTCGAGTGGCGGCTGGTAGGTTGCGTCGTTTTTGAGCCAGAGCACAGCGGCCCGACTGTTAAGCGGGGGCGTGTGCAACGGGCTTGAAGAGCCAAACAGCGCCACCTGAGGGATGCCAAATGCGGCCGCCACGTGCATCAGGCCCGAATCGTTACTAACCATGGCGTGTGCGGCAGAAATAACCGACAGAGCCTGCTCCAGCCGGGTCCGCCCCGACAGGTCGATGCACACCGCGCTGGCCCCGGCCAGGGTACTGATTTCGGCGCAAATTTCCCTGTCTTTGGACGAACCGAGCAAGACCACCGGCATTTTTATCTGCCGCGCCAACTCCGCAAAATGACGCGCAGGCCAGCGCTTGGCCGGCCCATATTCGGCCCCGGGTGCAAAAACACAATACGACTGCGGCTGAAGGCCTAGTTGCAACAGGTCGGCGTCGCGTTGCGCGGGTTGCACCTGCAGTTGCGGCGGTGGCAGTGTCGCGTCGGGTTTAGATCCTCCCGATGTTTCACTCAGTGCGGCATAAAACTGAACCATCGGCGGCCGCTCGCCACGCGGCGGGTTTGCTAGCCGCTGGTTCAACAGCAAATAACGCGATTCACCCAGATAACCCACCCGCACCGCAATTCCCGCCCACCAGGGAATTAGCGCACTTTTGAGCGAATTGGGGCAGACGTAGGCCACATCAAACCGACCGCGCAAAGCGCGGGCCATCGTTCGGCGTCCCTGCCATTGAAGTCCCCCGTGGGCAAACGGAAATTCGATGACTTCGGCGACTTCCGGCATGGCACGGTAAACCGGCGCCACCCACGGCAAGGCTCCAACCGTCAGCCGCTCGCCGCGCGCATGCAGGCGCCGCAGCAACGGTTGCGTCATCACGGCGTCCCCAATCCACTGGGGCGCAATGATCAGGGCTTCAGTGGTGCGAGCCGAAATGCTCACCGGCCTTGAGTTGGTAAACGGTTGCGCAATACGGACAGGTTGCGCTTCCGCTGCGACCGACATCGAGCGTCACCTTGGGATGGGTATTCCAGGTCTGCATGGCAGCCAGCGGACTCGGGCACTGGATGCCGCCCTGGTGATTCAGATCTTTGGCGCTGAGTTCTATGCGAGTTTGGGACATGGTATTTTTCCTGAAAACCGAACATCAGACCGGCGTCAGCCAGTGTGCGTACTTGGGATTGCGGCCGTTTACGATGTCAAAGAACGCGGCCTGAATTTTTTCGGTGACCGGGCCTCTGGAACCCTCGCCAATGGTCAACCGGTCGAGCTCACGGATGGGCGTCACTTCGGCCGCTGTACCGGTGAAGAAAGCCTCGTCGCTGATGTACACCTCGTCGCGGGTAATGCGCTTTTGCACCACTTCCAGACCCAGGTCCTGACAGATTTGGAACACCGTATTACGCGTGATGCCGTTGAGTGCACCGGCAGACAGGTCGGGCGTATACACCACGCCGTTCTTGACGATGAACAGGTTTTCGCCGGCACCTTCCGACACAAAACCATTGGCATCGAGCAGCATGGCTTCGTCGTAACCGTCGTCGGTGGCTTCCATGTTGGCCAGAATCGAGTTGGTGTAATTGCTGACCGCCTTGGCCTGCGTCATGGTGATATTGACGTGGTGACGCGTGTAGCTCGACACCTTCACACGGATGCCGCGCTTCATCCCCTCCTCGCCCAAATAGGCGCCCCAAGGCCAGGCCGCAACCATCACGTGAATGGTGTTGCCTTTGGGCGATACGCCAAGCTTGCGGTCTCCGATCCAGACCAGCGGACGCAGATAACCGGAGGTCAGATTATTCTCGCGAATCACGGCCACCTGCGCTGCATTGATCTCGTCTTTTCCAAATGGAATCTGCATGCGCAGAATCTTGGCGCTGTTGAAGAGGCGATCGGTGTGCTCCTGCAGCCGGAATATGCCCGTTCCCTGCGCACCCTGATAAGCCCGCACGCCCTCAAAAACACCACACCCGTAGTGCAGCGTGTGGGTGAGCACGTGGACCTTGGCTTCGCGCCAGTCAACCATCTGGCCATCCATCCAGATTTTTCCGTCTCGATCGGACATGGAGGGAATTGGAGCGGTCATACGGCGGTATCCTTTTATGTAGTTCAGAATCAATTAATACGGGCTATTTTACGAGGCTCAAGCGGTCTGCGAAACAGGCGCCTGCCAGACAACCCGCACTCGCAGCCCGCCAAGTTGCTCCGAAGGACCTATTTCGGCTTGGGCGCCAAACAGTGGCAACAACCGGTTGATGATCGACCAGCCCAGCCCGCTGCCCGACTGATCGGTTCCAAGCACCCTGAAAAAGCGCTCACCCAAGCGGTCAATGGCATCTGGTGGAAGTCCGGGGCCGCTGTCGTGCACCTGCAATTCGACTGCGCTGGCGTGGGGGGCGCCCGTCACCATAACCAGCACACGGCCGCCGTCCGGGCAGTAGCGCAGCGCATTGTCCAGCAGATTGCGCACCAGCACGCCCACCAGCGATTCCGATCCCTGCACGGTGCTATCGCCCGCAATCTGAAGTTCCAGCCTCTGGGCGCGTTTTTCGGCGCTTGACGACAGGACGTCCGACAGACGGCGTACCACCACACCGAGGTCGGCGACTTCTGGCGATATTGCTTGCGCCGCTGGGTTTGCCTCCAACCGAGCCAACTGCAGCAACTGATCGACCAGATGCGCGGCCCGGTCGCAACCAGCCAGGGTCTGGCGCAAGGCATGCTCGCGCTGGCTGGCATCGTCACCGGCACCCAGAGCAACCTGCGCCTGCAGGCGAATTCCGGCAACCGGAGTGCGTAATTCGTGCGCCGCATCGGCTGTAAACCGCCGTTCGGACTGGATCATCCGGCTGATGCGCTGCAGCAATTGATTGAGCGCAACCGCCAGCGGCTGCAATTCAGTGGGCGTGCCAGACAGCGTTAGCGGCTCCAGAGAGTCGGGGCCCCGTTCCTCCAGCGTGCGACGCAAGGTGTGCACCGGCACCAGCCCTCGCCGTACAGACCATCCCAGACCCAGTAACAACAATGGCAAGCCGATCACAAAAGGCCATAACATCCGGCGCATGACGGCCCACAAAATTGAGTCCCGCGACGCCATATTTTCAGCCACCAGAATCCGCACATTGCGCTGCTGGCTATACGCCGCATAGGTGCGCCAGTTCTGGCCGTCGGACAGGTGCACGTTGGCAAAACCTTCGGGCTGGGTGCACAGGGGAGTCGCACCCACGCCTGCCGACCGGGTCACCAGGCGCCCCGCCAAATAGACCTGAAACTCGACGCGGGGGACATATTTATGCAGCACCGCCAGTTCCGTAATGTCATCATCAAGATCTTCGGCATGGAACATCAGAAGCGCTGCGGACTGTTTGAGTTGCCCGTCCAGCATTTCGCCCAGTTCGCCGCGCGCATCCATCCAGGTAACCAGTGCCGCCACCAGCCAGATCAGCGTAACGAGCGCCAGAACCCAGAGGCTCAGGCGCCGTTGGAGCGACAGGGGCTCGGCCACCGCCATCATTGCGGATCAGGTTCGCGCGGTACGGTGTAACCTATGCCGCGCACGGTGACGATCAGTGCGTTTCCTAACTTGCGTCGCAGGTGGTGAATATGCACCTCTATGGTGTTGCTCTCCACCTCGTGGCCCCAACTGTACATTTGCTGCTCCAGTTGCTCTCGCGACATCACCTGTGGGGCATGGCGCATCAGGGCATACAGCAAATCGTATTCGCGCGGTGAAAGTTGCACGACGGCGCCACGGTAAGTTACGCGCCGCATGGAGGGGATGAGGGTTACCTCGCCAATTTGCAGGCTATCGTGAAACTGCCCCTGAAAGCGACGCACCAGTGCACGCAGTCGCGCCGACAGTTCGATCAGGTCGACCGGCTTGGGCACGTAATCGTCGGCGCCCGTGTTCAAACCCAAAACCCGCTCGGGAATGGCTTCGCGTGCGGTGAGAACCAGTATTGGCAACTGAATGCCTGCCTCCCTTACGCTGGCCAACACCTCTATGCCATCCTTGAGTGGCAAACCCAGATCGAGCACGCAGGCGGCATACAGGCCGCTGGCAATTTCCCGCTCTGCGGCCAGCCCGTCGCGCACCCAGTCGACCTGAAAGCCGGACTGGCGCAAACCGGCTCTCAGGCCATCGCCGAGCAGTGCATCGTCTTCAGCCAGCAATATGCGCATATTGGTGCTCAAAGGGGGTTAATGGTTGTTATAAAGTATTTTTTGGACTCGGCGAGTCTGTTACATCGGCAGAATCATCTGGATCGGGCCGATCGCTATGTGACACCAAAAAACCATCGGCCACGTAACCCGGCCCCTTCATCACCATCACCAGCGCGCAGCCGATGGCCACTGTTCCGACTGCTGTCCAGTGAAACAAAACTACGCCAATCACCACATAGTCTGCCATTTGCAAATTGCGTGCAACCATGGGCAAAGTGTCGTCCTGCGTCAGGTGCAGCAAGGCCAGCACCAGCAGCGGTAGTGCCGTGCCCGTCAGCAGGATGAGGGGCAACTTGCGCCACAACTTCCATTCGAGTCCGCTGGGGCTGCGCACCGATCCGGGCAATTTGTTGAACCACTGCATCTCGACTCCTTCAATCCAGTGTACGCACAATCGACAGGGCTTCGTCAACCCGGTCCACCGCATGAATTGTGAGGCCTTCAACCGATTTGCGTGGCGCGTTGGCGCGTGGCACCACAGCGACGCTGAAACCCAGTTTGGCGGCCTCCTTGAGCCGCTCCTGCCCGCGTGGTGCCGGACGTACTTCCCCGGCCAGGCCAATTTCGCCAAATGCAAAAAAACCTTTGGGCAGCGGTTTTCCGCGCAGGCTCGAAGCAATGGCCAGCATGACGGCGAGGTCGGCTGCCGGTTCGCTGATGCGCACGCCACCCACGGCGTTGACAAAAACATCCTGGTCCATGCAGGCGACGCCCGCGTGGCGGTGCATGATGGCCAGCAGCATGGCCAGGCGGTCGCGGTCGAGCCCGACGCTCAGGCGGCGCGGCGAAGGGCCGCCATTGTCAACCAGCGCCTGAATCTCGACCAGCAACGGCCGTGTACCCTCCAGCGTGACCATGACACAACTGCCGGGCACCGGTTGGGAGTGCTGGCTGAGAAAAATGGCGCTGGGGTTGGAGACACCCTTGAGTCCCTTCTCGGTCATGGCGAACACGCCAATTTCGTTGACCGCACCAAACCGGTTTTTGATGGCCCGGACCAGTCGGAACTGGCTGTGCGTGTCGCCCTCGAAATACAGCACCGTGTCGACCATGTGCTCCAGAACACGCGGCCCGGCAAGTGCGCCTTCCTTGGTCACGTGGCCCACCAGCACAATGGCCGAGCCGCCCGACTTGGCCGCCCGTGTGAGGTGGGCAGCGCATTCGCGCACCTGCGCAACCGAACCCGGGGCGCTGCTGAGTTGCTCGGAGTAAACCGTCTGAATGGAGTCGATCACGGCCACATCGGGGCGCTCGGCCTGCAACGTGGCGAGTATCGTTTCGAGCCGAATTTCGGCCTGTACCGCGACCCTTGATCCGGCCAGCCCAAGGCGTTGTGCGCGCAAGGCGACTTGCGCCCCGCTTTCTTCGCCGGTGACGTACAACGTGCGCTGCCCGGCCCGCTGCAGCGAATCGAGCGCCTGCAAGAGCAACGTTGATTTGCCTATTCCGGGATCGCCACCCATCAGAACCACAGCACCGGCCACAATGCCGCCGCCCAGCACACGGTCGAGTTCCTCGAGCCCGGTGGGGTTGCGCGCGACGTCGGTTGCCTCGATTTCGGACAGCGGCGTTACCGGACTTAACGATGCCAGACCGGCGAAACGGTTTTTTCCCGGCAGGTCTGGCGCCTCACGGGTTTCGACCAGCGTATTCCAGGCCTCACAATGCGGGCATTTTCCCAACCATTTGGGCGTACTTCCGCCGCAGACATTGCAGGTGAACAGCGTCTTGTCGCGCGCCATGCTCAGGCCGCGATGCGCGTGCGTGCGCGAACCACTTTGTCGTGCTGCACCATGACCTTGACTGACTCTGCTTTTTCCGGGCCGCGAATCGAGTAGGCGATCTCTGAGGTGTTGCGGCAGATATAGCTGCTCAGCGGAACCGAGTTTTTGTCGATGATGCAAATAACCCATGGCGCATTGGCGCGCTCGCCGCGCTGCACCGAAACCGCAATTTCTCCGCCTAGCAGACGCACGAAGCTGCCCGGCGGATAAAAGCCAACCGCCTGTGCCATGGCAGAGCCCAGACCGAGCGCGTCGCCAATGGCGCCCAGCACCATCGACTTGACTGCTGTGACCGGCGCCAGCGATGGCCGTGTCTTGCGTGCAGCGGTGCGCGCCACAAAGGCATCGGCCATGTGCAGCAACTGCCGGGCGGTCTGGTTGCCGGCCAGCGCATCCGGGCTGTCCCAGTGGTGGTGCCAGCGCACGATGTCGAGTTGCAGCGGGTCGTCGACGCCAAGCATCTGCAGCATTTCAGCGCCCAGATGGGCATGCTGCGAAACCAGCGTCTGCTGCGCTTCGGTGAGCGGCTCGGCTTGGCGCGCCATTGCGTCCTGCTCGCGTGCCATGCCAATGTTCATGGTCAGGGCGGCTGCAATCAGGGAGCGACGCGTCTGTGGCGCCATGCCCAGTTTGGCGGCGGTCAGTTCGCAGATCACAGCACACAGAAGTCCATGCGTCGGACAATAACCCAGACTTGAATCCTTGAGCGCCTGAAAAAGACAAAACAGGCTGTCGTCGGCGTCTTCGGCCACCAGCTGGGCCACCTTTTCCTGAATGCCGATGAGACGCGGCAACGGATTGATGGCCAGGCCGCCCTGATAAAGAATGCCCCGCAGCACCACCTGAAGATCGAGCCAGCCACCCACCAGTTGCTGACCAACCTGGTAATCGGTCTCGCGAATGTCGCTGGGCATGCGGGCTGTGGCAATTTGTTTCAGGTCGGCACCCCGGGCCAGCAGGTCGTGCACCATGCGCTCGTAGGCCCGCTGCCAAGCCTGCGCATCGGTTGGCGTGACCGAGGCATTAAAGGCCTGCAGCTTCTCGCGATGTTGCTCGGAGACAATTGGCAGCCCGCGCCGCAACAGCAGCTGTCCATCGTCGCTGTACAGGTCGACCGGGAGCGGTTTACCAATTTCCAGCAAGGCAATCGAAATCGGAACGTATTTCACTCGACCACCTCCACAGGCACCCGCTGCGCAAGTGCGCACATCAGTTCGTAGCCGACCGTGCCAGCCTTTACGGCCACTTCATCGACGGGCAACACAGCACCATTGGCGGCGCGGCCCCACAAAGTTACCACGCTGCCGAAACCAGCCTGCGGCAATGCCGTAAGGTCGACCGCCAGCATGTCCATACTGACCCGCCCGAGCGTCTGGCTGGGCTGGCCGTCAATCAGGACCGGCGTTGCGGAGGGACAGATGCGCGGATAGCCGTCGGCATAACCGCAGGCCACAATGCCGATGCGCATGGGCGCTGGTGCCACAAACAGCGAGCCATAGCCAACCGTATCGCCCGCCGCCAGCTGCTGCACGCCGATGATGCGTGCCTGCAGCGTCATGGTGGGCTGGAGATTCCAGTCGTTGATCGTGTTCAGCGGATAGTCGGGCGCGCTGCCGTACAGCATGATCCCGGTGCGCACCCAGTCGGACTGCGGCTCTGCGCTGGCGTGACGCAATGTGGCGGCGCTGTTGCAGAGCGTTCGTTCGCCGGGCAGGCCTTGCGTGGCGTCCGAAAA
>Ga0007854_10000542_pt1 | contig 24475 bp, 22 predicted proteins | sample CryBogCBH12Aug08_FD_60382 | JGI IMG/M metagenome (GOLD analysis project Ga0007854, IMG submission 60382) | Freshwater microbial communities from Crystal Bog, Wisconsin, USA - CBH12Aug08 | ecosystem: Environmental > Aquatic > Freshwater > Lake | place: Crystal Bog, Wisconsin, USA | collected... | reverse complement strand
TTGGAAGATTGCCTTGCCGTGGAAGCTTCACTTGGCTTCACACTCTTGGGTGTACCCGACTATTCGTCGATTCTTGAGAAATAGACGACGGTTACTCGATTATCAGGGGTGATCAAATCACCATAGATTCGACTCAAGGTCGCAATGACATCGTCCTGAGATCGAAATTCAGGATTTTCCCGCTCGATATCTCGTGGTGACAACTCAGCGATGGTTTTGACTTCGACTCGGTCCAAGATCGCCGAATAGAGCTTTTGTCGTCGGCCGAATCGGGGACCGATCGTTACCCAAACCACCATACCTGTGCGATATTTATCGGACTTGTCCCCAAGTCGAATCGTTACCGTCTTTCGATTATTGCGAAGGACATCCCCGTACAGATCGGAATAGAAGTTCAGTGCATACATAGCGGTTTTCGTACCATTAATCACACACTCCAATGAAAAACGCAAACCCCGCGTCGATCCGTGAAGTAATCCATTAACAGATGCTATGGATTTTGGGCGGTTTTTGCCTCTACTTGCTCGTGCTATTCACGATTGCGTGGATAAGTTTGCATCCTTTTCGCATTCCTGCCTACTTGACCCCGACCTCGCTCGGGGCGCCATATGTCGAAATCGAGTTTCAGTCGGATGGAAATCGTCTCAGGGCTTGGTGGGTTGAGGCTCCCAACTCAGAAACTGTCATGGTTTGCTTTCACGGCTATATGATGAATCGCTGTGAATTGACTCCCGAGGCATGCGACCTTTGGAAGCACGGTATTTCCAGTTTCATTGTTGACCATCGAGCTCATGGCAAAAGTGGCGGAAAGAAGTGCTTTCTGGGGGTTAGGGAAAAGGTCGATGTGATAGCAGCAGTACATGAGGCGAAAAAGCTTGCACCAAACGCAAAAATCGGATTGATGGGTAGCAGCATGGGAGCCGCCGCATGCGCCTTTGCGCTGGGTGAAGACCCCGAACTTGCAGACTTTCTCATTCTTGACAGTGCATACGGCAAGCTGGCGAATGCTGTGAACGGGTGGTGGCGCTTTATTGGAGGCAGATTCTTGATGGCCCTTCTGTCCCCCGCCGTAGTGATATGCGCCCCTATGGTTGGATTCAATCCATTCCGAATCTCAGTAACCGAAAGTCTTGCCCAGTTGAAAGGCCATCCGGTCTTGATCTTTCATGGTGCCGAGGACAAACTGGCAACTCCCGACCAGGCCCAGGCCAATTTCGACATCCTAAAGGGCCCAAAGGAGTTAGTTTGGTTTGAGGGGTGCAACCATTCCGAAGGTCGCTGGGAGCAGAATCCCAAGTACCGCGAAGCCCTCTATGGCTTTCTTCGCACCCATGGTTTTATGAAGTCTTGAATCAGGCGTGAAACGGTGGCACCTCCAGAGTTTATTTAGCGTTGAATGGGGTGCGCGGTAGACTTTGCGCACAAGCACGTTATGTTGCCGATCTTATTCACAATTCCCCAAGTTCACCTCGGTCCGGTCAAATTCGGTCCGATTCCCATTCACAGCTACGGCGTGATGCTGATCGTGGGATTTCTCGCGGCAATGTGGCTCATTCGAAAGCGTGCGCCCAAGTACGGATTCGTACCCGACAAGGTCATCGACATGGGCTTTTACGGTCTGATCGGCGGCGTTTTGGGAGCAAGAGCTGGTTTTATCCTTCAAGAGCTTCCCTATTTCCTCAGCCATCCCAAAGAACTCTTTTCACCTCAGTTCAGTGGGCTGACCAGCTTTGGGGGCGAGATCATTGCCGTATTGGCAATCATTTTTTGGGCAAAGCGGAACAAATATTCGATCGTGTCGATTTTGGATTTGGCTGCTCCAGGCTACTTGCTCGGGTACGCAATTGGTCGAGTCGGATGTTTCCTGAATGGTTGCTGCTACGGCGTGGTCTGCAGTCCAAACTTGCCTTGGGGAACTCACTTCACCGATGCGGTGGGGTTGCATCATCCGGCCCAGATTTACGATGCCTTGATGAACCTGATCGGAATGGCACTTCTGCTACGTATGGAGCGCACGAAACTTCTTCCCGGAAAAGTAGCCGCGACCATGTTGATTCTTCATGGAGTTTCTCGTTTCATTTATGAGTTCTGGCGTGCCGGTACGGAAGATGAAGTCAAGCGTGGCCTGGCGTCATCAACCTACTGGGGGAACCTCCCTATCACCCAGGCACATGCTATGGCCCTGGCGTTAATCCTGATTGGCGTGATTTGGCTGGTCATTGCCAACAAGCAAGTCGCTACTCCGGCAGGCACCGACACAACGGAGATTCCAGCGGTTTGAAATTCGCATCCTATCTGGAATCGTTTCAAAGTCTGAACGCGCTCGTTTTGGGCGATTTGATGCTGGACGAATATGTATTCGGCAAAGTGACTCGGATCAGCCAGGAAGCCCCTGTGATGGTTGTTCAACAGACTTCGACACGTTCAGTTCCTGGGGGAGCGGCAAACGTAGCGAGTAACATGGTCGCCTTGGGAGCCAAGACCAAGATTATCGGCGTTTTGGGAACAGACGAATCCGGTGAAAAACTTGCTGGACATCTGGAAGCATGGGGCATTGACCGAGCCAATTTAGTCCGTGACCCCAGCCGTCCTACAACCAGAAAGACCCGCGTCGTTGCCAATCACCACCATCAGGTTTTGAGGATCGATCAGGAGGATGAGAAGCTCATCGAGGGAGAAGTTGAAGAGTTGGTCCTTCAACGGGCGTTGGCTGAGATTGATTCTGTCGATATTGTCCTAATCAGTGACTATCAGAAAGGTGCGGTAACTCCTCACATCATTCGTGAGATTGTGCGAGTAGGTCGTGAAAAGGGAGTTCCAGTGGTCGCGAATCCAAAACCAAAGAGTGTGCCTTATTATCGAGGCGCTTCATTGGTTTCGTTGAACCAATTTGAAGCCGCCACTGCCCTGGGATTTTCAGGCACTTTCACACGAGAAACCGCCCAAGAAGCGGCCCAGAAGCTCAAAGATCAATGGGAGATTGATCGGATTCTGATCACCCTCGGAGGGAACGGCATGGCGGCAGCGGGAGAAACTCAATGTGCTGTTCCCGCAATGAAAGTGGATGTCTACGATGAAGCGGGAGCCGGTGACACCGTCATCGCGACCGTCGCATTGGGAATCGGCGCCAACTTGTTCGGGGAGACTCTGCTGGAGCTTGCCGCCCAAACTGCCGGATCCGTAGTTCAGAAGGTGGGAGTTGCCACCCCAAGCCAAGAAGATCTGGCTCGAATAGCATCTCTTTAGCCCTTACGAAGAGGCCTTAAGGTATTTCTTCATGCGGAGCGCATGAAATGCTGAAGGGAGGAATATGTAGGCTATCGCTACGACTGCGAATATCTTCGGTGAACCGAAAAAGATAGCACAGACAACGACGATGGTCACCGCCGCAGACGCATATCGCTCCCACAGAGCCCTTTTCCGGAACTTATCCCGCAAGGGGAAATTGGGGGGAAGATCTCGGTACATGATTCCGTTCATGGTGTCCCAGGCGACGGAATCGACTCGAGCACGCCCAAATGACACGGGCTCCCAATTCTCAAGTTCCTTGAGGCTGGCGCTCAAGTCGACGCTCTTAGATTTTGCATGGGAAAGATACTGACGCGCCAAGTCCATTCGACTTCGAAAATCGCTTAACTTGACGATCATTGAATTGTCCATGAATAGGGTGACCTTGCCGAGCCTTATCTTAATCGAAGTGAACGGTTAATTTCGAATACCTTGATAAAGATTCTGCTCTCAGTTTTGCTTTGGACTCCTGACCTTTCGCTTCGTGGTATCCTTTTAAGTCCGCCTTGGCAACAGGGCATATGTTTTTGGACCAGGAACAAGAATGCGAGTAAAGAATAAAGAGATCCGACAACGACGGCACCGCAAAGAGCAGAAGATCAAAGAAGCTCAGCGAGCCCTGAGACTTCAGTACGGCGACAAGAAAACTGCCACCGCTCCCAAGCCGAAGTCTGTTACAGCCAAGAAGGCCGCTCCTGCAAAGACTGCTGAGTCGAAGCCAAAGGTTGCTCCAAAGGCCAAGAAAACCGAAGAGTAAGATCTTCGTCATCAGGTTGCTCCATCACTCGATTGCATCAGCCTGAAATCCAGAAGCCAGTTTGGCCGTCCACTTCGCGGGACGGCCATTTTGATTTGGGATTCTTGAAAGTCAATTCTTCGGTTCATTGTTCGACTCCAGCCTCGCTTTGAACTTCCTCCTTGAGTACCTATCCTTGAACGTCAGGGAAGCAAATCCGACCATCTGAACTGATATCATGAACCCATGAAGGTCGCCATTGTAGGAGCTGGAATCTGCGGTCTGTCAGCCGCTCATACGGCGGCCATACGAGGACACGAGGTCACCCTGTTTGAGCAGTTCGATCTGTTCCATGACAGAGGTAGCTCACACGGTGCCTCTCGAATCGTTCGCCGAGCCTATCCTGATGCCTTTTACACACAGTGCATGGCAGAGGCCTATCCAATGTGGCGAAGCTTAGAAGAAGCATCTGGCAACAAGATCCTTCACGAGGTCGGGCTTCTTTATTTCGGAGATGCCGGTGCCCCGAATATCGTGTCCGTTTCGGATGGGTTGAAATCTCTCGACGTTCCGTTTGAAGTTCTCGATTCGAAATCGGTGAGGTCACGACTTCCAGAACTGAACTTGGCCTCCGAGGAAGTCGCCATTTGGACAGCCGAAGCCGGATGGGTGGAGGCAGACACGGCTCTAACTTCGACCAATCAACTTTGCAAAATCCATGGGGTTCAAACGGAGATTCACAGCCGGGTTGACCCATTGGAATTGTCGAAACAATTTGATGCCGTTCTGGTTGCATCCGGAGCATGGATTACGCAATGGCTTAACGTACCGGTCCGAGTTAGCAAACAAACATTTGCCTATGTCGATGTTCAGATTCCGGGCCCAGTTTGGATCGAAGACAGTGAAGACAATCCTTACGGATTTCCATCCGAACCTCAGGGACAAAAGATTGGCATCCATAAACCGGGTCCTGAGATCCATCCAGACATTGATGGCAGGGAAATTGATCAGTCAAGCATAGATCGAATCTTAGAATGTGTGCGAGAGCGTTTCTCAGTCCTGAATCCTGTAATCAGCAGCGCAAAAACCTGCCTGTACACATCCACAACCAACGAAGACTTCTTAATGGGAAACCTTGCTCCCAACGTCTTCTTTGCATCGGCATGTAGTGGACACGGCTTTAAAATGGGACCTTGGATAGGCAAGCTGCTGGCAGACTTTGCAGAAGGCACTGACAGTCCAGAACAGCATCCCCGCTTCTACTTCACCTGTGAAACAGATTAGGACCGGTACCCCCTGAAACGTGCTGGGTATCCTGAGTTCATATGATCGTTGCGTTGTTCGTAGCTGCGATGTCAGGCCAAGCAACCGTCAGGACCGTAGAGGTCAGTCGAGGAGCGTGGATCCAACCCGCAGATCCCCATGCCAAGCCATTTTCTTACTGGGATGCCAACGACACCTTTATTGATAGTGTTTCCCCAGACGAGAACTTTGGTGGTGAACCTGTTTTATCTGCCGGTCCCTCAAGAACAGTTTTGATCCGGTTTGGCGACTTGGACCGTGTTCTCGCTGGCACACGAAAAGTTCGAAAGGCGACATTGTTGCTTACTATCGCAGGTGGAGACCGCCCAACCCTGAAGTCGGTCAATCGGGTTCTTGCTCCTTGGGGTGCTGGTCCCTACTTCACGATTAACGCGCTCATCAATCGCAACCTCCAGGCGAAAGCCGACGAGAAAAAACCTGATACTGGACGCCCAGCTGCTCCACACCTTTCTGCAACTTGGAGACGAGCCCAATCAGGCGATGGAGGCACGAACTGGCAACTTGCGGGTGCCAACGGTCCTCAAGACTCTGAAGTCGTTCCAGACGCCAAGGGCACCAGCACAGACAAAACCTTTGCCATCGAAGGTTTGGAGACTGCAATACAGAAAGTTGCCGATCAACCTTATGCCAACTTTGGGTTTGCCCTGAAATTTCAAAATGAATGTGAATTCTTTGCTAGTCGAGCTGCGATCGGACAACCCAAACTGATTCTGGAATTAGAACGCGAAACGGTAAAGTCTGGGCCAGACCTTAGCGTTACTCGGATTGAGCAAATCTCAAAAACTGGAAATGCCCCATCAGACGGCGAAGAACTCTCCTATGTCGCCCATGTCAAGAACGTCGGGATAGCTAAATCGGGTGGCTTCAGTGCCGTATGGGCAATTAATGGAAAGACCGGAGCAACATTCTCAGTTGCCGAAGGTTTGGAGCCAGGCGCAGAAACGACCGTCACCACCCATGCGGGTTACCGACTCGATCGGAATGACCATAGAACCCAGACGGTTGGATTTAGAATTTCCCCGTCATCCTCAGATGCCTCAACGGCGAACGACGGTTTGACGGTATTTCAAAACGCCAAACAAGTTGATGTAGTCATTCCCGATTCCTTGGTTAAAACAGGCGGCACCAATTTACTGGGAACTCAATCTATTGAAGATTGGGTGCAATCCCAAATCCGAACATTCAATGAGGTCTATGCCGCTCAAAGTAGGTTCTCTTTCGCGCCTGACGGCGCAAAAGAACGAATCTCTGTTCAACATATCTTGATTGGAACCGAGAAGCCAACCGACAACGCCCATGCGGATGCAACCGTATCAGTTGGAGAGCAGCCCTTGAACCTATTGGGCAGCGACGATCGATTCATGAAGTCGCTTGCGATTGCTGCTGGATGCCCAGACTTCTCCTCAACCCGTATCGAGCCCGGTGAACATCTGCAGCTCAAAGCCAACGGTCAACCCTTAAGTCGAGGCGGAGACGACCTCTATCCAGGGGTTTTGGGATACGGTGACACCCGTTACGAAGGCTCGCTCGCCGGAGCGATGTGTTTGCCTTACGGTCCGTTTCCGTCCAGTTCACCAAGCCTGATTGCACTCAACCCTACCGGCCTACTGAGTGAAACAGATGTTCAAGCGCTCAATTCAAAATTGGATGGGTCTGCGCTTAAGTTTGAGATGCCCAAGACAGCCCTTCTGAAAGTTTTGGACCTCACAGGCCGCCCATTGGGCAACGTGCAGTTAGACTTCTTTCAATCGGAAGGCGGGAAAATTTTGGATGGTCCACCAGCCTTTTCACTGACAACGAGTGGGTCTGAAGGCACTGCACTCCTGCCCGTTCGCTCCGGAGGCACTCCGTTCGGAAAACTGGAAGCCGATGGGTCCAACGGTGTTTTCCTGATCAGAGCTACCGCACATGGTGTTTCGGATTGGGGATGGCTAAAGTCTTGGCAGTTGATTGACACCGCTAGTAGAGGAAATGTTATGGCGGGGATTATTGAGTCACGGTTCAATCTCCCATCTGGCCCATTGGATAGTGATGTGAACCTCGCAAGAGACCGGATCATTACCGATTCCACCAATCTACTCCCCGCGAAAATTGGGGCATTGGTCTCGGATGACTTGAAGACGGATGTTGAACTGGGCGGCAAGGTTGGTGATTGGGTTGAGATCGACTTGGGACGTGACAGAACCGTTGGTCGAATTTCACTGACCGGAGAGCCGGGAGCATTTTGGAGTCAGTTCGACATCATGGTGTACACGACTGGGCAAAAACCTGAGGATGCCACTGTTTGGACGAAGGAACTTGACTGGAATTGGACGTCAAAGAATCGTAAGGAGTTAGTAGCCGATTATCCGACACTGGCGTCAGTGGGCTACTGTGCACCTGGCATCCGCATTCGTTTTATACGCATTGTCAATCGATCAAACAAGCCGGGAAGAATTCGTTCGATCCGTGTCTCGCCGATTAAGATTTCGCAATAGTGGACAAATTCGAAGCGAATCGGCACAGGTCAAACGTTTACATAGTCATTACGTTCAAATGACGTTGGGAGAGGGATGAAATGAAAGCTGTAGTCATGGCAGGTGGCGAGGGTTCACGCCTGCGTCCGGTCACGTCGAATATTCCCAAACCGATGGTGCCGATCTGCAACCAGCCGATCATGGAGCACATACTCTTCCTGCTCAAACGGCACGGCATAAAAGATATCGTTTCAACGCTTTACTACCTCTCTGAAGAGATCCAAGGCTACTTTGGAGATGGAGAAGATTTTGGGGTCAACATGACCTACAGCATCGAAACTACCCCTCTTGGAACTGCTGGAAGCGTCAAGAAGGCAGAGAGCCAGCTCAAGGATGGAACGTTCATCATCGTCTCTGGGGATGCTCTCACTGACTGTGACCTAACTAAGGCGATCGAATTCCACAAGAGTAAAGGCAGCTTGGCCACTCTGATTCTATACCGTGTGCCCAATCCACTGGAGTTTGGCGTCGTCATCACAGATGACGACGACCGTGTCGTGAGATTCCTGGAGAAACCAAGTTGGTCCGAAGTCTTTTCAGACACTGTCAATACGGGCATGTACATTCTGGAGCCAGAAATCTTTGACTACATGGAGCCGAATAAGCCGTATGACTGGAGCGGCGATATCTTCCCGCGACTACTGGCCGAGAGAAAACCGATGTTTGGCTACATCATGGAAGAGTACTGGGCAGATGTTGGCTCGCTCAGTCAATATCGTGAAGCGCAAGAGCACATGCTGTCCGGCAAAGTGAATCTTCCTGTGCAGGGCAAGGCGATAGCCAGCGGAGTCTGTATCGGTTCCAACTGCGTCATTGACGAAACTGCGAAAATCATCCCACCGGTTTGTTTGGGGGACAACTGTAAAGTCAAAGCTGGCGCTACCGTAGGCCCATTTACTGTCATCGGTGACAACTCTTTCATTGAAGAAGATGCCAATGTCGAAAGATCAGTCATTTGGGACAGTGCCTACATCGGTCCGAATGTTGGCATCCATTCGGCCATCGTTTGCTCTCGAACAACGATCAAGCGAGATACGGTGGTTCGAGAAGATGCGGTCGTAGGTGATCGTTGTCTGGTCGACGTCGGATGTACGATCCGCCCAAGAGTCAAACTTTGGCCCGATAAGAACGTTGAGCGCGGATCTATTGTCACTATGTCTCTCGTCTGGGGCAGTAAGTGGCGTGGAAATCTGTTCCGAGATCTTGGCGTCGCCGGGCTCAGCAACATTGAGATCACCCCCGATTTTGCCTGCCGACTTGGCTCTGCTTTCGGCTCCTGTTTTCCTCAGGGTAGCAAGATCGTTACCAGCCGAGACTCCACCCGTAGTTCGCGAATGATCAAGCGGGCCCTCATTGCTTCCCTCTTAAGCGTGGGCTGTGATGTATTGGACATGAGAAGTTCGGCGTTACCGATCGCAAGGCACTTCATCAAAACGAGCGGCGCATCCGGAGCAGTGAATGTTCGAAAGCTTCCTGGAAACACTCGAGTCACCCTTATTGAAATGATGGATGCGAAGGGCGGATATCTGTCCCGAAGCATGGAACGAAAAGTTGAAAGTGCCTTCTTCCGTGAAGATTTCAAACGGACGGATCCAGACGACCTTGGCCAAATTGAATTTGCCAGTCGGGCTATTGAGGAATATCAAGCGGATTACTTCCGAAAGCTTCCGGTGGATTCTGCTGGACGCAGGCTAAAGGTCGTTTGTGATTACGGTTATTCATCTTTGGGTGCAATCTTCCCCGCGATGTTGGAACGCTTGGGTATTGATTCCATTAGCCTGAATAGCTTTAACGATGCCAAGCGCTCTCCTCGATCACCGTCTGAAGTAGAACGTCACGTCCACAACCTTAGCCAGATTGTAGGCACACTGAAATACGACCTTGGGGTCCTCTTTACCAATGAAGGTGAGCGATTAACTGTCGTCGATGAGAGAGGAGACCAAGTTCTCGGGAATACGCTCTTGGCCACATTGGGAACTCTTATTGCGAAGACTCACCCCAATTCCAGAATTGCCCTTAGCGTGACAGCCCCTACTTTGCTGGAAGAAACTCTTATCCGCCAAGGAGCTCAGATCATCCGGACCAAGGCAGACACACGATCGCTGATGAACACCAGCTTGGAGTCAGACGTCCTGTTTGCAGGAGACGAGTTCGGTGGCTTCATTTTTCCGGGAATGCATCCAGGATTCGATGCTCTGTTCAGTTTTGGAATGCTGATCTCAATGTTGCAGAAGACTGGTCTTTCGGTAAGTGAGGTAGCGAGCGAACTTCCACAATTCCAAATGGCCTATGAACAGGTCAGGGTTCAATGGGAGTCCAAGGGTACAGTCATGCGATTGATCGCCGAAGAGAGTCAATCCGATCAGCACGTTGAGCTTTTGGACGGAATCAAGATATTCAACAACGATTCTTGGGTTTTGGTCCTGCCCGATGCTTTAGAGCCACTGTTCCATATTTATGCAGAGTCTCCCGACATGAGTGGGAGTAAAGCTTTGGTCGCAGAATATGTGAAGCGGATTGAAACGATCTTAAAGAGCTAGCTAATCGATGCCGACGTTATAAGCAACCGGAGTCCAACTGCCGCAATAACTGCCCGCCACAGGAGCGACGCTTGCTATTCTTCCTGCCTGGGTGATGGTGTATCCGGTACTGGTGCCAGTGCATGGGTTTTGAGGAATCGATCCGCCCATGTCAGATGCATAGTCGGCGACCGTCGTATCAAATGAGCCAGACGCAAGTCCATGGCTTAAAACAGCGGTGGAAAGTGCCTTCGCGTTGGCGTTCGCAGTTGCTTGCCGAGTTAATTGAACAGAGCTGAAATAGGCTGGAAGCGCAATCATTGTCAGGATCCCAAGGATGAGAATGACAATCAGAAGTTCAATGAGTGAGAATCCTCGATAGGTTCGGACCAGTGGCTTTTGTGTCATCACGCCCTTGTTATAGGGTCGATTTTATGATTGACACTACTGGAAAGACCTAAGGCCCATGCAACAGGCTGGCAAATCAGCCTTGAGCCCTAGTCCAAGGTCCTAGAACGAAACGACACAACGGAAACCGCAGATGTCCAAGCGATATTCCGGATTCAAGTGGAACCTAAATGAACTGCGGAAAGTGACCGGATTGATTGCTCCCCATCCTGCCCCGCGTAAGCTGCGCTCTGTCCCCGTCTCAGGACCACTTGGGTTATTCATTGTCAGATCGGTGTAATCCTTGGAGTACCAGTTGGCACACCACTGAGACACATTTCCTTCCATGTCGTAGCATCCAAATCCACTACGAGCAGCAAGCGCTTTGCCAACAATCGTCGTTCCCGTCCGGCGCGCAACAACGCTATTGACACACTTATAGGGATCCCATGCGTTACCCCAAGGGTAATTGTAGTTCTTCGGACCTCTGGAGGCATGTTCCCATTGAAACTCAGTTGGAAGCCCTACATGGGCCCATTGTGCATACGCCTGAGCTTGTTGCCAAGTGATGTTGACCACTGGATGGAGAGGTGTGTGGGGATATCCCGGATCTTTGGGTTGAGCCATTCCCTCTTTTTTGCAGAAAAGACTGTACTGACCCCATGTCACTGGATACTTACCCAACCAGAATCCATTGAGGTGAATCCCCTTGAAAGGGTGAGCAGAATTGAGCTTTCCTTCTGAATCGGTATCACTCGTACCCAGCACGAAACTTCCAGCCGGAACCCAAACAAATTCCATCCGATCAACCGGATTGATTGTCTCGTCTCCAATTTGAGTTCCAGGAACACCCCAAGGAAGCATGTGTCCATTCAAATCCGACTCAACATGCCTACGTGGTGCAACCGCCTCAAATTGATCTTGAGATTGTGAAGGAAGTGACGGCATACCAAGGGCCACAGCACCCATTAGAAGAGGCATGACACTTATAGATCGTATAGAGGCAAACATCATTGGACTGGCTCGGGTCCGCTAACATAGACCGACCTAGCGTTAAGACGGTTAAGGTAACCGGAAAGGAGCAAGTAATGCAAGTGGATCTCCCCCAAAGGCGCTGATCACTTGGACATGGTGTTCCGTTTATGATTGGAACTATTTCTTGCCCAAGGCACTTTCCGTGTATCGGTTCTTGGGACTCCAGAGCAAATATCCTTGGTATCCCAGATCGTGGACTGCTTTAATTTGTGCTCTGACTTCCGAGTCACCGTAATGAACACCCATGAGCGAAAAGTCTTGAAGCCAGGGCCTGATTTCAACTTTGGGAATTCGTTTTTTGTAGTCAGCCAACGACTTCTTGATAATCTCATAGGGCGATCGGTTGGGATCTTTGATCCCATATTCACCCTTTGCAAAGTGTGATGGGTAAACCATCGGAGATAAGACATCGAATGGTTCGGCAACCTTTTCCAATTGCTGTCCAATCCCCTCATCCCCTTTCGTTGACGATATGATTCCAAATATGTCGGCGGAGATAACCGCCTTTCGGGCATGAACTCGGTCACTGATAAACTTGGCAAAAGCGGCAATGACATCCTCATTTCGATCGCCTTTCTTCGCATATTCGCTCTTTGCCGGGAACACCTGAGTTGCCGACTTCCCTTCGCTAGGGAATCGAACGTAGTCCAGCTGAATTTCTGGGAATCCCATATCCAGGGCATAATCCACAGTTGCAGCCAAGTAATCCCAGTTCTTCTTGTTGTAAGGATCTAGCCATCCATGCTTGGCTCGATCATGCCAAACTTTGCCACCTTTGAGTTGAACAGCCTGTTCAGGATGCTTCTTGGTCACATAGTCGTCCCGGAAGCAAGCAATCCTCGCAATCGGCCAAACATGGTGCTTCTCAAGAGAATCGAATAGCGCTTTGGGCCTGGGGACGGCGACCATTGTAGCCTTAGATTCGTCGGCCAGCGGAATTCCCGTTTTGAAATACATCTGCCCCATGTCCCGAACATCAATGACAACTGCGTTAATTTCAGTCCGATCTGCGATCCCCAGAACCTTTTCACGTAGGGCGGAACTCCCAGCAGTCCAAGCAGTTAAGTAAAGACCCTTTACATGGTCAGGCTTTTTGAACACATACTTAGGAGTAGGTTCGCTCTTTACTGTCGCATGAGACTCGGGTTTCGTTTTGGAGGATGGCGACGGATAGGGATTCGTATCGGAACGACCCGACTCAGCCTTGTTTTTTGAACAAGCACACAAGTTCAGCGATAGGAAAACAGCCAGGACGGCATAGGCATAGCGCACGGAAAGATCATGCAGGCGATTAAGGTTCACTACAGACCAGTGATTATACTAGGAATTCTTTTGGGAGCCTTGGGCTGTTCACCGAAGCAGCCCCAAACGGGCAAGATCCAACCTCCAGCACAGGTTGCTCCTCATTCACTGTCCGAAGAGGAGTGGTTGACCAAGCGCGTAAGCAATCGACCTGGCGACACGATGGGCAAAGTTTTCATCGTCATGTACCACCATTTCAAGCCGGGTCACGGTGATCTTTTCCGGACGCCCAAACAGTTTTGGCATGATCTGGACACTTATTATCGGATGGGCTTCCGCCCGGTGTTAGCCAGCGAGTATCTAGCCAACAAGATGCGTCTGGCCCCTGGTGCGATGCCGATAATTTTAACGTTTGATGACTCCAATCCGACTCAGCTCCATCTGTTACCCGATGGTTCCGTAGATCCGAATTGTGCGGTCGGAGTCTGGCAAAGATTTGCCAAAGTCCACCCTGATTTTCCTGTCCACGGAACGTTTTTTGTACTTCCCGATACGATGTGGGGGCAGATGCACAAGTTCAAGGAAAAGAAGATCAAGATCATTCTCGATCTGGGCAGTGAACTTGAAAGTCATACGATGACCCACCCATTCCTGAATCGTCTTTCTGATGACAGAGTTAAAAGAGAATTGGCCGAGGCGAATTTCTGGTTGGAGAAAAATGGCCAAAAACCTCCTATCTCCCTAGCTCTACCGTATGGAGTCTTGCCGCGTCATCCACAACTCTTCAAAGGGTTTGTATACAAGGGTCACAAGATCCATTTCCCAGGGGTTTTCCTTGCCGCAGGAAATCCCGCCCCATCACCCAACGATCCTAAATTCAATCGGTTCCGGATTCCCAGGATGGCTGGGAATTGGGATGGGGACGCAGTCGGATTTTTCCTGAGGAAGCTAAAGGCAGGCAAGGTTCACCCTTACGTCCAGCCTTAGGGCAGGATTAGCTAAACGATCAGAAAGGAGACTTTACGTACAAATTTTCTTATCCACTAATCCAACTAGCCTTCGCCAATGCTGTAGCGGCTGCTCTCATCCCGACGACTTTCTTGGGTGCTCGGAAGATTGAAGGGATAGGATACGGATTCAATCTCCCAGCCATAATTCCCCTGTTCCCAACATTTACAGGGCATTATCCATGCCGTCGTGTCTCGTTCGAAAATACGGGCACTGTTTAAGTGGAAAAATCCCAAATATTCCTTCACCAAACTTGCCCAAACTGAGCAAGAATAGAAGAGTCACACGTACCGTTTGCCAGGAAGGCAGACGTCAGTTTCAGGAAGAAATGTCCACTCAGAATCAGAGCCGATTTATTACTCTCGCCACGATAGCCACAATGGCAATGGCTGGTTGCTCCCACGTCCCTGGAGGAGGAGATCCGACGGATAGTCCGGTACCGCGTTCTGATTCCAAATCCGGGCCAGTTCAGCCGCCAAAGCGTGTCTCAAATCGCCCGGCAAATCCCTCAGGTGTGACGTTTATCGCGGAATACCATCACATCCGAGCAGGAGCAGGCGATATGTTCCGATCCCCAGCCGCGTTTCGAAAGGATCTCGAAACGTTCTATCAGCTTGGCTTTAGGCCCGTCCTGGCGAGCGAGTTCCTTGCCAACAAAATGCCCCTCCCTCCCGGCGCTTCGCCTGTGGTCATGACATTCGACGACTCCCAACCTACCCAACTTAAACTTCTGAAAGATGGATCCGTTGACCCGAATTGTGGCGTGGGGATCTGGATGGACTTTGCCAAAACGCACCCTGATTTTCCGGTTCACGGGACGTTCTTTGTCCTTCCCGAGAATCTCTTTACGACCAACAAGCGAGATCCTCGAAAGGTCAAGCTTTTGCTCAGCCTTGGAAGCGAACTTGCGAACCATACAATTCACCATCCCAAACTCAAGAAACTTTCTGACGAAAAAGTGAAATGGGAATTGGGAACCGCCAATGACAAACTGGTGGAGATGGGGCAAACAATGCCGGTCTCTATGGCCCTCCCCTTCGGCATGATGCCCAAAAACAAGAAATTGCTTGAGGGGTTTGATTGGCAGGGAAAGAAGGTTCAATTCACAGGGGTCTTCTTGTCTGGAGCTGCTCCAGCGAAGCCACCAACTGATCCAAAGTACAACGCTTTGAGGGTCCCCAGGATTCTGGCCGCGACTGTCCCTTACGGACTCGACTACTGGATCAAGCTATTAAAGGCTGGGAAAGTGAAGCCTTACGTGGCGCCTTAGTAAGAAGTTTTCAGCCTGAGGAGTTTATGGCCATCCTGGCCATTTGCGCCCGCCACTCCCTTGGCAACATTAAGGACGCCTCAGGTGGTGTGAACGCTTCTCAGATTTCGATGATCATTCCATCGAACCCTGGTTCGATATTGTAAGGTGCCAGTGCAAGCTCAAGATCGCAATGCCGTGCATCACCGCTCCGACCGTGGTGAGTCGTGACAACCCGCGAAGCACTAGTGAGAACACCATAAGATCTTAGGTTCTCAACCATCTTGGACATAGTGCGAATATTCAAGTGTCCGTGATATGCCGACTCGTTGAATCCGTCTGTACACTCAATCACCAAAAGGTCGAGATGATAATCTTTCAGAAACTCGACGGTTTCCGACGGCCAAATGCCAGTATCGGTTGCGTAAAGAAGGGTTTTGCCGTCACGTTGAATCAGCAGGTTGTGACAGTCTTCTCCAATGATATGATTCGCTTTGATTGGAGTTATCCGATACGAACCGTGTTCGAAGCTTGTAAAGCTGTTCGTCTCAACGATCTCCATCGGCCAATCTGGATAACGAGCTTTGATCTCATCTCCAACCTGTTTGTTGGCGTAAATGATGAACGGAAGATGATCTAGATCCGTAAAGGGGATCAGGGCGTACTGCAACTCGTTCACGGCAATGTGGTCGTCATCGCTGTGAGTAAAAATCAAAGCCGTCCAATCCATTGCATCCAACGAATCTCTCTGAAGCTGATTAAGAGTATCGGGAGGAAGGTCAATCTTCAGCACATCGTCTACTAAAGCCGCGGTGCGTGTGCGAATGTCTTTTCCTCCATTGGCACGGGCATAACGACTAACCGCGTCATTCCCAAAAAAACCGGGAATGCCATCCGCTGCGCCTGTGCCAAGTAGTCTGATGATCATCGATTTAAGAGAAGTCGTTGAGGCTCCAAATTACCAAACCGCTGAGGATTTTGGGGAAGTAATAAGTGCTCTTTTGAGGCATCTTCTCGCCACCCAACGCAATCACTTTCATGTCCTCCACCGTCGGCGGATTCATAAGAAAAGCAGCCGCTACACCCTTCCCCACAGACTCAACCGCCTCGGCCGGATCTCGGGTGTACGATATTCTATCCAGACCGACGATATTTAGCAATTTGGTCAGGATCACCTGATGAAGAATTGTAACGTCAAGGTCCTTGAGGAAGTCACTATCATCCGTTTGAATGAGGGATCGAAGACTCCCCGGTACTTTCTCAGTGAGTACAAATCCTTGTTGGTCGTCGAAGAGCACTGCCCAAGCGTGAGTTCCCTTGTCACCCAGTGCCTCAATCGCTGACATCAGCTCTGAGCCAGGAGTTGGAGCCATTTCGAACACCGTCCCAAGGGCTGAAATACACTCCTCGATGCTCATATTGAGCGTTGAAACCATTCGATGCGTTGGCAATAAAACCAGACCAGGATCAGAAATGGAGCAGAGCGCCATCATCAGATAGTCTTCGGCAATTGGCCCTTCCGCTGCACCTTTACTCTGCCGAAAGGCAAGTGCTGTTTCGTACCGATGGTGACCATCGGCAATCCAAACTTTCTTATCCGAAACCAAATCTTTCAAAACACGAATAGACTCGGCATCTGTAATCGGTTCCAGATAATGAGTGACACCATCATCCGAATGTGTTTCCACTGAAAGCTCCGAGGGAGCGTCCTTCAGCGATTGATGAATTTCTCCACTCGGGTCATCAAATAGGCCAAATATGCATTCGAGGTGGGAGCGTGTCGCCTCCAAGATCCTCATTCGGTCCTCTTTGTGTTTCGGAAAAGTCTGTTCGTGAGGGAGTACAACCCCGTTCTCGTAAGGCTCTACCTTAATTAGCGCAATCACCGAAGTTCTGATCAGTGGTTCGTTGCTTCCCGGGATAGTGAACTTTTGGGTGTAGCGATAAAATGCTGGCCTCTTCTCCAATGCGAGTGCGCCAGTTTTGCGCCACTCGGTGAGAAGAGCTGAACTGCGCAGGTATTTCACATACTTGCTTCGATCATCTTCCCGCTGTTCGGGAAGTGTCAGGTGCACCACATTGTGCTCGCTTCGAGATGCGTACTCGTCACGCTGCTCTGCCGACAAAACATCGTAAGGGGGAGCAGTGAGCTGGTCAAGTGATCCGCAATCGGAAGCGTAACGAAGCCCCATGAAGGGTCGAATAGACGCCATATCACGCGAGTCTACCAGCGTAGTTCATCCCGAGCGGTAGACTCCTAAGCGTGACTTCCCTTTCTAGGCTAAAGACCTATGCGGAACAGGTCGACAAACGGCTGGGTGAGCTTTTGCCATCCGCATCTGAGGCACCTGAACTACTGCATGCCGCAATGCGCCACTCGTGTTTGGCTCCTGGAAAGAGATTGAGACCCGCACTTGTTATGGCGTGTGCAGAAGCAATTGGGGCAGAACCTTACGCAGTATTGGACGCAGGTTGTGCCGTGGAGTTGGTTCATTGCTTCTCCTTGATTCATGATGATTTGCCCGCGTTGGATAATGACGATCTCCGCCGGGGAGTTCCCACATGCCACAAAGTCTTTGGGGAAGCCATAGCTATCCTGGCCGGCGATGCACTCTTTGCACTGGCATTTGAAACCCTATCCCGAGGGCCGTGGAGTGCAGACTGCCGCGTTCGTGCCATGCAATCTTTGACTCGGGCTACCGGCACATTGGGATTGGTTGGTGGTGAAACAATCGACATCCTTTCCGAAGGAAAGCCGATCGAAGAAGCCACTCTGAAACTCATCCATGAACGTAAAACTGGTTCTCTTATCGCTTCAAGTTGTGAGATCGGAGCAATCTTGGGTGGCGGCTCGGTGGAACAGTCTCAAGCCCTTTATCGCTATGGTCATGCAGTGGGATTGGCATTCCAAATCGCCGACGACATCCTGAACGAAACTTCCACACCTGAACAACTCGGTAAAGCCGCCGGTTCTGATCGAGAGAGAGGCAAGGCAACCTATCCAGCCATCTATGGATTAGAACAGTCGAACAAGCTCGCTTTGGAAATCGTTGATGAAGGCATTTCACTTCTGAGTGCAGTGCCAAACCGCGACTTCCTCATTGGACTCGCCAAGTATTCCGTAGAACGATTGCACTAAGATTCATGCATCGCTCTTGGCTGAAATAGGTTCAAAACGTCCAATTTGGCTGATGATTCCACGCCTGTAAAGAATGTGGATAAATATCTGATGCTTTCTTAAATCACCTTCCGTCCTCAAAACAACGAAAGCACTCACTGTGGGTGTTTGCGCTTGTTTTTTTGGAGTTACCATGCGACCAGATAACCTTTTTGAGAACCAAGCAACGATTAAAGTTCTTGGAATTGGCGGGGCCGGATCAAACGCCGTGAACCGAATGATCCACGAAGGCGTGATGGGTGTGACGTTTGTGACGATGAACACGGACGCCCAGGCACTTGGCCAAAGTCGAGCTCAGAAGAAGATTCAGCTCGGTGAGACCCTTACCCGCGGCCTTGGTGCTGGGGGAAATCCTGAAGTTGGCGAACAAGCCGCTATGGAAAGTGAAGACAGCATTCGAGCCGTTTTGGATGGTTGCGATATGGTCTTTATCACCGCAGGTATGGGTGGCGGCACGGGAACAGGCGCTGCCCCAGTGGTCGCCGATATGGCCCGAAAGATGGGAATCCTCACTGTGGGTGTGGTTACCAAGCCATTTCTTTTCGAGGGTCCGAAGCGAAGTCGACTTGCAGAAGAGGGTGCTCGCAAACTCCAAGCTCATGTGGATACCCTGATCACCGTCCCCAATGATCGACTTTTGGGATTTGTCGAGAAGAAAACCACAATGCAGATGGCGTTTGCCGCAGCCGATGACGTCCTTCGCCAAGGCGTTCAAGGTATCTCCGACATCATTCTCCTCCCCGGAATTATCAATGTCGACTTTGCTGACGTTCGTTCGGTTATGAGCAACGCTGGTGTGGCCCTGATGGGTCTTGGTAAGGGTGTAGGCGATCAACGAGCACGAATGGCCGCTCAACACGCTGCGACCTCGCCGCTCCTTGAGACCAATATTCAGGGTGCCAAGAGATTGCTGGTCAATGTTACAGCTGGGCCCGATTTCAGCATTGGTGAAGCCCACGAAGCGATGGAATACATCCTACAGTTCACGGATGCCGAAGATGCCGACATCATCATGGGTCACGTAATGCGGGACACTCCTGACGGCGAAGTCCAGATCACTCTGCTTGCCGCTGGTATGGACGCGGGTGCGACAATGGCGCGAAGCATTCGGGATGCTGAAGTATTTGTTCAGCCCCAGCCGATCGGTTCTCAGGCACCTGCGATGTCGGCTCAGCCGATCGCCGCGATCCCCAGTCCAATTCAGTTGGATGAGATCGATATCGACATTCCCACGTTCCTTCGACGCCAGAAGCGCGGCAACTAAACGACTTCATTTACTCAAAGAAACTCGGCGCTGTCCGAGTAAAACTGGTCCAAACACTAGCCCCACCCTTGTCGGTGGGGCCTTTTTTATGTCCGACTCTTGCATCCTGGATCGGGCTCCTGTCGTATCATGGGAATACGATGTCACTGTTTGATCGATTCAAGACTTCTCCCAATGATGTTCAGGTCTGGGATTGCGAACCTCTGGTTATAGCAGACAGTTTGGGAAACGTTCAGTTCAGTGGGAACATCCAAATAGAATTCACTCCTACCTCTGAGATGGGCGGGCAACTTGGGTTTGCTCAATTTAGTGAAGACTCTCTTGCCTCTGGCCACAGTTGTGCCGTCGATCTATGTGTTTACTACGATAATCCAGTGAGATTTGGATTTCGCCAAGGCGTTACCATGATGGGCCGTGACGCCAGTGGAGCTGAGGTGAACTGGTACATCAATGGTTCAGCGGATAAATTCCTCACGGAAGAGCCCGTAAAAGACGAGATCCCCTACGACGAGGAAACAGCCAAACTCCTTGAAGAAGAGATAGGCGAAAGCAAGGGCGCTTACCTCAACTTGAAGATGTAGGAATGACTTCGGAAATCTCGACCTGAAACGGGAAAATTCCCTTGAAGATCGAATAGGCAATGCCTTGTAGCGTGATCGGCTTGTCCCAGGCATCCATGCTCACAATTAGCGCCCCGCCTGGGTTCAGGACAGAAACTCGACCACCCTTCCCTTTACGACGCAAATAGTCGGCAGCAGCAGCGGAACTTCCACTTCCGCACCCCAGTGTCTCCCCCACGCCACGCTCCCAAATTCTCAACTTGAGCTTCATGGGCTCGACCTCTTGACTCCAGATCACACTTGTGCGCTCGGGGAACATCGGATCGACTTCGATCTTGGAACTGATCGATCGAAAACTATCATCTTCAGGAAGCTGGATGGTTGGAATCACCACGTGGGAAGTCCCGGTGGATAATGCACTACCAAACAGACTAACGGGCATTCCTGAATCCATTCCGCTCCAAACCGTCCGATCAAAGAGTTCTTTCCCTTTATGAGGGACCTTCTTCGGGTCGTAATCAGCACAGCCAATTGTCGTTGCCACCAAGCCGTTTTCAATTCGAACATCAACGGTACGTCCAAAGTGGATCACAGGGAATTCACTCCCCATCCACTCTTGCTCATAAACATGGTGAGCAGCACAGCGAATCCCATTACCGCAGAAATCTTCTGTACCATCCGGATTGAACATTCTGAGAACAAGGCCCTTCTCAGTCATCTCAACGGTCAGTAGACCATCCGATCCAATACCAAAACGTCTGTCGCAAGCCACTCTGGCAAGGCGGGACAAGGACTCGTTAACGGTTAGACCAATCGGAACCAGGTGATCCTGAAGGTCAGTAATGTGAACGAGGGCAAAATCGTTACCAACGCTTTGAAGCTTCCAGAATGGAAGACGGATAGTCGTTTCGGTCATCTTAATCGAGCGGTTCCAGATAGCATTCTGCGGTATCAATAGTCTCTCGGAACCAGAGTCCATCGGGGCAGACCAAACGGAACCACCAAGCACTCGGTCGCATATTGGCTCGGGATAAACCTTTCGAGCTGATGATTGCCTGTCGAATCAACCGCAATCGCTTGAGCTCCGCTTCAAGTTCTATGCTTCGGCGGCGCTCATGGATCCTCTTGATCTCTTCATCCTGAACCAGTTCGTTCTGGCGATGACGCAGGTCCTGCATCTGATTCTCGAGGAGCGTCATCTCATGAATGACCTTGTCCACTTCAGCAGAGAGCCTCTTCCGTTCTTCCAGGTCAGCGTCAGTAGCGTCCTTTTCGAAAATCTTTGCCCGGAAATGATCTCCTTTGGCTAGCTCGGCAGATCCCCGTTCCGCCCGCAACTTTCTGACCGCATCGTAAATTTCAAACCGCTGATCACGAATGGCATTCAAGTCGATTTGTAAGCCTTCCAACCGATCATGCAGACGGTCATATTCCTCTGCAAGCGATTTCCAATTACCACCTAAGGCCCCGTCCAGATATTGGATCAGTTCAATCGGCCTTCGTAAGGATGCCAGAGTTCGTAAAACCGACTCTTGTTCCTGCACAACCTCTTTCCATCGCGAGGCAAAGCTTGGGCCACAGAGTTCCTCGGTTCCAAATGGGCGCTGGAACGGTTCGGGTAAGCGCAACCAAGAGCAGCAGACGCTAAGCGCCGACCACGCGTCGTACTTCACGCGCAATATCGGATTCATCTTGATCGGGTGCCCCTTGTCGGCAAGGATCTGGTGCATTTTCCGGCTGTGCTTAACGTAGGAGCTAGCTCCTTCGTGGAATACAAACGAGAACTCAGGCGCCAGCATTCCAATAAGGGCAACCGCTTTCCCAACGATCACGCAATTCGGACCAAACTTCTTCTCCACCGCTTCGGCCAATGCAGCAACGGACTCAAGAGGCTTCTTGAACGACAAGAATTGAGGCGTCGCAGTCATGATGACTGCCCCTCTGGTTCCCAACCGGATCGTGCCGCGACCGTGTCCGGGAATGATCATGTCAAATGGGATTGCGCCGGTTCCAAAACGCGATAATTCATACAATCCCGATGATCCGTGGATCGCCTCATCGTAAGCAGAACAAGCCACCGATCGGGTGGCTTGGCTAACAAAGAGGTCTAGCAGGCTAAATCGTGAGGACCGACAGGTCAGGGTATTGAACTGGAGCAGCTTACTGGTTGCCGTCGTCTCGATATCGACTGGGCTGTTAGCGCAAAATTCGTAAAAGACGGGCAAAAGGCGTTCGTAAAATTCCGAGACAGTTTCTGTCTTCGAATCCTGCATATCGCAAATGCGGGTTCTGAGTTCATCGGCTAAATTGCGAGCGTTCTTCTTTCCTTCCCCAGCCAAGGCTTCGACCGTAGCATCCATTGCCCAGTCAAACGTCGCTTGGCACTCTCGAAAAATCTGGTGCATGGGCACGTCTTTCGTGATTGGAGAATGCTCATCCAAGGAGACAATTCCTTTCCAACCCCAAGCTTCAGTCGCCTCATCCAAAAAGTCAGGTCGGGCCTTACCAAGCTTCGATATACGTACACCGGCGGTATGAAGCATCTCCCGAGTGATAACCGTCTCACTTCCGAAAAGGGTGGAGAATTCGCCGGCGGCACTCCAGAGTCCACGCGTGGTTGTATCGTTGTGGGGTAGCGCCTTGAATTGGCCCTTCTTGTGAGTTCCACTGGGAAGCTTGGCGAAATAGTCCGTATCGTGGACGCCAGCAACCAACTTGCTGGGGTATCCAATGCGCTTGGCCGCCAACGCGACCCCTGCCTTCATGGGTTCATCCCAAAAGACAGTTTGTCCCAGCGCCAACAGAGGTGCCCCATTGGACACTTTGGCTAGCTCACCTAAAGCGGCTTCGATATTGGTGAGTTCCTTAACTGTCATCTCCCGTAGATGCTACGAATTATCCCCGTTCACCGTTTTGCTCCTAGACAACAGTTTCAAATTCTGATGGGTCTCTTGACAACCACTCACGAATGAACGGCGGCATAGTTACTGCCCGTCGACTTTCGCCAATGAGCACATGGACCGTATGACCGAGAGTAGTGACCTTACCCGTTGATGTATTGATGACTTCATAATCGAATCGAATTGAGGCCCTTCGGAGCTCGCTTACCCATACTTTAACAATGATCAGATCATCGTAGAGCACTTCATCCTTGTATTCCACGTGGGCTTCAACAACTGGGATTTTGTACCCTTGCTCTTCCATCTGCTTGTAAGTCCAGCCGCGCTCCCGACACCAAGCGCCACGCGCTTGCTCGAACCAGAAAAGATAATTGGCATAGTAGGCATGCCCCATCTGGTCGGTTTCACCATAGCGGACGCGAATCCGTTCTTCCGTAACAACTGGAACCATCTCCACGGTGATACCCGAGATGGCACGGATTGAGTATGGGAGTTGTTGAGGGTTTATTGGTCAAGGGCCGAGCGCTCAATAATTCGATTGTTGTTCCCGCTGGCACGTAGCCGCCCCCTGGGTTGTGAGGTCGTTTTGCTTCAAGGAGCACGACACCTTGAGTTCAATCCATAAAGTTTCATCCAACTCCAGGCAAGTCGAGGGCACGAACCAGCCCTCGGCTACACGACACTTGATGAGCTGTTGATCAAGCTCGAGTTACGTATTGATTCGATCATTCGATCCAGATTCCCACGCGCTTTCTCGACCTACCGAGGCACTATTGCGATCGAACGTACAGCTTATAAACGTATCGCAACTTCAGAACCTGTCCCGCAGGAATCGTCTTGTCCCAATCTAATTTGGCTTCCGTATTCATGGACTTCAGCCCCTTTGCTGTCTTGGAGGTCTTCGGTTCACCAGTCGTCTCAACCACCTCACCGGTGAGTAACTTGGTGATGTTCATCTGGACTGGAGTCTTCTTCGTGTTGGTGACTTGAAGCTTCCCTTCGATTGTGACGAGATCATAGCTTGGAACACGTAGCCCAGTCTTAAATGCATCCCGAACCCGAGAGAGTTCCGTCTCATCGACCTCTGCATGGACGTCCAATGCCTTGGTCATCTTCACATCAGTTGATGACCCTGCCGAAACGTAGTGCATCGTATCCTGCCCCATGACCTCTTTCTCCTTATAGACAGTGACGACACCAGTAGTAAACGGCTGGCCGCTGAGGTTCTTGAATCTCAACGTGTGCCAAACATCTGCCGGCGTATCTGGCA
>Ga0007854_10000538_pt1 | contig 24535 bp, 20 predicted proteins | sample CryBogCBH12Aug08_FD_60382 | JGI IMG/M metagenome (GOLD analysis project Ga0007854, IMG submission 60382) | Freshwater microbial communities from Crystal Bog, Wisconsin, USA - CBH12Aug08 | ecosystem: Environmental > Aquatic > Freshwater > Lake | place: Crystal Bog, Wisconsin, USA | collected... | reverse complement strand
CACCGATGGCGCAGAAAAAAAGCAGACCCGTCACGATGGCGGTAACGCCCGAGCGCCCTCCGGCTGCAACTCCGGCCGTGGATTCAACGTAGCTGGTCACCGTCGAAGTGCCGGTGAGCGACCCGAATACCGTAGCTGTTGCGTCAGTAAACAGGATGCGGTTAAGGCGTGGAATGGAATGATCGGCCTCGATCAGCCCGGCGCGTTTTGTTACCGCAACGAGTGTGCCCAGGTTGTCAAAAAGGTCCACAAAGAAGAAGACAAAGACTATCTCCAGGAGCCCCTTGTTGAGCGCCCCACGAATATCCAGCTTGAAGGCAGTGTCAGCAAGGGAGTGAAACCCGCCAGCCGCCGGTGTCCAATGGATCAACCCGCATGGCCAGGCCAGCGCGGTGGTGGCAAGGATGCCGATGAGGATGGCGGCGCGGACTTTTCGCACCTCAAGCGCGGCCATCACTACCAGCCCGAAGAGCGCCAGCGCGGTGGTGGGATTGCGCACGCTGCCCAGGTTGACCAGCGTTTGCGGGTCACCCACCACCAGCCCCGCGTTGCGGAAGCCAATGAGGGCAATGAACAGTCCGATGCCACCCGCCACCGCCGCGTATAGCTCGTGCGGAATGGCGCGGAGGATCATCTGGCGGATGCCGGCGGCAGTGAGGGCCAGAAACAGGACTCCCGAGAGGAAGACTGCGCCGAGTGCGGTCTGCCAGGGAATGTGAAGCCGGATGCAGACGGCGTAGGCGAAGTAGGCGTTGAGGCCCATGCCGGGAGCCAGGGCGATGGGATAGCGCGCAACCACGCCCATGAGGATAGAGGCAAAGGCGGCGGAGAGGCAGGTGGCGGCGGTGACCGCGGCCAGAGGCATGCCCGCTGCCGACAGAATGGCCGGATTGACCAGGACGATGTAGCCCATAGTCAGGAATGTGGTGATGCCGGCCAGAATCTCAGTGCGCCAGTTGGTGCCGAGGCGCGCGAATTCAAAGTAGCTTTCAAGGCGATTGAGCATAGGCGTGTGTTCTTTGAAGAGTATACGGTCGACTGAAAGCAAAGGGACCTTTGGCCATCCCCCGAGGCCATCGAAGGGCACTCATACAAGTGAGCGAAGAAGTTCAGGCGTAACGGGCGGCCTGTGCTTCAGCGAGTTGGCCGGCCAAGTCCATCTGCTTCCGCTTTCCATCCGGCTACCTTCCCCGCCGTACGAAATCTGCAAATTTCGAGGGTATTCGGACGTGAAAACGGGCGTTTTGCGGTCGATATTTGACGAAAAAGTAGGGTGAGGTGTTACTAGTTCGTCACTGGGGACGTACTTTAAGATGTTTATAATGAATGGTTTGTTGATTTACGAGGGTTGAAAAATGTGTATTTTGCGACCAGGGGAGGGGGGGGTGCGATTTTGGGGTATAAACCGGGCGGATCTCCTACGAAACAGACCGGGCGCATCTCCGACACTGCAACGAGCGGTATAAACCGCGGATATACCTGACAGATTGATCGGACCAGGGGTTGACATGTTCTGATTATGCGCGGGTTGATTGAAATGATCTGCAATTGAGGTTGGATTTTAGCTACCCCACCTTTGCCACAAGAACAAAGGCGTGGCGAGTATGGGGAGCAGACTTATTTTCAGCGGTTTGCGGGACGGCTGAGGTCGTGCCCGGACACAAAACTCGTTTGCGGGCTTCGAACAATGAGTCTTTCCGCAGCCTGTGAAGGCCCCTGCTCGCTCTGGAAGTTTCGATCTGCCCAAGTGAGCGCCGGACTCGGTGGGGTTGCGTCCGGCGCTGGGCGGTCTATGCGAGGAGCCTGGCCGCGTCTTTGGCGAAGTAGGTAACGGCGAAGTCTGCGCCGGCGCGGCGGATGCCGAGGAGGGACTCGAGGATGGCGCGATCGCGGTCGAGCCAGCCTTTGGAGAAGGCGGCCTGGAGCATGGAGTACTCGCCCGAGACCTGGTAAGCACCGATGGGGACATCGACGCGCTCGCGGGCGGCGCGGATGACGTCGAGGTAGGGCATGGCGGGCTTCATGAGGATCATGTCCGCGCCTTCCGCCAGGTCGAGGTCGATTTCGCGCATGGCCTCGCGCAGGTTTGCGCCATCCATCTGGTAGGTTTTGCGGTCGCCGAACTGTGGAGCGGAGTCGGCGGCCTCGCGGAAGGGTCCGTAGAAGGCGGAGGCGAACTTGGAGGCGTAGCTGAGGATGGGCGTCTGTGCGCAGCCTGCGCCGTCAAGGGCGCGGCGGATCGCTGCGACGCGGCCGTCCATCATGTCGCTGGGAGCCACAATGTCTGCTCCGGCTTTGGCCTGGCTCACGGCGGTGCGGGCAAGCAGATCGAGCGAGGGGTCGTTGTCAACCTCAAAGCCGTCGCGACCCTGGATTACTACGCCGCAGTGGCCGTGGCTGGTGTACTCGCAGAGGCATACGTCGGCGATGAGGACCAGCTTTTTGGAGGCGGCAGATTGCTTGAAGGCGCGCAATCCCTGCTGCACAATGCCGTTGTCATCCCATGCGCCGGTGCCTTGCTCGTCTTTGGTTGCAGGCAGTCCGAAGAGAAGTAGCCCGCCGATGCCGAGGCTGGCGGCTTCTTCCGCTTCGCGCACGGCTTCGTCGATGGAGAGGTTGAAGACGCCGGGCATGGAGCCAATCTCACGGCGCACGCCCTCGCCGGGGCAGAGGAAGAGGGGGTAGATCAGGTCGCCGGGCTCAAGGACGGTTTCGCGCACCAAGGCCCGCATAGCATCACTGCGCCGAAGGCGGCGCATACGCATCTCAGGAAAACTCATAGGTAAATTGTACTGCGGAGCCGACTGCCTTTTTCATCCCTTCATCGAGGAGGCAAAAGCGGGGATTAAAGCTGCTCGTACAGTGTGGTGTTGCGGTAGCCGAGCAGGACAACCAGAGTCCAAATGCCCATGGCGGTCCCGAAGGGGAACTTGAGCAGGCTGAGAAAAGCCGCCACGATGGCCACAATGCGGCCCCAGCGCGCATGTTCCATGAGCCCCCAGCCAGCTGCCAGGGCCAGCGCTGCCCGAACCACCAGGACCACCCAGGCGAACTGCATGATTGCCGGCACAAACCACAGCGGCGGCGTTGGAGCATGCAACCAGGGGCCGAAGCTCCCCGAGAACAGTGCCTTGGCAAAGGCCAGCCCCCAAAAGCCGAACAAGAGCGAGAGGCCTGCATAAACAAACCAGAAGATGCTGAGGGTTTTTATCTTGCTGGCGTAGTTTTCCATTTCAAATTGTAGGCCTGGAACAGGGGGGACTGCCGGTGCCGAGGGGCGGCCACACTGCGGGCAAAATTGCTGCTCAGGAGCCAAAGACTGACCACATCCACTGCAAAACATGCTGCCTCCTCATACGGACCGCGTGGGTCGATATTACTATGCAGGATTATCTACGCATCCGGCGGGGCCTGTGTTCCACGGATGATCTTATCTCTGAGCCAAATGGGGTGATTGGAGTTAGTGGCCTGCGCCTGGTGCGCGCCGATCCCAGTGCTCTTCGTGGCGGTCATCGCGCAAGACAAGAGCAGTGACGCGGCCCTCGGCATTGTGCTCTACAAGGAGGCGAGTTCCGGTGGAGCCATTGGGATAAAACAGCGTGGTTGGCGACTCGGCGGCCAGCTCAGCGAGCTCTCCAAACTGGTTCTTCGACCACAGTTGTTCACTCTGGTGGAAGATGGTGATCGTAGAATGGCGGTTTGGTTCAACGTATTCTCCGCTGAGGCTGTCCAACTGCGCGGGGGAGAGCCTTACCTGGGGCGGATGAAGGGGAACCACAACCCGCTCGGCCATTGCCGGGAGAGCCGCCGAGGGGTGAAGGCGATGCGCCAGGAGCCACCGGGGCAATTCCGGCTCGTTGAAGGCGCGGGTCCAGCAGTCGTGCTTCACTCCCTGATAGAGCCAGAGGATGATGTGGGCGGAGGCGGACTTGAAGGCTTCATACATCAGTTCGCTTTGGCGGGGGGCGACTTGCGGGTCGTCGATTCCGTGGAATAGCCAGACAGGGGTATGCACCAGCAGGCGGGCATATTCGCCCGGCAAGGTGGATGCCTTTTGCCAGCGTTCCGGCGCATAGCTCCAGAAAACGCCGCCTGCAGCGATGGCGATTGCGGCCCAGCGATGGGGGTGAAGGCGGGCCAGTTCCCAGGCACCGTACCCGCCCATGGAGAGACCAGTGAGATAGGTGCGTTCGGGGTCGCCGTGGAACTCATGGGACTCCTGGTCAAGCGCGGCCATGGCCATGGCGAGGCTGTCTGGATCTGTCCAGAACGAGCCCAGGGGGCACTGCGGCATGACGATAACAAAGGGCCAGCGCTCAGGGTGGTCGCGGACCGCCTCAGGGAGGCCGATCTGGGTTTGCCACATGCCGTCTGTACCGCGCTCGCCGCGTCCGTGAAGGAAGAGGATCACCGGCCACTGCTTGCTATCGTCGCGACGCCAGTCCTCTGGCAGATAGACCTGGAATCGGTGGAGGACTCCGTGCTGGAGTATCTGCCGGTTCAGGAAGCCGGTCTCCTGTGCCGGGTGGGGCGAGGAGTGGCGTTCAGGATGGCGGAAGGGCTGGGCTGCGGCAGGTGTTGCGGCGCACAGGGCGCAAAAGCAGAGCACAAGCGCGGCTGCGATAAATCCAAAAGAACGAATCATGACGGAATCCAAGAACCACTATATTCCGGCAGGAGGGCCGGGGACCAAGTTGAATCTTACCGGTGCTATCAATTCCATTCGATTTCCTTGCGGGATTCTTACGAGTCGCATGAAAGAATCGAATTGCGATGCAGCAAGAGATTATGACGATCCTCGAACCCGGCGATACGCTGGACCACTACCATCTGGAGTCGACCGTTGCCCGCAGCGGGATGTCAACGCTTTTCCGGGCTACGGATTTGCGCGACGGGCGGCAGGTGGCCCTGAAGATTCCGCACGCTGAGATGGAGTCCGACCCGATACTGCTTGAACGGTTCAAGCGGGAGCAGGAGATTGGGCAGGAACTGGACCACCCCGGCATCGTAAAGACCTATGACGGCGAAGAGCGCAGCCGGCTTTACATGGTGATCGAGTGGGTCGAGGGCACGCTGCTGCGGGCGATTTTGAACCGGGAAGGGAAGCTGCCCATGGAGCGCGCGGTGCAGATTACGCTGGGCATCTGCGAGGCGCTCGACTATATGCACAAGCGCGGCGTGGTGCACCGCGACCTGAAGCCAGAGAACATCATGGTGGATGGGGAGAATCGCATCAAGCTGATTGACTTTGGCATTGCCATGAAAGAGGATGCGCGGCGGCTGACGTATGCCGGTCCCTCGCCACTGCTGGGCACGCCGGACTACATCTCTCCGGAGCAGGTGAAGGGGCAGCGCGGCGACCAACGCAGCGATATTTACGCGCTGGGGGCGATGCTGTACGAGATGCTGACCGGGCAGCCGCCGTTCACCGGGTCCAATCCACTGGCAGTGATGAACGAGCGCGTGCTGCACGACCCGCAACAGGCGCGCAAGCTGAACAAGGAGATAACGGCGCAGTTGCAGGAGATTCTGGATCGCGCTTTGGAGCGGGAGCCGCGGCACCGGTATTCGACGGCGAGCGAAATGGCATGGGAGTTGGAGCACCAGGAACAGGTGGGCGTGGAAGAAGGCTCACGGCGGCCTTCGTTCCATCAGCGGTTGCCAGGCGGGCAGAAGATGCTGTTGTATGCGGGCATGGCGCTGTTGCCAATTTTTATCTTTGTGCTGATGGTGCTGCTGGCAAAGCGGTAAGAGATCTTTTGCTGGGCGGCCGTCGTTCCTCTTGAACAGGGCGAGTTGAGATTCGTCGTATCCCACCCATTCGCCAGAAAAACGGCGAATGGGTGGGATACATGGCTTTATTGCAGGGGCGGCTCTTAGAAACTCGTTCTGCTGATGGCGGACTTTGCGTTAGCGGTAGGACTCGTCGCGGTGGATGACGAACTCGGGATATGCGCCGCCGCCTAGTTCGTGCAGGTCCATGCCGATGCGCTCGCCGTCGCCGTCCACTCGGAAGGGAACGAAGCGGTTAAGTACCCGGAAGAGCAGGTAGACCAGGGGCAGAAAGACGCCGAGCAGGGTGGCGATGCCGACCATCTGAGCGACGAACTGGCCCGGCAGAGGGGCGAAGAGGCCTGTGGCGACCAGTCCCCAGATGCCTGCAGCGGCGTGTACTGAGACAGCGCCGGAGGGATCGTCCACGGAGAGGGCAAGCTCAAACAGCTCAACAAGCAGAGGCGTGGCAATTCCGGCTACGATGCCGACGACGAGCGCCACGGCGGGCGAGACCAGAGCGGCGCACGCGCTGGAAGCGACCAGACCAGCCATCCAGCCGTTGGCGCAGAGGCTGGCGTCGGGCTTGCCGAAACGGACGCGGGTTACGGTAAAGGTGGCAGCGAGAGCTGTAGAGGCCGAGAGCAGGGTATTGACGGCCGTGAGCGGAATTTGCGAGAGCGGCGCGTGGAGCCAGAGGATTGCGCCCGCGGCATTGAAAGCCAGCCATCCAACCAGGCTAACGAGGCAGCCGAAGAGCACATAGGCGGCATTGTGGCCGGGCATGGCGGTGGAGAAGCCTTCCTTGGGGAACTTGCCGCGGCGAGGCCCGGTGATCCAGATGACGGCGAGAGCGCATAGGCCGCCGAAGACGTGGACTGTGCCCGCGCCCCCGGGGTCGAGGAACCCCGCACCGAGCGAGAAATTGACGCCGAGCTGGCCCAGCCATCCACCGCCCCAGATCCAATGGGCGGCGAGAGGGAAGATGAAGATGCCGATCAGCGCGGCGATGGCGCAGCCAGCGGGGAGGCGCATACGGTCAGCACCGGAGCCCCAGGGGAGAAGGGCCGCGAGGGCCACGGCCATGAACTCAAAGATTAGAGCGAGCTGGGACTGGGCCGGGGCCGAGGCGAGGCCGCCGAGCAGAAACGGGCTGGTGCCCATCAAATTCCATGGCTTGCCAGCCATTTGGAATATATGTCCAGTACCGCCGGGCAGGCAGCCGGCGAAGGCCGCACCCGCCACGGCAAAGACGATGACGGTGACGGCGACGATGGCCAGATTGCCCAATAGAGCCTGGGCGGCCGAGCGGGAGCGCCCCAGGCCGGCGTTGATGAGAGCCAGGCCGGCGATTGCCATCGGGGACAAAAGCAGAAGCACAAGGGTGAGGGCAAAGACGGCGTCAGACATTACAGGGGGCAGGGCAGGGCCAACTGGAAGGGGCAGATTCATGGGCGGCTTTCTCCACGAGCGAGCATGTGTCCGCGAACGGCTACAACAAGTCCAAGACACTCGACGGCTAGTCCGCAGAAGACGAACGCCGAGCGCTCTACCGGGTCAGAGAACAGTACGAGTGCGGCGATTGTGAGAAAGAATCCGGCTGGCATGACGAGCAATCCGGCGTATTTCATGGTCTTTCCTTTCCAAGCATCCAGCGGGCTGCGAGTGCCGGGACGGGATGGACGCTTACCCACCGGGTCCAGATACAGGAGGTCCGCACTACCGATTGATTTTTTCGAGGTGACTGTTCCGCCTTTATGAATTCTAAAGCATACGGTTGTTAGTATCGGATGTGCAGCAGTGGCCAAGCGGCAGTGCTTTGATGCCCAGCGCTTGCGCAGATGCGATTCCCCGCATCGCTCTGTATTTCCCGGAGGTTTTATAAAATGAATTCTTTTGAGCAGTTGGTGGAGAGCCCATTGGGCGCTCTTGCCTTTCTCGTCGTGGCCGCATTTCTTGAGGCCTTTGGAGACTCGTTTTTTCAGGCAGGTTTTTATCGCGCAACAGGCTGGTGGCGGCTGGCGGCAATTGTGGCGGGCGCAGTGGTGCTAGCGGCATATGGTTCGGTTGTGAATCTGCCTCGCTGGGACTTTGGCAAGCTGATTGGGGTGTATGTGGCGGTATTTTTTCTGATCGCGCAGGTATTGAACAAGGTGCGGTTCGGGCAGTCGCCCACGCCGCCGATTTATGCGGGCGGAGCGCTGATTGTTGCCGGAGGGCTAGTCATTACCTTCTGGCGAGGGTGAACAGTTGACTGGTCGCAGGGATTGGCAATCTTTGAGCTAATCCCTGCAGGCTAGCGGATCTCCCACGTAAATACGCTTTGATTTGAAGCTGAGCGTGCATTTTGCGTCGAGTGGTTGCGCAGAATTGTGGCAGGACGTTGCGTAGGCGTGCTATTTTTAATGCCAACATACCAGCCTTTGGTACGGAAGCCGCCAGAGGCGCGGTAGGTTGTTCCCCGAAAATTTATTTATCACAAAGTATTTACTTATCAGCGGGTTACGCGGTAGGTTTTGCACAGATTTTTTAGAATATTGGAGATTTTCAGTCCAATTTAAGCTTTCAAACTGCTATATTAATTTTTCGGGGTTCCCAACCTCTCGGATGTTTATTGCCCGAGAACGGTTCTTGTACACAACCTATGTGACCGTGAGCACAACGGGCGCATCCAGACGCGAAAAACAAGCAGGAAAAGCATTCATGGCGCAAATCTTTGACCGCAGCTCCAATGCACTTGCTCGCATGAGCCTGGTGTTAACGGGGTTGATTGTGATCGCCCTGGGGGTAACGCTGGACCAACTGCAACGCTCACCCTGGGTGACGCGGCAGGGGCAGCGGCCTGATCAGCCGGTACCCTTCAGCCACAAGCATCACGTGCAGGGGCTGGGGCTGCAGTGCCAGTACTGTCACACGACAGTAGAGAAATCGAGCTACGCGGGAATTCCACCGACGAAGACATGCATCAACTGCCACGCGCAGATATGGACCAACGCGCAACTGCTGGAGCCGGTTCGATCGAGCTGGGCTAGCGGTGAGTCGCTGAAGTGGACCAAGGTGCACGATCTTCCTGATTACGCGTACTTCAATCATTCGGTTCACGTAGCCAAGGGCGTGGGTTGTGCGAGCTGTCATGGGCGCGTGGACCAGATGCCGCTGATGTATGCGCAGAACACTTTGCAGATGGAGTGGTGCCTGGACTGCCATCGCAATCCCGCAAAGAACCTGCGTCCGACCAGCGAGGTCTACAACATGGCCTGGGAGAAGCCGGCTGAGGACAGGCCGGTGTGGTGCTCAGTGGGCGATGAGAAGACGGGCGTGCCGACGGCGCAGACGGTTCATTGCGTAACGAAAGAGCCGAGCGGCGCGGGGGGACTGGTGGCCTCACTGCAACTGCCGCTGAGCGACGGGCACAGGTTAGCTGGCGATGTGGCCGCGTCTGCGCTGCCGGTTGCGCCGGTATATAAGAAATTCACTAGCCAGGACGAACTCGGGCACTTCCTGGTGGATCACTACAAGATTCGCACCCCCAAAGACCTGACAAGTTGCGAGGTCTGCCACCGATGAGCGAAGACAGGAACGGGCGGATGAGCGAGAGCGGAAAGAATAATTCCACGCCGATGACACTGGAAGCAGTACGCAAGGAACTGAAGAGCGTGAAGGGCAAGCGCTACTGGCGGTCTCTGGACGAACTGGCCGATACGGCGGAGTTTCAGGCAGCGGTTGAGAAGGAATTTCCATCGGCTGCGCAGGAGTGGGTTGATCCAGTCTCACGGCGCGGATTCATGAAGCTGATGGGCGCTTCAATGGCACTTGCCGGGCTGGCGGGTTGCACCAAGCAGCCCGATGAGCCGATCTATCCATATGTAAAGCAGCCGGAAGACCTGGTGCTTGGCAAGCCGAATTATTTTGCGACGGCGCATCCGTTTGCGACAGGCGCAGTGCCGCTGCTGGTGAAGAGCGACGAGTTCCGGCCCATCAAGGTGGACGGCAATCCAGAGCACGCGTACAACCTGGGCTCGTCTGATCCGTACACGCAGGGAACGCTGTTGGATTTGTACGATCCGGATCGTTCGCAGCATGTGACCTATCGCGGCGAGAACCGGGAGTGGGCCGAGTTTGCACAGGCTTTGCGGTTGAAGGTTGCCGGTACCAAAGACGGCAGCGGAATTTACTTTTTGAGTTCTACCATTACCTCGCCGACGCTGGCGCGGCAGTGGAAGGCAGTGCAGGCAGCATGGCCGAAGGCCAAGCTGGTGCAGTACGACCCGGCAGTAGCGGGTACTGCGGCTGCAAAGGGCCTGAATGTTCAATACGCACTTGGCGACGCGGATGTGATTGTGTCGCTGGATGCGGACTTTTTATCGGGCGCCAGCTTCCCCGGATTTCACCTGCTGGTCCGCGAGTACGCAAAGCGGCGCAAGGACCCAACCCATTTGAACCGGCTGTATGCCGTTGAGAGCACGCCAAGCACGACTGGCCTGAAGGCCGAGCACAGGCAGGGACTGAGGGCGAGCGAGATTCCAGCGTTTGCGGCAGAACTGGCCAAGGCAGTGGGTGTTGCGGGCGTCAACGCTCCGGCTTACGCGTGGACGGACGAGCAAAAGAAGTTTTTGGCTGCCGTAGCGAAGGACCTGAAGGCGCACGCGGGAAAAAGCGTGGTGATACCTGGGCTCTATCAGGACGAGTCGGTAACGATGCTGGCGCTGGCGATCAACAATGCGCTGGGCAATGTGGGCAAGACGGTATTTGTAACGCCGGAGCCGATGAATCCGGTGCCGAGCGATCAGATTGCCGACATGAAGGCGCTGGTGAGCGATCTTTGGGCGGGCAAGGTGGATTGGCTGGTGATATTGAACGCCAATCCTATCTATACGGCGCCTGCGGAACTGGGATTTGCTGCGGCCTTTGAGAAGGCCAAGACGGTGGCACACCTGGGCTCGCATGTCGACGAGACGGGGCAGGTTTCGCACTGGCATGTTCCGGCGGCGCACTATCTGGAGTCGTGGTCGGATGCGCGCGCTTACGATGGCACGGCTTCAATTGTGCAGCCGATGATTGAGCCGCTGTATGGCGGCAAGACGGCGCACGATGTGTTGCAGTCGTTGCTGGACGAGCCGATGCTGAGTGCGTATGAAGCGGTTCGGGCGACGTGGAAGCCGGTGATTCAGGGCGATTTCGAAAAAGGTTGGCGGAAGGCGCTCCATGCCGGCTGGATTGAAGGCACGGCGTTCGACAAGACATCGAAAAGCAGCGCGGATGCGGCGTTCCGTGGCACGGTTCCAGCGCCTTCAGCGAAGAATTCGTTTGAAGTTATCTTCCGTCCGGACCCGAGCGTGTATGACGGCCGCTGGTCGAATGTGGGCTGGCTGCAGGAGTTGCCGAAGCCGGTGACGAGCCTGAGCTGGGACAACGCGGCGATTGTTTCCGCTGCGACGCTGACCAGGCTGGGCCTGGAAGAAGACGACATTGTTGAACTGACGGTGGGTAATGGCAGGGTGAAGGCGCCGGTGATTGTTGCGCCGGGGCATCCTGAAAACTCCGTTACGGTACACCTGGGCTATGGTCGCGAGTTTGCAGGCCGTGTGGGCTCGGGCGCAGGGTTTAACGCATATCTGATTCGTACCGCGGCTTCCCCGTTTCACGCCGTAGGCTCGATCAAGAAGGTGGACGGTAAGTGGGGCATCGCGATTACAAAGAGCCACTACCAGGACCACCGCTCGAAGTTATTCGGAGGCCAGGGGACTGGCAACAACTCTCTTGAAGCTGATGAGGCCCTGGGGCCGCGCGGCATCATCCGTTACGCGACACTGAAGGAATTCGAAGCGAATCCTGGTTTTGCGAACGAAGGCGAGGGGCACGAGAAGACCACGCTCGACACCACGATGTTCCCCAACTGGGAGTACAAGGACAACGCGTGGGGCATGTCAATCGACATGAATAGCTGCACAGGCTGCAATGCCTGTATTGTGGGCTGTTATGCCGAGAACAATATCGCCGTAGTGGGCAAGCAGCAGGTGAGGATCGGGCGCAACATGCAGTGGTTGCGCATCGATACGTATTTTGAAGGCGACCTGGCCGCGCCTCGGGCTCATTTTCAGCCAATGGCCTGCCAGCACTGCGAGAACGCGCCCTGCGAGCAGGTTTGCCCGGTGGGCGCCACGGTGCACACGCCGGAAGGCCTGAACACGATGGTCTACAACCGCTGCGTGGGTACGAGATATTGCTCGAACAACTGCCCGTACAAGGTGCGGCGATTCAACTTCCTGCTCTACTCGGATTACGAGACCGAGAGCCTGAAGCTGATGCGCAATCCTGACGTCTCGGTCCGCTCGCGTGGCGTGATGGAGAAGTGCAGCTACTGCGTGCAGCGGATTACGTCGGCGCGGGTAGAGGCTGACAAGGAAAACCGTCCGGTTCGCGATGGCGAGGTTGTGACCGCGTGCCAGCAGGCGTGCCCGGCTGCGGCAATCAGCTTTGGCAATCTCAACGACAAGCAGAGCCAGGTGGCCAAACTGCGGGCCGATGAGCGCAGCTACCAGGTACTTGCCGATCAGAACACCCGTCCGCGGACGACTTATGTAGCCGCGGTAATCAATCCGAACCAGGAACTCGAAGAAGCGCCGGTGGAACATGCGCCGACAAAGGGTTGAAGCAACGATGGCAACCAGCGAACTGAAAACAAAAGATCCCGGAGTCGATCCCGCAACCGGAGAATTCCGGGTAATCGGGCAAGGCCAGACCTTCAAGTCGGTCACCGAGAAGATCTCGCGCATCGTGCTGACGCCGCATACGCCACTGGGCTGGTTTGCGTTGTTTGGCCTGGGAGGCGCAGTAGCCACGGTGCTGATGGTAGCCCTGGTGTGGCTGCTGCTGATGGGCGTGGGCATCTGGGCGATTACGCAGCCGGTGGCCTGGGGCTTCGCCATCATCAACTTTGTCTGGTGGATCGGCATTGGCCACGCTGGCACGCTGATCTCAGCCATTCTGCTGCTGTTCAAGCAGGGTTGGCGCAACTCGATCAATCGCTTCGCAGAGGCGATGACGATATTCGCCGTGGTTTGCGCAGGCATGTTCCCGTTGATTCACGTAGGCCGTCCGTGGCTGGCCTACTGGATGCTGCCGCTGCCCGTCACGATGAATGTGTGGCCGCAGTTCCGGTCGCCGCTGATGTGGGACGTGTTTGCGGTATCGACGTACGCGACCATCTCGGTGGTGTTCTGGTATATCGGGATGATTCCGGATTTCGGCACGCTGCGCGATCGTGCGGAATCAAAGCTTCCGCAGTATGTATACGGGCTGCTTTCAGTGGGCTGGCGCGGATCGGTACGCCACTGGATGCGCTATGAAACGGCATCGCTGCTGCTGGCCGGTTTGGCCACGCCGCTGGTGCTCTCAGTGCATACGGTCATCAGCTTCGACTTTGCGGTAGCTGTGCTGCCGGGTTGGCATACGACGATCTTCCCGCCGTACTTTGTGGCAGGCGCCATCTACTCCGGTTTTGCCATGGTGCTGACCTTGGCCATTCCGCTGCGCAAATACTATGGACTGGAAGCGCTGGTAACCGAGCGGCACATCGACAACATGGGCAAGGTGATGCTGGCGACGGGCTTTATTGTGGCCTATGGGTACGGCATGGAAGTCTTCATGGCCTGGTACTCGGCCTCGCACTGGGAAGCCTTTATGATGTGGAACCGCATGTTTGGTCCCATGGGCTGGTCCTACTGGGTGCTTATCACCTGCAACCTGGCAATTCCGCTGACGACGTTGTGGTTGCGCAAGCTGCGCACCAACATCAGCTTTATGTTCTTCCTGTCTCTGGTGGTGAATACGGGCATGTGGTTCGAGCGTTTCGTGATTGTTGTAACGAGCCTCTACCGCGACTTTCTGCCCTCGTCGTGGGGAACCTACCGCGCAACCAAATGGGACTACATGATCTACGTAGGAACCCTGGGCTTGTTTACGGCACTGTTCATGCTGTTTGTGCGCTTCCTGCCCATGATTCCCATGTCTGAAATCCGCACGATGCTGCCAGGGGCGAAGATTACGCCCAAGGCCACAGCGAAGGCTGGTGACTAATGCCCCCACGCGAAGGAACTTACGGCCTGCTGGCCGAATTCGATACGCCGGGTGACCTGATCCGCGCAGCACAGCAAGCGCGGCAGGACGGCTGGCGACGCATGGACTGCTATACGCCTTACCCGGTGGAAGAGGCGGCAGAAGCCATCGGCTTCCATCGCAACAAGGTGCCGCTGATTACGCTGATCGGCGCCCTGATGGGTTTGGCAGCGATGTTCTCGTTCGAGGTGTGGGTCTCAGTACTGGCGTATCCGCTGAATATCGGTGGACGTCCGACTTACTCATGGCCAGCGTTTATTGTGCCTGCCTATGAGTGGACCATTTTGTGGGCGGGACTGTCAGCGGCTTTTGGAATGCTGGCGCTGAATGGATTGCCGTCGCTGTATCATCCGCTGTTTAACGCGCCCAACTTCCGCAACGGAGCGACGACGGACAAGTTCTTTCTGTGCCTTGAGGCACTGGACCCGAAGTTCGACTTGGCGGAAGGGAAGAAATATCTGGAGACTTTCCAACCGGTTTCAGTTGTGGAGGTGGAGTACTGATGCAAGCGAACCGCCTCAAGAACAGTGAACAGCGGACAGTGAACAGTGCGTGCGTGGGTCGCGTTGCAGCGGCAGTCTGCGCAGGCGTACTTCTGTTCGCTACCGGTTGCCGGCAGGATATGCAGGACCAGCCGAAGATGATGCCGCAGCGGGGTACGGAGTTTTTTGCCGACCATCGCGGTGCACGGCCGCAGGTGTTGAACACCGTGGCGCGCGGCCAATTGCACGAGGACAGCTACTTCTATACCGGGGTGGTGGAAGGCGCCAACGGCTACCGCACGGAGCAGAACACGATGCCGTTCCCGGTGACGATGGAAGTGCTGAAGCGCGGCCAGGAGCGGTTCAACGTCTACTGCACACCCTGCCACTCGCGCGTAGGCAACGGATTGGGCGAGATTGTGCAGCGAGGCTACAAGCCGGCTGCCAACCTGCACGACCAGGTGCGGCTGTCGCAACCGATTTCGCACTACTACTACGTGATGACCCACGGCTACGGAGCCATGCCGGACTACTCAGCGCAGCTTACCCCGGTTGACCGGTGGGCGGTGGCAGCATATGTTCGCGCGTTGCAGTTGAGCCAGTCTGCGACGCCGCAGGACGTACCAACGGGCGCGCAGGTGAAGGACCTGAAGGATATTGCAGCCGGCCAAGGGCATCCTGAATATGCGCAGCCCTGGGCACTGCCGGATTCCGCGGTGCAGGCATATCCGCACATCGTATCCGAGGGTACGCCGGGCATGGCTCCGGCGAATCCAGTCGATCCCGCGATCAAGATTCCCGCAAGCAAACCGGCCCCAGCGGCCGCGAAGTAAGGACCTGACGGAATGGCTCACGAATCGAACTCATTAACGCAAGGCGCACCGCACGCCAAGTCGCTCCCCGCGGACTTGAGCGCGCCAGCCTTTGTTGATGGCTGGAAGTCGCGCGCGCTGGTGGTTGGGGTGGTTTTCTCGGCTGCAGCGGCCGGGCTTGCATTTGCCGATGGATCAGTTGACCACGTGCTGCGCGCATGGGTGCTGGGACTGATGCTGACCTTTGGCTTTGCTGTAGGCGGACTGGCCCTGCTGATGGTGCAGTACTGCACCGGCGGCAAATGGGGCCTGCTTTTCCGGCGTCCCCTGGAGGCGATGAGCCGCACGCTGCCGCTGGTTTTCGTCTATTGGGTTGTGGTTGCGCTGGGAATGAAGAAACTCTACCTGTGGGCCCAAGTGGACGATGTGGCAGCAGCCTTGAAGTCGGGCTTCATCAATGAAGTTCAGGCGCATGCCATCGAATTCAAAAGGCCCATGCTGAATCCTGGCGCGTTTGTGTGGGTGGGTCTGCTTTGTTTTGCGATCTGGGGTTTCTATACATGGCTGCTGAATTCGCTGGCCTTGAAGCGTGATGCAGATTCGCCGGAGAACACGCCCTATTGGATCAAGAAGTTTGAGAACATAAGCGGTCCCGGTATTGTGATTTATTCGCTGACCATGACGGCGGCGGTTATCTACTGGGTGATGTCGATGGACCCGACGTGGTACTCGTCGGTGTACGGACTGCTGTTCCTGGTGGGACAGGGCTACTCGGTGCTGGCGCTTTCGATTATTGTTTCGATCGCGCTGTCAAAGGGCGAACCCTTCAAGACAATTCTGCGCCAGACCGAACAGCACGACATGGGCAAGCTGACGTTTGCTTTTGTGATGCTGAATATCTATCTGGCCTTTGCGCAGTTCCTCATCATCTGGTCAGGAAATCTGCCCGAGGAGATTCCGTGGTACCTGGACCGCATTCGCGGACACTGGGGCATCATTATCACACTGGACTTCATGTTCCACTGGCTGATTCCGTTCACGCTGCTGCTGTCGAGGGATATCAAGCGGAACAAGAAGCGCCTGACGCGGGTATGCCAATGGATGATTTTCGCCAAAGCGTTCGATTTGTTCTGGCTGATTGAGCCGAACTACAGGGACGCAGCGCGTAATCTGCACTTCAGCTGGGGAATTTTGGAATACGTGGCCGTGCCGGTTGCGATGGTGGCTTTCTGGGTGGCTTTCTTCTGCACACGCCTGAAAACGCGGGCGCTGGTGCAAGTCAACGATCCGCATCTGGCGGAGATTCTGGAGGCGGAGCATGCCCACGCATAGCGGAAACGAACCTGAAGATCACAAGCCGGAAGAGGTGGACACCTCCGCAGGCTACGAACGCAAAGACATTCGCATCTCCGGTGTGGTGGTGTTCATCACAGCGATGTTCGTCTTTGTGGTTGTGGTGGCAGTGGTCTGCTTTGGTGTTGGCAAGGTGCTGAATGCGCGGATGAACAAGGAAGACGGGCCCAACAGCAAGTGGACAAAGACTGTGGACGTGCGGCAACTTGGTAATTTGCCATCGAGTCCGCAACTGCAAAACAAGATGGCCGAGCTGACACAGGACTTTCCCACGCCACGGTTGCAGACCGACGATGGCAACCAGGATATTGCCGACCTGCATGCGCGCGAGGATATTCTGCTGGGCAACTACAGCTGGGTTGACCGCTCAAAGGGCAAGGTAAGGATTCCGATTGAGCGCGCGATGGAACTGCTTGCACAGCGCGGGCTGCCGGTGGCTACAGCCGTGGACAAGGCTCCGCTGATGGTTGGGGACAGCAATCCCACGGTGACTGAGCCGCTGACGAACGGATTTGCGCGGACAGGGTACGAGCAGGAAGAGACACAGCGGGCGGACTCAGGACGAGCCGAGGCACGGAAGTAGCAAGCGCCGAGGTAAACGTAACAGGCAGCAAGAAGAGAGAAGGCAGCACGATGCAAAGCACATACACAATCCGGAGAAACTGGCGCAGCGCGGTGATGGCTGCAGCAGGCGCCGTGGTGTTGTGCGTGGTGGTTCCGTCTTTGATGGCGCAGGTTTCAGGCTACGGCGAAAAGGCGGTGGGGCCGGTGAACGACAAGCCACCGGCGATCCTGAAAGGGGTTGGCATTGCGCAGCACCTGAACCAGCAACTGCCGCTCTCGCTTACTTTTACTGACGATGCGGGCAAGCCGGTGGTGCTGAGCAGCTACTTTGGCAAGAAGCCTGCGATTCTGGCACTGGTCTATTATCAGTGCCCGATGCTCTGCTCAGAGGAATTGACCGGGCTGACGGGCGCACTGCAGATGGTCAGGTACGTTCCCGGCAAAGACTTCAACGTGATTGTGGTGAGTATCGATCCCAGCGAAGGCACGGAGCTGGCCGCGGCGAAGAAGCGGACGTACGTGAAGAAGTATGGGCATGCTGATTCCGCGCCTGGCTGGCACTTTTTGACCGGAACGCAGGCGAACATCGATGCACTGACGCAGGCAGTGGGCTTCGGGTACATCAAGATTCCAGGGCCGGACGGAAAGCTGACGCAGTTTGCGCATGCAAGTTCGATACAGATTGTGACACCCGAGGGCAAGCTGGCGCAGTACTACATGGGTGTGGAGTACTCGCCCAAGGATCTGCTGCTGGGGTTGAATGAAGCCTCAGCCAATCGCATCGGCTCGCCGGTAGACAACATAGTTACCTACTGCTACCACTACGATCCTCAAACTAACCATCACTCGCTGATTGTTGCGCGCGTGGTGCAACTGGGTGGTTTTTTGACGGTGGTCCTGCTGGGGGGATTCATGCTGGTGATGTTCAGGCGGGACGCCCGCTACGAGAACAGCCAGGGCAGCAACGGACCTGCCGGGACAGGGACAGCCGATTCAGGCAATACAGGGACAGGCAAAAAGGTGAACGGATAACGGAATGAGCCAAATCAGTCCAGTACTCTGGCAGTTTCTCGTCAAGTGGTTGACGAACTTCGCGCTGTTTCCGCCGGAGGCGTCGAAGATTGCGCCTCAGATGGACGCGCTTTATTTCTTTATCGTCCTGGTGAGCTTGATCGGGCTGACGATCGTAGTGCTGCTGGTCGCCAGTTTTTCAATTCTCTATAACAAGGAACGCCATCCGAACGCCGTGCAGATTGAAGGCTCGACGCTGCTGGAGGCTACGTGGACCATTATTCCCCTGGGCCTGTTCCTGGTGATGTTTGTGTGGGGCGCGCTGATCTACTTCCGCGTATTTACGCCGCCAGCCAACGCGATGAACATCTACGTGGTGGGCAAGCAGTGGATGTGGAAGGCTGAGCACGAGGGCGGGCAGCACGAGATCAACTCGCTGCATGTGCCCACGGGCCGCGCCGTGCAGTTGACGCTGATTTCGCAGGACGTATTTCACAGCTTCTCGGTTCCCGCTTTTCGCGTGAAGCGCGAGGTGATTCCGGGCCGCTATACGACGGTCTGGTTTGAAGCGACAGTGCCAGGCACTTACCATTTGTTCTGTTCGCAGTATTGCGGCACAAGTCACTCGCAGATGATTGGCGACGTAGTGGTGATGTCGCCTGAGGACTTCAAGAAGTGGCTAGCCAGCTCTACCAGCGGCGCTTCATTGGCGCAGGATGGGGAGCGGCTGTTTGCCAGCCTGAGCTGCGCTGCCTGCCACAACACACGGCCGGATGCGCGAGGGCCGAGCCTAGCCGGCGTGTACGGTTCGAAGCTTACCCTTGCAACCGGGCAGGCGGTGACCGCGGACGACGCTTACCTTCGCGAGGCGATTCTGAATCCGTCGCAGCATATTACGCAAGGGTACGCGCCCATCATGCCAACCTATCAAGGGCAAGTGAGTGAAGAGGGTGTGATCGCGCTGGTTGAATACATCAAGCACCTCGACTCGGACTACCGCGTGCAGCAGACCACAACTACTACCGATCTGCTTCCCGAGAGCGAGGGGCATGCTGCGCCGGCGGGGCAGCAGACAGTGACGCAACCGCCCACAACCAAGGGGAAGGTGAACCCATGAGCTCGACCATCGTAAGTCTTCCCGACCAGTCGACGGCCAGGATTCCGAAGGACAATTACCTTACCAGGGAAAACGGCATTCTAAGCTGGCTGTTAACCCGCGATCACAAGCGGATCGGGATTCTGTATCTGATCTCGATGACGTTCTTCTTTTTTATCGGCGGCGCTCTGGCGGGGCTCATCCGTCTGGAACTGCTGACGCCGCAGAGCGACCTGATGGCAGCCGACACCTATAACAAGGTGTTCACCATGCACGGCGTGATCATGATTTTCTTCTTCCTGGTGCCATCCGTGCCTGGCGCTCTGGGTAACTTCTTTTTGCCCATGATGATTGGCGCCAAGGATCTGGCGCTGCCGAAGATGAACCTGGCGAGCTGGTATCTCTACATGGCGGGTGGCCTGCTGGCCTTGTGGGCGATGATTACCGGCGGCGTGGATACGGGCTGGACCTTCACCACTCCGCTATCAACGCACTATGTGAACACGAATGTGATCACAACGGGTCTGGCAATTTTCATTGCGGGCTTTAGTTCCATCTTTACGGGATTGAACTTTATCGTCACTATCCACAAGATGCGCGCGCCGGGCATGACCTGGTTCCGCATGCCGCTGTTTGTGTGGGCTAACTACGCGGCCAGCATTCTTATGGTGCTGGGTACGCCGGTGCTGGCAATCGCAATTGTGCTTGTGGCTCTGGAGCGCACATTTGGCATCGGAGTCTTTGACCCCACCAAGGGCGGCGACCCGCTGCTATTTCAGCATTTGTTTTGGTTCTATTCGCACCCGGCTGTCTACATCATGATTCTGCCCGGAATGGGCGTTATCTCTGAGGTCATTTCGACGTTCAGCCGCAAGCGGGTCTTCGGCTATACGGCGGTGGCGTTCTCGTCTGTGGCCATTGCGGTGTTCGGCTTCTTTGTCTGGGCCCACCACATGTTCATCATGGGCATCTCGAACTATGCAGTGCTTGTGTTCTCGCTGCTGACCATGCTGGTTGCGGTACCCTCGGCGATCAAGATCTTTAACTGGGCCTTTACGCTCTACAAGGGATCGATCACCTTCGAGACGCCAATGCTTTACGCTTTCGGGTTCATGGGGCTGTTCACGATCGGCGGCATGACGGGCGTTTTCCTGGGCGTATCAGGCACAGACATTCACCTGACCGAGACCTACTTCATCGTGGCCCACTTCCATTTTGTAATGGTGGGCGGGATGCTGATGGCGTTTCTGGCAGGTATCCACTTCTGGTGGCCGAAGATGACTGGGCGCATGTATCCGGAAAAGATTTCGCAACTGGCGGCAGTGGTTACGTTCATTGGCTTCAACCTGACGTTTTTTCCGCAGTTTATTTTGGGCACGCTGGGCATGCCTCGGCGCTATGCATCGTATCCCCCGGAGTTCCAGATACTGAATGTGTTTTCGACCGCGGGCGCAACGATTCTGGGTGTGGGCTACCTGCTACCGGTGCTCTACCTTGTGTGGTCGCTCAAGTACGGAAAGATTGCCGGCAACAACCCCTGGCAGGCGACGGGGCTGGAATGGCAGACGCAGTCTCCGCCGCTGACGGAGAACTTTGCCACGCCGCCCATTATGGATCATGAGGCATACGACTACGAGTGGCTGGAGAACCAGAAGGAAAAAGAGGTGGCCAGTGTCCGATAGTCCTGCAACCCATCACGAGCACCCGGCTTATCTGCTTCATCACTTTGAATCTGTGGAGCAGCAGGCGGATGCCAGCGGCTTTGCCATGTGGCTGTTCCTCCTGACTGAAGTGATGTTCTTCGGCGGTTTGTTTACCGTCTACATGATTTATCGCAACTGGTATTACCCGGCTTTTGTTGCGGGCTCGCACCAGTTGAGCATTCCCATGGGTGGGCTCAATTCCGTACTGCTGATTACATCGAGCTTTACCATGGCGCTGGCTGTGTGGTTTGCCGAGGCGCGCAAGAAGAGCGCCCTGGTTCTGTGCCTGATTCTGACCTTTGTTCTCGGGGTTGTATTTCTGGGAATCAAGGGGCTGGAGTATAAGGAGAAGTTCGAGAAGCATCACTTCCCCGGCACACACTACAGTCTGCAGTCGTTTATCAATCCGGCATCCGATCCGGTTGCGGTGGCGGCGGGCGACAAAGCCTTGCCGCAGGATACCGCGCAGCGGACCGAGCTGTTTTTCTCGCTGTACTTTGCAATGACCGGCATGCACGCCATGCACATGATTGTGGGTATGGGGATTCTGGCATTCATGATTTTCCGGGCCAGGGCCGGGGCTTACACGGCTGGGCATACCCAGTTTGTGGAGTACTTCGGCTATTACTGGCACTTCGTCGATATTGTGTGGATATTCCTGTTCCCACTGCTGTATTTGATCAACAGGCACTGAGAGGAGACTCGGCATGAGCGAACATAGCGAACACGTGCAATCCACCTCCAGTCCGCTGGTTTACGTGGCTGTCTACCTGGCGCTGCTGGCAGGGGTGGGGCTGACGATTGCGGCCTCTCACCTGAACCTGGGCGTCTTCAACGTTATTGTGGTGCTGGCCATCGCCTTTACGCAGGCCGGGCTGGTGGTGCTCTATTCCATGCATCTGAAGCGGGGCTCGCTGTTGAACAAGCTTAGCGTGGGCGCTTGCTTTTTTGTGTTGCTGATTCTGGTTGGAATGGTGCTGCTGGATTGCGTTAGCCGGGCTTGGGGAAGCTGGTAGAGGCAATGGGCATTGGTCAGTGAGCAGTTGTTGGTGAATCCAGAGATTCAGCAGAAAGGGCTGCCCAAGCAGGGTGGCCCTTTTTGTGTGCGGTGAAAGAGCGCAGAATGGAAGCAGCCACAAATTCAATATGAGATCAGGCCCCGAAGTCCCGCAAACTCCCGAAGCGCTTGCCCAGCTTGCTAACCAACCCCGTGTGCTGATTCGCCGTGGTGGCGCGCTGCTGGAGGGGGCACGGTGCGTTGTCTACTGGATGCAGAGGGCTATGCGCATCCAGGACAATCCAGCGTTGGATGTGGCCATGGAGGCGGGTAACCTGCTGGGCTTGCCTGTTGTTGTTTACTTTCAAGTGATTCCGAATTATCCCAACGCCAATCTGCGCCACTATCACTTCATGCAGCAGGGGCTACGCGATGTAGCCGAAGACGCGGAGGAGCGCGGTGTGGGCTTTGTGGTGCGACGTTCACCCGCAGCTCTGGAAGCGTTTCTTGAAGAGGTGCAGGCGGCGATGGTGGTTGGTGACGAGAATCCTTGCCGGGAGCCGGAGCGCTGGCGGCAGGTGCTAGCGAAGCGACTCAAAGTGCCCTTCTGGACAGTGGATGCGGACGTGGTTGTTCCATCGCATGTCTTCAACCGCAGTTTTGTCCTGATGCACCATTTTCGGCCGCATCTAAAGGCGGAGTTGCCGAAGTTCCTGATAGCCGCAAAGAAAATCACGCCACTGTATGCGTGGAAGCCACGGAAGGCCCTGGAGAGCTATTCGCTGGCGGAGGATATTACCGCGGGGTTTGCGAAGCTGGACCGCACGGTGGGCCCGGTGGAGAGCTTTACAGGCGGGACACACGCGGCGATGAAGCGGCTGGGGGAGTTTGTCCGGCTGGAACTGGCCGGATATGACGAGCAGCGAAACCATCCGGAGACGCGTGGGACGAGCAGGCTTTCGCCCTATCTGCACTTTGGGAATATCGGGCCCGTGACGATAGCGCTAGCCGTAAACAAAGCCGTAGCGGCTGGCAAGGCGCCACCAGTGGCAGGCGAGAGATTTATTGAGCAGGCAGTGGGGTGGCGGGAGCTGGCAGTGCTGTTTGTGCGCTACGAGGCCAACTACGACAACTGGGAGTGCGCCGCGCCCTGGGCGCGCAAGACGCTGATTGAGCATGCGGGCGATGCACGCCCATATAGCTACACCTTGAAACAACTGGAGCGCGGGGAGACGGACGACGAGCTTTGGAATGCTGCGCAGCGGGAGATGGTGGATACGGGGTGGATGCACAACTACATGCGCATGTACTGGGCGAAGAAGATTCTGGAATGGGCGCCTGACCCGGCCAGGGCTTTTGAATGGGCAGTGACGCTGAATGACCGCTACGAGCTTGATGGGCGCGACCCCAATGGCTATGCAGGGATTGCCTGGGCTATCGTGGGGCGCCATGACCGGCCCTGGTTCAATCGGCCAGTTTTTGGGCTGGTACGGTGCATGACGGGCAAATCACTGGCAAAGAAATTCGACTCCAATGCGTATATTCGGCACCATGCAGGCTAGCGCGCGACGTGCTCGCACGCCAACCGCGCAATCATTTGTACCGGCCATCACATTCTTTTCGCTTTTGCGCAGCCCTATAATAAGCCACAATTTCAATCCCTGAAGTTGCTTGTTTCGCACTGCGTAATCCCTTGGATTCTGCGCGCGTCCCCCTCGGAAGATGAGTGAGAGGGGAGGCTGGAATCGGATTCCGGACGCGTGTGAAAAATTGGACCCTTGACTCGAAGTTGATCCAGTCTGCCTGCGGGGACGGGGCAGAGAAGTGTGTCTCTGCCGGATGGGCCGTTGCGCGGCGCGGCATTGTGCTGGCGGGATGGATATTGACGATTGCGGCCGCAACGGCGGAAGCGCAATCCGCAGCTACTGCACTTGAACCCTCGAAGAACGCGCCACAGCCTCCACGTGTGACGGAGGCCGTGCGGTTTTTGGCCCAGCGCGGCTTGACGGCTGCACAAGGGCTTACGGCGAAGCGAGCGGCTCACCGGGAGACTGGCGCACCCACCAATGCAGTTCAAACACTGAGCGGGACACCGGCTACGGCGACGTGGGAGCCAGTGGGTCCAATGGCGGTGCAGACACCGGGGTTTGGCCTGGTGACAGGGCGCATCTCAGCAGTGGCGCTGGACCCCTCGGATGCGACCGGCAACAGGCTCTACCTTGGAACCACTGGGGGAGGAGTGTGGGTAGCGCAGAACGCCGGCATTTCGAACCCGTTCAATGTGTCTTTCTCGCCGCTTACGGATACGCTGGCGGCGCTGGGCGGAGTGACGGACGCTTCTATCAGCATTGGTGCACTGACGGTGCAACCGGGCGGCACTGGTGTGATTCTGGCCGGGACGGGCGACCCCAACGACGTCCTCGACTCCTATTACGGGGGGGGCATTCTGCGCTCGGTAGACGGCGGGAATACATGGACACTGACATCAAGAACCACCGATGCGGAGCAGGGCCTGGGCGCACAGGACTTCAGCTTTCTGGGCGAGGGCTTTGCAGGCTTTGCCTGGAGCACGGTGAACCCGCAGCTGGTGGTGGCGGCGGTTGCCCATGCGTACGAAGGCGCCCTGG
>Ga0007854_10000536_pt1 | contig 24566 bp, 22 predicted proteins | sample CryBogCBH12Aug08_FD_60382 | JGI IMG/M metagenome (GOLD analysis project Ga0007854, IMG submission 60382) | Freshwater microbial communities from Crystal Bog, Wisconsin, USA - CBH12Aug08 | ecosystem: Environmental > Aquatic > Freshwater > Lake | place: Crystal Bog, Wisconsin, USA | collected... | reverse complement strand
ATTGGATCGCAGAAAGCAGCAAAATGGCTTACAAGGCCCGTTTCCTTCCGATGGAGGCCTTTGGTCCTGGCGGTTGGCGGCCGTTAACGATTTAGGACCCTTCCATGCCGCCGACTTCGATACCGACCTGTCGTAATTTGTCGCGCAGGATATCAATGGTAAAGGCCTTCATCACATATTCGTCGATTCCGGCCGCCAAGGCCCGCTCGATATGCTCCATCGAATTTTCAATGGTACACATCAGCACCTTGGGTTTGTCGCCACCTGGCAATTGACGCAGCGCCACCACAAAGGCCAGACCATCCATCTTAGGCAGATTCCAGTCGGCCAGGACCAGGTCGGGCATGGCTTCGCGACATAACTCCAATGCCAAGAGGGCATCTTCGGCTTCAACAGCTTGCAGCCCGAGCCGATCGAGCATTCGTCTGTAAATCAAGCGCGTTGCGGCCATATCCTCAACTACCAAGCAACGCAACATGACTATCCCATCCTAAAAGCCGTGCCGATTCAAATGACGATAGCCTAATATGCTTTGGCCATTTGGACAAGGCTCTGCCGGACCACGCCTTAAACGAATTATGTCCTTTCAGGCTCTGTACAAAGCTAAAAAAATAGGCGAGCATGCCTCCGTCAGTCCGCATTCTTTTGGCTAAATTCCAAGGAAAAAAAACAACAAACACCGGTCGGACGACTAAAGGCAAACATGCCGGGAAAATTATGAGGGAACGCAACTATTCATTAATACTTGCGGCTTAAATTCAGTATCGACAGTAACGATCTTGCTGGTTGGATTCGGCTTTTTGGTTATTGTTAGTAAGGTAAACCGGGTGGTTGGGGGCGGTTGTGCCGATTAATGCCACAAATTTTTGGTTGAACTCTGGCGGCGGTTATAACGTCGGGCAGAATTATCAGCAGGATACGCCACCGTCATTAAAGGGTGGCCCTTCGTCCGGCAGCCTTCCCGCTGATTTGCAGCAGATATGCCGGCCTCCGACCGTACCGCTGGATGCTGAAAGTGCCCAGCGGTTGGCCGACTATATGAATTATGATTCTCTGACGCAGGCTAGCCTGAATGCCATTTCCCAGACCCTGCGCATGAATGACCAGTTGCTTCAGGCGCTGGGCAGCAAGAAAAACTAGAAAGCCCATTTCCGGCTTGATTGCCAGAAAATTGCTGTCATTCTGCCTTTTTTGCAGAGATGAGCGTTGACGCGTCAGATAGGTCGTGTCATCCGTAGTTCTCGTTTTTTCTGGGGGACAATTTCCATGAACAAAGCAGATCTGGTTGCCAAGGTCGCCGAGCTGGCCGGTCTCACCAAGTCGGATGCCGACACCGCCACTGACGCCGTGTTGGCCGCCATCACCAACGCCCTGAAGGGTGGCGATGATGTTCGCTTGGTTGGCTTTGGTACCTTCTCGGTAACGGCACGCCCATCCCGGCAGGGACGAAACCCACAAACCGGTAAGGCCATCACAATTCCAGCCAGTAAGACCCCGAAGTTCTCTGTGGGCAAGGGTCTGAAAGAGGCAGTGAATAGCTGATAATTCATTGTCCGGAACGGCAAGACGCATCGGCGCTTCAGGCGCCGTTGCGTTTGACCGATCTCTTTTTTTACCGCCCATAAGTCTGCTTTTGCTGCTATGGGTTTTTTGCGCTGCTCCCTGTGTTGCTGCGGCCGCACAGACTTTGACTTATGTCATTCTCAAAGATGGCGAACCTATTGGTCAAGAGCACTATGTGCTCAACCAGGATGGGCCACGCCTGTTCGTGACGTTGAGCGTTGCATCCGATGTCAAAGTTCTATTTTTGGATTTCCACTATCGTCACGAACGCAGTGAGGTGTGGAATGGGAAGAAGCTTGAGCAAATTGTGGCCGATACCGATGATGACGGCAGCCATCATCATGTGGAGGCCCATCAATCGGACAACGGCCTTCGCCTGTTGGCCGACAACCGTGAAATAAACTTACCTTCTGAAAGCTTGCCGATCGCCACCTGGACCGAAAGAGTCGTGGAGCGGGAAACACTTTTCAGCGTCGAAAACGGTGATGCGCCCTACAAAGTCACCATTAAGCGACTTGGGCAAGAGACTCTTAAAACCAGTCAAGGCCCAGTTCCCATGACGCATTATGTCATGAGCGGTGATGTAGAAAGAGACTTATGGTATGGCCTTGACGGCATTCTTGCCAAAATGACCTTTCGCCGCCGGGGTTTTGGTATAGCCGTGATGCGTAATGACATCATGGAGCCCTGAGCGGGGCCTTCCTTACAATATTTCTAAAGCCGCCACTGCCATACCCTTGCAGGCGCACCCACCCGTCTTCTGAAAACTCGACTCCGGCTGCCTGGTAAAAGGCGGTAAGTTTTGCAATTGTAACAGTTCGCGGATTAGACTTTCCGGCTTCAATTTTTGTAATATTTGGATAAGACATGGCCAGTCGGATGGCGACCTCCCGAACACTAAGGCGGAGCGCAGCCCTGGCCATTGCCAATTGCGAGCATGTTACCTGCATACCTTCTTTGTAACACGATGTTACTGCCTTTGTAACATAATTGTATCACATTTTGTGGGCTAAACCTTATAAGCCAATCTGAGTGCGCCCCAATGGCGACCACCAACCATAATCGGTGAGGACACATCGATCATCAGGATCGTTTTGCCACCGCCCATATCCCGTCGATAGGTTTGCGCCAAAAATGGCTTTTGATTCCGAGCCGCTGATATTCCTGTTTTATCGTCAAAAATCCGACGATTACGGCAGTTTGCATTATTCCAGACCGGGTCGCTGCCTTGTGGATGAGAAAACTTTTTATTATGCGTCGGCAGATAACCGTTGCGATCCACCGCGGCACAAAAAACCACGCGGTCATTGAACGACAGAGCGGCTTCCTGGAATTGCGGCATAATGCGATCCGTAAAGTCGCAGAACCGCGTTGATTTTTGCTCTGGATCACTACCGGGAATAACGCGGTAATTTTCGTCAAACAGATCCTCTAGAGAAATCTCGTTCTTTTGGACGGCCTCTTCAAAGGTCTTGCTGACGTCAGCTGCAGCTTTGCAAACATAATTGATATAGGGCGTATCGGCCGTTTCAACTCCCGATTCCGCTGTAAGCGTAATTAATCTTTCACCGGCATTAAGTAACTCATCCAATTCCTTACGGGCAGCCGCGATGTTCTCGTTAAAGGCCTTGATACCCTCAGCGGCATCGTCAATCTCAACAATCAACCCAGAGGACTGTTGGCTGATGCCGCTGGCATCTTGGTCAATGCGCCCGATATCGTCGGCGAAAGCGGCAATCGCACTGGCTAGGTTGTTGATAACATTGCTGATACGCGAAGTCTGTTCGCCCACACTGCGGGCCCGCTCGTCGCTGGCTTCGCCCTGGCTGATCAGCCGCATGGCATTGGCAGACAAATCATTTAAGGTATGGCTGATTTGGTTGGTGGCCTCACGGGTTTGCCGCGACAAGGTCTTCACCTCGGAAGCCACCACGGCAAAGCCCTTACCGGCATCGCCAGCCCTTGCCGCTTCGATGGTGGCATTGAGCGCCAATAAATTGGTCTGGCGGGCGATAAGATTGATGGTACCGGCTACATTGCCGACAGACTCCAGGGCCGCCCGCAAATCCTGAAGCATAGCCTTGCCCTCGGCAACCATTTGCGCCAACTGCTGCACATCGGTCAAGGAGTGGCGGATCTGTTCGTGGGACTCAACCATCTCATGCGCTGCAGAATTGGCGGTTTCTCTGGTGGTTCCCACCACATCGACAATGCTTGAATTGCGAGAGCTCAGATCCCGCATGCCCTGCTGCAACTTGGTCAGCAATTTGGTTTGGTCGCTGACTTTAATGCTAACCTCTTCCACGGTGTTCACCACATTACAAAGGCGAACGCCCAGCCCAGACGCTTCGTGAGCAAATTCCGTAACCATCTTTCGCTCCGCCTGACGGGCGTGCAAAAGCGAACTTACACAAAAACCAACGATTCTGGCCAAAGGCGTAACCACCGCAAGGGGCCCCGCAATGCCAAAATTAATCAGCCGCTTATTGTCAAAATCGATACCCAAATTGAGACCTTCGCGCATGAGCCCGCCCGAAGCCTCTGCCTCTTGGGCGGTTACGCCATATTCCGCAATCTCACCGGCCATAATTCGACTGGCCATCGCATGGGTTGTTCCAATTCTATCCCGTGCGCTTGATGAAACAATAATCCCACCATGCGTGGCAAATATGCATTTATAACCAAGAACTTCAGTAAATAAATCGCATAGGTCCTGACCAAACTTTGCATCAAACGCGACTTCTTCTTCCATATAATTCCTCCACCCTTATTTTTACTGGTTTTTCCAGCTTCATTTTTCTTCGTTCAAAAATAGGTCAGACCTATTTATTAAAATTGGAACAAGCAACACGAAACGCTCTATCAGAAAGACCCGATAGATTTTTTTAAATATTGTCACAGTTTAATAGAAATAAGAAGATCAGCTTTCTAGCTTACAACTGGCAAAGCACCGGAACCGTTGCCCTGCCCTAACCAACTGCATATTTTTGATCTTCATGCAAAATATGGTCTCGCCACCATGAGGCTAGAAAGGTCGACATCTCGCTCGTCGTTCCAGCATTTTTTCCTTTCTGGAAGGAAGTATGGAAGTTTTGGACTTTTATTAGAAACTCATCATGAAGTCTTTTGTGATCAGCTATTTCTGGAAACAGCATTTTCCTCATATAGGATTCTTCGTGATGAAAGTGCGTCAAAGAAAAAGCAATCAGAATCGATAAGCGGGACTCTACATCATCAACATTCATAGATTGCGCACTAACATATACATTGTTAATAAGCGCAAGCAATGTCTTATGCTCTTCATCAAGAGCTGGATTACCGACTGTAAATTTTGGATCCCATGAAATAATTATTGGTCTATTCATTGATTTTTTCCGTATGAATTAACCATTTTCTTGTATTCCGACTAGAACACCTAAAGGCCTATTGTCTATATTTTTATTCAATATTATTTGTTTGTATTGTAAATCCACTTTTTTAATATGATCATTGATCCAGTTTGCTACCAAAATAGGAGATTGTTGGAGCGCTGTTAAATCGCCTGTCTGATAGGACTTTACAATTTGTCTAAATCTACGGCGGAAGGCATCATGTAATCGTTTATGCTCTTCATAACATTCTCTATCCGTTTTTAGAAGCGCATCCTCCTCTCTACAAAAGTGTACCTCGATATATTCTTCAAGCATTATAATAATGCTATCAGTTACATATGGCTCGCTTGATTTTGATAAAACAATTTCATTCAGCTGTTCAGCCATTTCAAAAAACATTTTATGATCGTCATCAAGAACGGCGACCCCCACCGACAGGCTTTCGTTCCATTCAAATATCGTTTTCGTCTTTTTTATAGAATTACCCATTTTTGGACCGCCGTTCCTTACCCTTGGCTCTCAAGGAATAGACCCGAAGGACGCCTCTGGCTGCCCCCATTTGAGGATAGACGGACTGATTAGCGGTAATGAACGTGGCTCACTTATGCTTGGCAAGCGCATCGATGGTTTTGCAGATTAAGGACCCAATCGGGCGTGGTTTCGGCGGGGCTAGCCCCTGGCCAAGATAATCACTTACGGCTTTCAGCGGATTTGTTTCAGCGGTTAATGCCATAACCACCCCCATCGTGCTAAGCCGAGCCAGCAATCTCTCGCCAGCTGACCTGGCGATCATCACATCGATTCCCAGCAAATCTGGCGGCATGGCGTCACGGAAAAAGTGAAACACCCGTTCCGGCGCCAATAACAGTCGCTTCGGCGCCAAGATATCCTGTCCATCGCGTTCGAAAATCAACCATCGCCGGGCTCTGCCGGCATGGCCGGCAATTTTGTCGAAATCAGAGGTAACGGCGACGGCAATCTTCATGATTTGAGCTCCCTGCCCAGAACTGATTTTAGCAATCCTTAATCTATATAAATGCCGATTATCAGAATAACAGGTGCTGTATCAATGAGTTTTAAATAACTACGACCTTCGAAGAATTGCCGTAAATTCTAACGAGAATTTAGGCGTGTAATAGCAGCGCTCAACCGTAAAATCTATAAAACCAATAGATTTTAACGTATCAATTATATTTCTAAATGTGCTTGGCGTAAAATACCATGCGTGGACATCAATATATTTTCCGCATGCATTATTATATTCATCTATTGCCGATTGAAGCCGATCACAATCGATGCCAGGCAAAAAGGAACTCCCGTGATGGCCTTGCCAGTGAAGAACAGGATTGTTATGGGTGCCCAGAACACGGTGTTCTATGACGCTTCTCAAACTGTGGTTCGTCCGCTTTTCACCATGCGCATTGATTACGTCGGCAATGGTTGATTCTGCAATAAAATGATCAAAACAATATCTTTTATCTGGCACAATAACAAAGTATACACCACCTTCATTTAATATTTTACCACAGTCATTTAAATGCCTAATTAAATCTATTTGGTGTTCAATAACATGGCTACTGACGATTGCATCAAACTTTTCGTTAACAATACTTAGGTCGCCGGTTGGTGAAACATAATGGATTTTCTTTGGAATACGCTCCTCCGCATGCCCATGAATGGCGCCCCGGCTGCAGAGTTCGTCATAGTCGAGCACGTCAAAATATTTGACCCTTTCCCCAGTTAAACAGGGGTTTCCAAAGGGGCCGATTTCTAACACGTCATAATCGCTCGGGATCAGCTTTATGAATTCTGAACGAATTGCCGGTGCCGATGCAAGTCGACCTTCGGACATTCCAAACTTTTCAAAGTGATAATGAAGAAACTCCTTTTCTAACTCTGCAAGATCAGAATTCATAAGTCTATAGAATTCCCAATCAAATTCAGGAGGTGCGTTAATATATTTTTTATTCATTCTATTTCCTGTAGTTAGCAAATAGACATTTATCATCACATTTTACATTAACAATATTAACGTAACATCGAAGACATTATTTCGACAGCCTCATTAATTCCCGTCGGTTCTACATATGGCTTTTCAGGTAAGCGAAGCAACCGCTCGGCCAAAGACGCCAACCGATTCGCGTCCTCCAATGCCGGAATGTCAAGAGGGAGGCAACGCCCTACCCTGCTCAGCCATTCGGTCAAAAAGGGTGATTCTGGCCAGTCCGGACGCGGCAGGTAGAGCATTGGGACGCCATTCACGGCGACTTCCGTACATGTCCCATATCCTGGCTTCCCGATCACCAGGTCACAGGCCGTAAGCAGATCGGTAAATCCAAGCTCAATCGCCTCGCGCTCAATGAAGTCAGGACGCGAACAGGGTCTGCCAGAAACGATCCACCGCCAGCCAGGCAAATTCGGCCAATTTTTCCAATTCAGATCAGGTGCGAACCCTCCAAACGCAATGAGGCCGAGCCGTTGCGCTGGATCCAAGCCTAGACTTTGACGTAATTCTGTCCGCGTCGCCCCGCTGCGCAAGGCAATCGGACCAATCGACTGCAGGTTCGTCAATCTTTCCATCGGCATCGCCGGCTCTGGACGAAGAAAAATCTGCGCTGAGGCGTAACCCTCACGCATTTTTGCTTCTATATCCGCTGATTCTCGTAGGTCAGAAAAATAAAAATGATAAATATCGGCCCAATTCAAACAACTAAGTGCGATGGCCGGAACTTTGGCCCGTTTTGCCGCTAACAGAGTAATATATGATATATTGGATAACACTAAATCTACGTGCATATTTATTAATTTTGCTGCGGTTTCCTCAACGACAGTATCAATTTTTTTATGAAGCTCGTTGTAATCTCGGGCGGTTTTTTCAAAAAGAATTTCAGTGGCTGAAGCCTGTCTTAAACCGAAATCATCTGTTCCATCCAAGGCCGACCATGGCTCCGCATAGCGTGTTGCCAGCCATTGCCGCGGCACCGCGGATTGAATCGTTATTCTAAGATCCGGTCGATGCTGCCGCAGCAGGGCGACGACCGGTGCCGTCATTGAGGCATGACCGAAGCCATGCGACGACAGCGAGAGAAACAGGTGGGGGGGCACCCTATGCCCTTATCGGTTAGCGGCGATCATACATAGGATTATGCTCGTGTTCCTCCCTGCGTCCTCGCTCGTAGGCAGGCATGGATTCGCCTTCGGCGCGCCACCGCCCTTCGACCATAAACCACCCGTTGGGATGTTGTTCCCAATGCGGCGCGATCCACTCGGCCATATGCGGCGGTCGTTCAATCCAATGGCCGGGATGCCAGACATATTGACGCCCATCCCAACGCCAATGTCCTCGTTGCCAGTGCCAGTAGGGCCGGCCATCCGGAGGCGGCGGTTGCATCTCGACAATTTCAGCCGGCGGTGGCGCAGGAACATAGCTAACTGCCGGCGGGGCATAAGGGTAGCCCGGGGGCAAGGACTGCGCACCACATTCTGAAACAACGAAAAACAGAGAACCAGCGGCCAAGCCGGCCAATAGGAACAATCGCATGGCAGTCCCTCGACAAAAGACAGGCGCCACCATAGTGCCTTTTGCCATCCTTTCCGACAAAAAAGGAGGCGAAGGACATTCCAACGGGGCTGGCATCCTAAACAGAATTGCTGCGAGCCCGCACAAAAGCCTCAAACCCATCAACCGGCAATGGCCGGCTAAAGAAATAACCCTGATAGGCCAAACATCCGGCCTGGGCCAGAAAGTCTCGTTGTTCCTCAGTTTCAACGCCCTCAGCGATAACCGCCAGTTGCAGACTTTGCGCCAAGGTAACAATTGTTCTGGCGATGGCGGCATCATTTGGATCAACCAAAACATCTCTTACAAAAGATTGATCAATTTTTAATTGGTCCAAAGGTAGCCGCTTAAGGTAGGACAGCGAAGAATACCCAGTGCCAAAATCATCAAGGGAAAAACCTACGCCCTTCGCCTTTAAAGCAAACATCTTTTCGATAATATCCTGGACATTGTCAATAAGCATACTTTCTGTCAGTTCAAGCTTCAAAAGGTGTGGATTTGCTCCTGTTTTTTTTAGTACTCCGATTACTTGATCTACAAAGTCTACCTGACGGTATTGACGGGCACTAACATTCACGGCGACCGTCAGCCGATTCATTTCCGGGTGACCCGCCCACAAGGCCAATTGGCGACAAGCCGTCTCAAGCACCCACTGGCCGAGCGGCAGAATTAAATCGGTTTCTTCCGCCATGGGAATAAATTCGGCTGGCGAGACCATGCCACGTCGAGGATGTTGCCAACGGACCAGAACCTCAGCGCCGGAAACACCACTCCCTGCGACAATTTGCGGCTGGTAATGCAACAGAAACTGACCTTCTTCGACAGCCGTCCGCAGATCATCCTCCAGGGCTGCCCGGCGTTTGACGTTCGCCTCCATTTCCGGATCAAAGAAGCGAATCGCGTTGCGACCGGCGGCCTTGGCCCGGTACATGGCCATGTCAGACTGCTTTAATAGATCATCGAAAACCGTGTCTTCCCCTTTAAACAGGGTCACACCAATACTGGTGGTGCAATGATAAGGAACATCCCCGAGATCGTAGGGCAAACCCAGCGTCAGACGCATTTTCTCAGCCGTAACCTCGGCCTCGGCTGCCGCATCGCTTTGCTTCGGGTGGAGGTTCTCAAGCATCACCAGGAACTCATCGCCACCCCAGCGAGAAACGGTGTCTGCAGAACGGATACAGGATGCGAGCCGCTCAGCAACCTGTTTAAGAAGAACATCCCCCATGTCATGACCAAGGGTATCATTGAGGGTTTTAAAGTTATCAAGATCAACGATCAGCAGGGCTGCATAGCTACCGCTGCGCAGGCTTGATTTCATCGCCTGCCGCACCCGGTCCCCCAGCAAGGTTCGGTTGGGAAGCCCGGTCAGCTGGTCATAGAAGGCTAATTCATTGATGCGCTTCTCAGCGTCACGCCGTTGGGTAATATCAAATTGGGTCCCAACATAATTGATGACTGTGCCTTCACTGCTTTTTACCGCCGAAATGGTAAGCCAGGCTAGGTAATCGGTGCCATTCTTTTTACGGTTCCAAACCTCGCCCTGCCACATTCCATTCTGACGCAAACTTGCCCACATTGCGCGATAGAATGCCTCATTCTGGCGGCTTGATTTTAATAAAGCCGGCCTTTGTCCGACAGCTTCTGCTTCCTGATAACCGGTGATCTCTGTAAAGGCGCGGTTGACCCGCAGGATAACCGAATTGGCATCAGTAACCACCATGCCTTCCTGTGAATTAAAGGCCGTGGCTGCAATAGCCAGTTCTGCCTGAGCCGCCAAATGTTGGGTGCGGACCCTGAGGCTTTCTAAACCAAACATCAGATTACGAACCATTTCGACCAGCAAGGCCACTTCGTCTTTGCCAAAGGCGTCTGCTTCTGCAGCATAGACAGAAAGTGCGCCGATCGTCTTTCCGGCAAGGCTCAAAGGTATGCCAATGCTCGACCTATAGCCGCGCTTCATTGCCGCCTCTCGCCAGGGAGCCAGATCAGGCTCGAGCAGATAGTTCTGATTGACCTGAGGTTGTCCGCTTCTGATCGCCCGTCCAACCGGACCTAGGCCAATTTCCTGATTCTCGTCCCATGAGACACGGATATTTTGAAGATACCCGGCCTCATTGCCATATTGAGACACTGGCTGGACTGTCTTGGCTTCATCCTCTAAAGAGAAACCAATCCACGCCATTAAATATCCACCGACATCAACAATTAGGCGGCAGATTTCTGAAAGAAGTTTTTCCTCATCATCACTTTTTAAAAGAACAACGCTGCACTCGGTTAAAAGACGCAAGGCACGCTTTAAACGGTCTTGTTCGGCTTCATACTTCTTTTTGTCAGAAATATCCTCATATACACCAAGAATACCAATAGTGTTATTATTACTATCTTTTAATGGTACCTTTGATGTCCTAAGCCATATCGTTTGCCCCGAAGCTGTTGTCTGCTTTTCTTCATAGAACAGCTTTGCTTGGTCCGAATTCATCACCGCACGATCATCGGCACGATAAAGCGCCGCCTGTTGCGCCCAAACCATTTGATCATCGGTCTTGCCCACGACTTCCTCTGGCCTTGATTTCCCGGCATCCTCCGCAAAAGCGGGGTTACAACCGAGATAGCGTAGCTGGTGATCTTTCCAGAAGACCCTTAGGGGCACCGTATCGATAATCCGGCGCAGCAAATATTGCGACTCGGCCAGTTCTTCCTGGGACCGCTTACGCTCGCTGATGTCGCGAATAAACACTGAAAACAGGCCATCGACCTGCAACAGGCTGATCGACACCTCAACATCGATCTCGCGCCCGTCCCGGCATCGATGTCTTGATTCAAAGCGGTCTCCACCGGTTCGTAAAACCCGCTCAGAGCGAGCTTTAACCAGGGCCGCGCTGTCATAAAGATCAATGTCAGCAACATGCAATGACAGCATGGTCTGACGCGGATAGCCCAGCATGTCGCAGGCCGCCTGATTGACATCAACAAGCCGCCCTTGTTGATTGACCAGCCAATAGCCATCGAGCGCCGTTTCAAGAACCTTTTGCAGCGCGTCTTCGCCGATCTTCAAATGCCCTTCCTTTAACAAGACCACGCTCTTCCCTCATAATCGTCAGGAGCCTGGCAAAGCCGACCTAGGTCATGGCATGCTGAATCAATTCCAAGCCCTGCCTGATTTCGGTCGCGATGAAGTCGCCCCGCTGAACCGGTCCCCCAACCGAGTCCTCGGGAAACTTGGCTGCGAATGCATTCATTTTTACCGTCAACCCGCAGAGAACCGCGCCAAACGCCACATGCTCACGCTTGATCATTTCACGAACTTCGCGAAATTTCTCCGGCGTAATGTCAGTCCAGATTTCTGCAACCATTTTATCAAAAAGTTCCATCCGTCCTGACAGCTTGGCACTGCAGGAAAGCACAACTTTTTCAACAGCCTTGCAGGATCGCATAAGGTTTGCGTTCTGCTTAAGCTGAAAATGGTTCTGAATGTCGGACAGAGAGTTCAAAAGAGTCGTGAAGTATGGGGTCAAGCGTTCAAGGCAATTCCGAAAATAGCCGATCGACAGGTAAACATCACCATAATCTTCAAGAAAACCAGGGAGCTCGTGAATCCTAATTCTAAGCTTATTTGCCAATTGCTCTAATCTCTGCCGCACAATCTGGACGTCTGGCGCCCGAAAGGCTTGCAACGTCATTTCATAACTAGCCGCATCAACCATGTCACCGGCATATATTTGTAGCATTAGCGGCCGCGTAAAGCTCGCCATATACTTGTTAAGTTCCTCAGACTTACTAGAACTCAACCGCAATTCACCAGAGTCAGTAATTAATACGCCAAGCTCTCGTAAGGAAATTCTTAATGAGTAAACATCATAACTCGGCAGCAAGGATAATTTATTAATAATGGCCATGTCCGGATGCTGTTCATGTTCCAACCAACCCAGCATTTTTGGCAAGGCGCTGACCTCAACATGGCCAGCCCCTGTACCGGAACCGGAGAAGAACTCCACGACGCTTTTCAGACGGGTGTTTTTGATCAATTTTGCTTTTTGCAGGGATGGCGTCTGCAAGGGGATTAAAGCGAGTGGCAAAACGAACATCGAATCCATATCGCTATCAATAATTGGCTTCAAATTCCCCATTACCCTGCCGCCACTTTGGGTTTAATTATTTCCTCCACCAATGTTATCGAAAAGCAGGAAAAATTCCGCAAATAAATTCTATTTTTGTTAACAATCATATCACATATGTAAAACACACTGGCTCAATCATTTGCTAATTAACAGTTTACACCCGTTCTAAAGAGCTTCGTCGTCGGTCTCGCCAGTCCGAATCCGAACCGCCTGCCCCAGATCCAATACAAAAATTTTGCCGTCACCCTCTTTTCCTGTCCGCGCGGCGAACTGGATGGCTTCTACGACGCCTTCGACAACATCGTCATCCACGGCCACCTCAATTTTTAACTTAGGCGTATAGTTCACCGCATATTCATTGCCATCACTTCCGGTCAACAGGCGCTGCCGACCGCTGAAACCTTGCACTTCACTTACGGTCAAGGCTGCAGTTGAGAAGGCTGTCACAGCGTCCCGCACGTCATCCAATCGGAACGACTTGATTATCGCCACCACCAGCTTCATTCCTTATCCCCCTCGCCTGCCGCTCTCTTGAAAGGGCAACTTCAAAAAACAGTGGCCCTGCACTGTACAAAACAAAAACCAAACAACAAGCAAGCAAAGTTCAGGCCAGCTTTTTAGCGATATTCAATTCGAACGACGCCCAGCCGAAATAGCCAATATTTCTATCCTGGGCAGCAGGCCTGGGCGCCGTTTTGTCGGATTTTCGACATCTGCGGATTTTTTTGTCCCATCTGGGACTTGTGACGCTCGTCACTGCTGGGCGGTTCAAATAGTGGGACCCTGCGCCAAGGATCATCGGTCAAAGGACCAGGGCCATGGACAATCAATTCTCGGCAGCCAGAGAGCGCAAGGCTTTAGAAGCGGCGATGGCCGACTTCATTAAATGCGGTGGGAAAATCATTAAGGTTGCGCCGGTTTATCGTCCGAACCAAAAATCCAACCCCTCCCCTATTGCTGACGACCCGGCCAGGCTCATGCGGACCGCAGGCCCAAGTCACAAGCGACGGCCAAATTGGTAAACCGTCAGGGGCCATATTTTTAGCCGATTCAATTTGGCCGAAAATCGATTGTTCGAGGGGTTTTCCCGGTTATTTAATTGTTGTAATCTTCAGGAGCAGGTTAAAGACAGGCGCTAGCAAAAAGCAACTGAGATGCATCAGAAACTGAAAGAAATTATTTATTTAATAAAAAATAAGCACCTTATTTATTCAAATGATACTCAACATACTCGATTTTCAAATGAATATAAGGATAGACTTTTTAATAATATACTATTTATAACGGTGTGCTTTTCATTTTTTTACATTGCTGTTTCATATTATATTGATTTTGCAGTAGGTGTCTGGCTTATGACGACCTGCTCAATTATTATATTGGCGATATATGTTGTATTTAATAAAACTAGCTGTTTTATAATTTGCGTCAATTCTTACCTTTTTTGTTGCTTTTTTATCGCTATTCTTGGTTGTAGTTTTTACAGTGGCGGGATTAAATCCCCCGTGCTTCCCTGGTTCGCGTTGGTACCAATCACTTCGGTTTGGTTGCTTGAACTGGGCTTGAATAGCGTGATTTGGACCTTGCTGTCCTGCAGCGCACCTTTATTTTTTGGTGTAGCCGCTATGGCTGGCTTTCAATTCCCGATTTTATACAGCACTCAATTCACGGTTGTTTTCGGCACGCTCTGTATCGCCGGATTAACGATGATCCTGAGCGCCGTCGCCTTCATTTTTGGGCATAATCGCAATCAGGCTATGGCCGCCATGATGGATAGCCAGCACGCACTGGCGGAAGCGCAGCAAATAGGCCAGTTAGGCAGTTGGGAGCTTAACCTCATGAAAAACCAACTGACCTGGTCTGCGGAAATGTACAAAATCACCGGGCAACCCATAAGTGAAGCGCCCTTACCGCCGGATGCGTTGATTCAAATCACCCACCCCGAGGATCGTCTTTGGGTAACCGACGCCTATACCTCGTCCCTACGGCCTGGCGGACGCTACGATATCGAGTGCCGGATCATTCGCCAATCGGACCAACAATGTCGGTGGGTTCGGGCCTGCTGTGAACATGTTTTTGATTCTCAGGGCCGCGTTGTGCGCTCGATCGGTTCAATCCAAGACATCACCCGCAGCAAAACCCTTGAAGCGGAATTGCGCGCTACCGCCTTGGCCGCTGAGGATGCAAACAAGGCCAAGTCAGCATTTCTGGCTATGATGAGCCATGAAATTCGTACGCCACTCAGCGGTGTCGTGGGTACGTCCGAATTGTTGAGCGACACCCCGCTTGGCCCAGGCCAAATCGATTATGTTCAAACCATTCATTCCTCGGCCCAAGCCTTGTTGGAGGTCGTCGATGACATTCTAGACTTGTCCAAACTGGATGCCGGAAAAATCGAGTTAGAGCCACTTCCCTTTTCGCCGCGCAAGGTTCTGACTGACATCATTCGGATTATGCGCGCCCATGCCTTGCAACAAGGCATCGAACTGATTTTATCAGTTGAAGATACCGTCCCGGACGGCGTGCTCGGTGACCCGACCCGCCTGCGTCAGGTTTTGCTCAACCTCGTGCGCAATGCGGTCAAGTTTACTGAAATCGGCCAAGTTACACTGGGTTGCGCGGAAGCGGGCCAGGACACCCTACGTTTTTCTGTCAGTGACACAGGGATTGGCATCGGCGATGAAGCCCGCGAAAAGCTGTTCCAGGTCTTTTCGCAAGCCGATGTCTCAATCGCCAGACGGTTTGGCGGGACGGGACTGGGGCTCGCCATTTGCCGTCATCTGGTTGAATTAATGGGCGGAAAGATTGGCGTCGACAGTCAGGTGGGACAAGGAAGTAATTTTTATTTTGTTTTGCCATTGCCTCCGATCGCATTGCCGAAATCCAGTGAGCTACCAGCGCTTCTCCCGCTTGATCTCTTGCTGGCCGAAGACAACCCGGTTAACGCCAAAGTGCTGCAGGCCTTGCTTGCCCGGGCCGGCCATTCTGTAACCTTGGTTGAACATGGCCAAGGCGCTATCGAAGCCGCAATGGTCCACCAATTTGACGCAATCTTAATGGATGTCCGCATGCCGATCGTTGATGGGCTGACGGCAACGCGTACAATTCGGGCCTTGGCCGGCGAGCGGGGGCGCGTGCCGATCATCGGCGTAACGGCTAACGCCTTCGCTGAAGATCGACAGGAATGCCTTGCCGCAGGCATGAACGGCTATGTGAGCAAGCCTGTCAGCATGGCCGGTTTGTCTGCGGCCATTGCCGCCGCCATCCGGCCGCAGTCAGAAAAAAATGAAATATGTTGATCACACCAAAATTATTCCGAATTGGCTAGATGTCGCCCTATGCAAGATGAAACAATTTGATGATAGAGATTTTCATCATTTATTTTTTTTCCTAAATGAAAAAGCAATGGAATTGATTGCTGTATTACCATCAACGCCGTATCGCGATTGGTAAAACTTGTAATCAACGAAAAAATCTCTGGTAGGAACCCAGGCGACGCGCCCCCAAGCAAGGCTGATATGTACTTTCTTTTGATTACCATATCGCGTTCATATTGAAGCTGCCGCTTTTGTTGCCCCACCTGGGCTGCGTGCTGCCGATAGCGGGTCAGCGGCTCGCTCAAATTGGCGTAGTGCTTGCCCAGCAATGCCCCACGACACCAAAGGTCATAATCTTCGGCGAAGTCAAAACGGCCATCAAAAGGGCCGATATCATCAAAAAAGCTCTTACGAAAAATCGCGCTGCCGTGAGACAAGGCGGAATATTGAACCAATGCTGTTTTTATCGCGGAATCATTTGTCGGCTTGGCAAGAATTCGTGGCTCCATATTCCCCGCGTCGTAAAACATTTCCATCGCAGTGCCACAGACATCAATATTCGGTTCAGCGGACATGAACGCCACTTGCTTCTCAAGCCGTTCGGGCATCGCCAAATCATCGGCATCGAGCCGAGCGATCAAAGCTGTTTCAATCTCCGCCAAACCCCGATTTAAAGCTCCCGCAACACCAAGATTTGAATCAAGCGTGATCAGTCGCAGGGACAGTCTATTGCTAAAGTCCGCGACGATCTTTGGCGTGGCGTCCGACGACGCGTCATCAATCACCAGAACGTCAAAATCAGGAAAAGTTTGCCCGGCCAGACTGGTCAGAGTTTCCCCGATGGTTGCTTCCGCATTATAGGCCGCGATTAAGACGGTTACAGCCGCCATGATACCACCCCAACTTCCTTGCTAAGGGGCCAACCAGTCCATGGTTTGGCGCAACCCTTCATAAAATCTTTCCAGCGAACTATCGAATACATCATTTCGATTGAAATTTATCCACCAGTCTTCACCTCGCACGGCCTGGGCGCTGGCGTCTGCATGTCCGCTGGCACTTTTGAAAGTTTGAAAATATTTGTAACTTTGGCAAACATAATGATTTATACGAAAATATTGATAGCTTGGCACGTAATCTTGCATAAACCCCCACAAAACAGGTCGCCCCAATTCATCAATCGTGCCTTGTGTTGTGTTAAAAATATGACCACAATTTGTTACTGTCGTTTTTTCTCTACCTCTAACAATGCTCTTCACTCGCCGATTTGCTAAAAAACTGGCATCAGAACAACATCTTCTATAATTTTCTGTAATTAAACCGTCTGGCTCTTCAATATGGCCATTGCTGCCAAAGTTTACGTTATAAACACCAATAGCTGAAATGGGTAAGTGAGAAAATTTGTCAATGGAAGAGATGATGCTATCGTTAGAGGGAGAAAAAATGAACTCGTCTCCATCTATAAAAGCCATCCAATCAACTTCGCTTAAATAATTATCGCAAGAGTGTTGATAGGCGATTAATTGCACCCTATCGACCAGCTCATTTATTACCACTACTTTTATATTAATTTTTCTGCATAGATTTTCTAACACTTTAATTGTTTCATCTGTGCAGAGATGCGCATAAAAATAAAAGTGACGGAATCCGACGAGATAATGGAAGGCGAACCATTCGATCAACCATGGCCCACGATTCCTTTGGATTGTCGTCATCCCGAGTTCCACGGCCGCTCCTTAAAACCGATATTTTACCGCCAATCGTTGAACATTTGCGAAACGGCAGTCAAGACCACAAAGACTGACCCCCCTTTTTTTGAGGTCGTAAATGCAGCAAAAATTTTAAATATTTTGAATATAATATATTTGTCGCATAAATTATTTTTCCGGTTATTTAAAATATTTATCTCGCATATTTATGGCTTTATCCCTATGTGTGACTAACACTATTTTAGGTAAAAACCATGAACCAGACTCTGAATGACTCAAATATGGGCATCACTAAACTACAAACTTTCCTCACACCGCCTGTAATTCTGCCGATTATCTTCCTTATTGGTATCGGTTTATGGATTTGGATCCATGGCCCTGTTGGCTGATACACCACCCATTTTTTATTTTTCTGATTGACTGGCCTGGATTTCTTCCATTGTCACGAACGTCCAAGCGTCTCGCGGGACACTGAGAAATCCAGGTTAAAAATGCAAGATCAGACGCCGATATTATAACCGGTCCCGGATCACAATCCGACGGCGACAGACTTCCAGCCAATGGCAATTTCTTGATGGTCTGCCCGGCTCTCCTGGTGATGACCAAATCGTTGGAAAAAGCGATTCGGCCAACCGGACATCAATGCGACAACAACGCCGCTACCTGCCAGTTTAAATAATTGCTATGCTTGGTTCCGTCATCAGCTCGCCCCAATGCGGAAGGTAAACCGTCAAATGATCCACTTGGCTAATATCCTGATCGCCGACGCTGATGCCGCCAACGCCCAAGCGCTGCTCCAGCAGATCCGGGCGCATGGATACACCGGCAGAGCCGTCAACAGCATCGAGGCGGTGCTTAGCGTGGCGCAACAGGAGCAGCCGGACCTTATTCTGGCTGGAACCAGCCTACAGGATGGCGACGTCTATGCTATGGCCCGCGCCGTCAAGCAAACAGCCGGCTGTTTCGATATTCCCATTTGCGTGGTTGCAGCCATTCGTTCGGCAGATATTAAGCCCAAGGCTTTGGCTGCGGGCATCGACGACGTCCTTGCCCCACCCATCGATGAAACCAAGCTGGTCGCCCGTTTGCGGCCGCTGGTCCGCCTGTCAATCATGAGCAGTGAATTACAGCGTCGCGCGGCTACGGCCCGTCACTTCGGCGTTGAAGCCAGTGGAAATGTTGCACATCCGAATACCGAGGGAAATTATCCGGTGCTGCTGGTGGGCAGTCCTTCTGTGGACCTCGCCACCATGTTACCCGAGGCCCAACTGACCGTTGCCGGAGACCCCTTCGAAGCGGATGACTTTTTGGGACAGCAGAACTTTGATCTGGCATTGCTGTCCCCAAAAGGAAAGCCTGGCCCCTATCTCGATCTTTGCGCGCAAATTCGTAACAACCCTCGCTTGTTCAATCTTCCGGTCCTTTTTATCGGCAGCCATGTCAGCGATGCCGACGTCTATCGCCATGGCGCCAGCGGACGCTTGTCTGCACGGGTAGATAGCGCAGAATTGCAGGCTGCGGTTCTGTTTCTTGTCCGCCGTCAACGCTATCGCTGGGCCCTTCGTCAAGCCATAAGCATGACCTTGCAGACGACGACCCGCGATGCGGCCACGGGGGTCTATAGCCGGGCTTTTCTGGATCGCTACCTACCCGAACGCGTCTCCTTTGCAAGCTCCCACGGACGTCATTTGTCGGTGATGTTTTTCCGGGTTCCGGATGTGGAAGGGATTGGCCAGCGCTTTGGCGAAGAACAGGCCGAACATTTGCGTTTGCAAGTTGCGCAATGGATAACAGGACTGCTGCGGGGCGAGGATCTTACGGCCCGCTTCGAGGAAAATGAATTTTGCGTTGTCCTTCCGGACACCCCCAGCGAAGAAGCCGTGGTGGTCATGAACCGGATTGCCGGCGTTTTGGCCTACACCGATTTTGCCGTAAAAGAGGTTTATCATCCGGTAAAGGTTTGGGTCCGTTGCGGCATCGCTGACTTCCAATCCGGAGATAGTGTTACAAGTTTAATTGATCGTGCCCGTCAAGATATTCTTTGACCCTGACTTCCGAGCCCGCCAGATATGATTAGTAAAACCAGAATCATGCTGCTGGTGTCGATAATTGCAGTTATCTTGGCTTTTGCGGGCGCCGGCGCATATTATTGGACATCCCATATCGCCAGTCTTTCTATTGCTGTCGGGCCGGTCGGCAGTCCGGAACAGCGGTTTGCTGTTAAATTGGCAACCGTTTTACAGCAGAACAAGGCTTCCATTCGCTTAACGGTGCTCGCCCACGATACGCAGGCTCAAGCCCTGAACCGTTTTGTCCGCCGTGAAGCGGATTTTGCTATTTTGCGTACCGATTCAAAAATCCCCTCGCACGCCCGCGCCATCGCGGTTCTTGAGAACGAAGCGCTGCTGCTCTTTGGGGGGCATGGAGGAAAATTGAAATCCCTGGCCGGATTGGCCGGAAAGCGCGTCGCGGTGATGGAAGAAGACAGCCGTAACGAAGTCCTGATTCAACAGATACTTGGGCAGGATCACCCGGGGACACCCCATGTCACCCTGCAATCTGTGGCAAGTTCGGCTGACATCGAAAAACTGCTTGGGCCTGGCGGTTATGACTTTGTCATTGCGTTGGCACCCATCTCCCAGATTGCAGGAAAGTCCTTCGGAGAATGGGCCCAGCATATTCCTGAGTTGACCCTTTATGGCGTGAGTGAGGCTGGGGCCATCCAAAGGCGCCTTCCGGCGCTTCATGCGGAAACAATTGAGGCTGGACTGGTCAGCGAAGCGCCAAAAATACCGGAAGAAAATATCGATACCGTTGCCCTTCAAAAAGTCCTTGTGGCGAGGAACAAGACGCAGGATTCTGTTGTAATAGAATTAATGAAATTTTTATTTGAAAACAAATCAGACCTCTCTATTGACGATACTTTTGGAACCCGCATCGAACAGCCTGACGTAGAAAAGGACTCTTTTATTGTAGCCCACACGGGGGCTCGTCAATATGTTGATGACGATATTAAGTCATTTTTTGATAGATATAGCGACTTACTTTATCTTGGCATGTCCGTTGCCAGTATCATTGGCTCGATTTGCTTTGCGCTGTTTACCGGTTTTACGCGGGTTCGGCCTGAGAAAGCAGGCGACCGCGCCCATGATCTCCTTGAGGTTACCGATAAGATTCGCGCTGTCCGAACGACCGCCGAGTTAGACATCGCCGAGACCGAACTCGAAGATATCCTGAGAGAGGTTTTAAGAGGGCTAAAACTTGGAACCATTTCGGCAAACGGACTTGATGCTTTTCGCATGACCTATGAACATGCGCGAGATGCGATTAAGTCGGCGCGTCAGCAATTTGTTCAATAAAATTACAAATTTTTCAGAATTTTTTGAAATGAGGTTGAAAGAAAGCAACCTCAGTCACCATATCTGAGTCCGACATATTTGCGGCTTTCTACTCGACAACTCCTGTGCGCCGATAGGGGGGATTATGGCAGGCAAGCTTTTTCTTGGCTTGGTTTCTCGATTATGAACCCGTGGCAAGCAAATTTCTGGTCCACCGAAATAAACTGTGTCGACGACGAACATGATCGTCTTCACGAAATGTTGGCCGCGCTTTCCTTTGTCATTCTTAATAGTACTAACCAGACCCTAAGCTTAGAGGCGTTGGGGGTTATGCGGAACCGCTTCAACGAGCACTGCAAGTTCGAGGAGAGTATTGCTGTCGGTTCTGGACTTGGAATGGAGGATATTCTGCAACATGACCATGCAGAACTTCTGTCCTTGCTGGAGGACGCCAGGATTGGTTTCTGTAACAGTGATATTAGCGCAGCCCGAGCCGCGGTCGAACGATTCACCCAGGATTTAATGCGTCATGATGAAGTGGTGGATTTACCCTTGTTTCGCTTGATTTCCAGTTCAGGCGTTGCGCTGGCCCTTTGAGGGCCTTCTTGCCGATCGCACGAGCTGCGGAATCGGGACCCTGGTGCCATTTATGATTTTTATGGTATTTTCATCGGGTGAAAATCGACGTCATTTTCGACACGGTCTGTCCCTGGTGTTATATCGGCAAGCGCCGCCTTGAACGGGCGTTGGCGATGCGGCCGGACATATGCGCTGAAATTCGCTGGCGACCCTTTTTGTTGAACCCGGAAATGCCTCCCTCCGGGCTTGACCGACAAACCTATCTGGAACGAAAGTTCGGCACCCCATATCGGATTCAGCGTATCCTTGGCGCGACCAATCTGGCGGCAGCGGCCGAAAAGATTTATTTTAATTTCGAGGCGATCCGCCGCACCCCGGCAAGTGTCAATTCTCACCGGCTGATCCATCTGGCTTCCCTTTCCGGACGACAAAATGAGGTCGTTGAAGCGGTTTTCTACGCCTATTTTTCTGAAGGACTGGATATCGGTGACCTTCAGGTCCTGGGAAAAATAGGCAGAGACTGCGGATTAAACGGCCAAGAATTAGACGATTATTTGCGCAGTCAAGCTGGAACCACGGCCGTTCGCTCGGAAAATGGTCGGTTACACCGCATGGGCGTCAGTGGCATTCCCTGTTATCTATTTAACGATAAATACGCGGTTTCCGGTGCCCAGGATGTCGAAATTCTGTTGCGTCTGATGGATATCACCGGCGAGGAGGAACTGGAGACTGTCCTTCGCTAGCCAAGGCCGCCAATTTTGTTACCAATTCCTGAACACCCTTGAGCCGTTGCAGCGGCTCCTCCCAGGCTCTTTGAAACACCAGCTTATGGTCTGGCCGTAGCTTGACGGTTCCAAGTTGCTGACTGATGAATTGCACCAAACCGGCCGGATTGGCAAAGCTGTTCTGGCGAAAGGTTAATACCAAGCCCTTGGGCCCTGCGTCGACTTTTTCCACTCCGGCCGCTTTGCACAATAGTTTGATAACAACGATTTCAAGCAGATTCTCTAATTCTGTGGGCAGATTTCCGAACCGGTCAATCAGCTCGGCCGCTAAACTTTCAATTTCGGTACGACTAGAAAGGCTGCCAATGCGCCGGTAGAGTCCGAGCCTCACCGACAGATCACAGACATAGAGTTCCGGGATCAACACTGGAATACCAAGAGCAAGTTGCGGAGACCATTCTTCGCTCCTCGCGGTATCGGCCTCTCCCCCCCTGGCCGCGGCAACGGCTTCTTCAATCAATTGTTGATAAAGCTCGATGCCAACCTCACGAATATGGCCGGACTGCTCCTCTCCAAGCAGATTGCCGGCGCCACGAATGTCCAAATCGTGGCTGGCCAGGGTGAAGCCAGCACCAAGACTGTCCAAGGTCTGCATAACCTGCAATCGTTTGAGTGCCGTTTTTGACAAGGCCTGATTTGGTGGCAAAGTTAAATAGGCATAACCACGCGCCTTGCCACGACCAACCCGACCGCGAAGTTGATAAAGTTGTGACAGACCAAACATGTCGGCGCGGTGAATGATGATGGTATTGACGCCGGCCATATCCAAGCCGCTTTCAATGATATTGGTAGCCAGGAGCATGTCATAGGCGCCATCAGCAAAGGCCGTCATGACCTCTTCCAGAGCCGTCGGTGACAGTTGGCCATGGGCCACGGCGATGCGGATTTCGGGAACCAAATGACGCAAGCGTTCCTGCACCCGATCCATATCGGAAAGCCGGGGACAGACATAGAATATCTGACCGCCACGATAGCGTTCGCGTAATATCGCTTCCCGTACCACCACACCATCAAAGGGCAGCACAAAGGTCCTTACCGCCAGCCTGTCCACCGGCGGCGTGGCAATCACGCTTAATTCACGGACCCCCGACAACGCCAATTGCAAGGTTCGGGGGATTGGTGTGGCTGTCAGGGTCAGGACATGGACATCCGACTTCAGGGCTTTAAGCCTTTCCTTATGAGCAACACCAAAATGCTGTTCCTCGTCCACCACAAGCAAGCCCAAGGCTTTGAACGCAATGCTTTTTGCCAGCAAGGCATGGGTGCCGATAACTATATCCAAACGCCCATCGGCTAAATCACTTCGGACGGCTGCCGCCTGCTTGGCGGTGACCAAACGCGACAGTTGGGCGATCCTTACCGGCAAACCGGAAAACCGCTCGCAAAAAGTCTTGTAATGCTGACGGGCCAGCAGCGTGGTCGGAACCACCACCGCTACCTGTTTTCCTTCCATCACCGCGACAAAGGCCGTTCGCAAGGCCACCTCGGTTTTACCAAATCCGACATCCCCGCAAATCAGGCGATCCATGGGCCGACCAGACCCCAGATCCTCAATACATTCGCCAATGGCGCGGGATTGATCCTCTGTTTCAACATAGGGAAAGCGGGCACAAAACTCGTCATAGACTCCTTCTGCCGGAACCAAACTGTCGGCCCGCTTCAACTGACGCTGAGCCGCTATGGCCACCAAATGTTCGGCCATATCCCGGATTCGCTTTTTCAGCTTGGCTTTGCGGCTTTGCCAGGCAACTCCACCCAGACGATCCAGTTGAATGCCAGCCTGTTCCGAGCCATAGCGCGACAGAACATCGATATTCTCGACCGGAACAAAGAGCTTATCACCCCCGTCATAGACGACCCTCAGGCAGTCATGGGGCGCACCAGCAACATCAAGCGTTACCAAGCCATCATAGCGGCCAATGCCGTGATCCACATGGACCACCAGATCGCCCTCGCCCAGATTGGATGCTTCGGCAAGAAATTTTTCGGCCCGTCGGCGACTTCGACTTGGCCGCACCAAGCGATCACCCAGAATATCCTGCTCGCAAATCACCGCGAGATCGGGAGCCACGAAACCATGTTCCAGTCCCAGCACCGCCAAACAGGGTTGGGACGGCGCCCCGGACACCGCCTCGTCCCAGTCTTTTGCCAGCGGCAGACCGCCAGCGACCCCATGTTCCCGGAGCACACCGGCCAGACGCTCCCCGGACCCTTGGCTCCAGGCGGCGAC
>Ga0007854_10000534_pt1 | contig 24620 bp, 19 predicted proteins | sample CryBogCBH12Aug08_FD_60382 | JGI IMG/M metagenome (GOLD analysis project Ga0007854, IMG submission 60382) | Freshwater microbial communities from Crystal Bog, Wisconsin, USA - CBH12Aug08 | ecosystem: Environmental > Aquatic > Freshwater > Lake | place: Crystal Bog, Wisconsin, USA | collected... | reverse complement strand
CTCTTTTCCATCGACAAAGAACAGACGATCTAACGGTCAGTTTGACGAGGTCTTTCGCTTCCAAATCACCACTCGTGGTTGAATGTACATCATGTCATGGGTGGCGCTGATATCTTCGCCAAAGGCCTTGTCCATAACATACTGATCTGCCAGGACAGTCATGAACGCCTGGTATTGACTCACTTGGCCTTTTGCCCCATCTGATATATCGGTACGTCCTTTCAATCGAGCAAGATCACCATATTCAAAGCTGGAAATGGCAACTGCATCGGGTTTGACATCAGTAAGCAACCGGGAGTCAAACTGAGTTGGACTACCATCTGGATTCATGTAATACGTAACCTTGGGATGAACCACCTCTGCCATCGCTTGGTCACGCATTGCTTTCCCGCGTTTCCCACCTCCACGACTGGCAGTGCTTTCCTTGAACAGTGGGGGTGACCAAAACCATGGATCTTCGGGCAATCCCACCATATAGGCATCTGAGGCAGCAGTGGCCTTCAGGTACCGGGCAGCTGAATCGCGCGGATCCTCGTTTATCATGTAACCGGTTTCTCGAACCGTTCCGATAAGCCCACTGTAGTCGACCCCTCCGACCGCAAGGATTCCAGCAGCTACGGCAACTCTTCCAACCCCTTTCTTATTATCCAAGCCACGCCCGACCGCATATCCGACTCCAACAGACAGTCCCAATGTGAGCGGAAACGTGTAGCGCATGAATTTGGCTTCTGCTCGACCAATTAGCACATAGTAAGGAAGCCAAAACGCTAAGATGGCAAGAGCCCACGGCCTCTTTTGATACGCCATATAGGCAAGTGCTCCGAATCCAAGCACGAATGCAATGGTTCCAAAACCTTGAAACAGGTTGGCGAGGTGGTAAACGAATCCATTCGCCGTTCCTTCAAAAATCAATCCGTGGCCGGTCGAAGTGTGCTGCATCTCATAAGAAAAGTCCTTCATGAACTTGTCGCTATCCAACACAACACCAGGTGTGGCCACAACAAAAGCAGCAATCGAGCTGGCCAGACCAATCAGTGCGCCTTTGACCAAGAAGGCCCGGCGAGCTGTAACCAAAACAGCCAAAAGCGTGAACACGGCTAAAAATCCGGTGTACTTCGTTCCCGCACTAAGTCCAGCAAACACACCTGCCAAAACGATCCACTTCAGCACTGACTTTTCGGAGGGTGACTCCTCCCCTTCATTAGGCACCAAAAGCAAGGCAAAGTACGTGCTGAGCGTGAGTAGGAAGAGGGCAAAAATATCGACGGTCTGAAATCGAGAATGAACCACATGGGCAGGAGCAAAAGCCAAAACCGCTGCCCCAGCAAGACTCCCTAGCGTGTTGGTAAGTCGTCTACATATCAGGAAGACAAATAACACGGTTCCCGCCCCAGCAACCGCACTGATAATGCGTCCAGCCATGTTGCATCGAGCCACATAGGACCACACAGAGTCCGGATTCTTAGGATCTATTCCACCTGTATAGGCGGCGGTCATGTCGCTGGCAACCTTGAGCGTTGTTAGGTAAAGCGTTCCGTAATTGTAGAATCCGGGAGTGAACTTGAGATGCGCGGGCTCGATAGCCTGACTGTAGGAGAAAATGTCGCCTTCATCAGGATGGTAGCTTTGATTGTGGAGATCATTCTTCAACCCCCAACTGATCCCAATCAAGCGAACTCCGAGGGCAATCGCGAACACGAGAATTGGCAAGAGTTTCAGCGAGCCAACTGAAGATTTCAATTGGCTCGCACTATTGGTGGATGAAGTTGAATCAGACATAACCGATGCCCAAAGGCATTGGGTGATTATACTTGCGCCCTTAGTTAGCCTTTCTTTTTCACAACTGGTGGAATGATCTTATCACCCACCAGCTTCATCGTGGTGCGCCCCTTTGCAGTTTCCTCAAGGAGTGCTTCGTCTGGATAGGCTGCCACGAAAATTCCAAATCCTGATTCGGATTTTGCTTGAACCAGCACTGTGTGCTTCGTTTTCAGATCGAGATCGAAGTCGATTGTTGACTTTAGGGTCAATGGAATCTTCTTGAAGACAGAATCCTCGCTTTTGGTTTCGGTAGCTTGATTCAAGAATTCAGCCAGGTCTGTCTTCAAATCCAAAACTCCTTGGACGCGGTGTACTTTTTTCCCTTCACTGTCTACGATTCCTTTGTAAGTGAAGGTGTAGTCCAGGCGTTGAACCGCCTGTTTGTTACCGCGGCCCTGAAGTTTTTGAGGCTGATAACCAACTGTCCTCTTCCACGAATCGCCCACTTTGACCTGTTCGAAGGGGGTCTTCGGTGCCAAATCCAGCGATGAATCGATCGAACCCGCGAACAAGGACAGCACCTTAACTTCTTGAATAAACTGTCCCAGAACATCACCAGCTTGTTTCGAGCGTGATGCATTGGCATTTCCCATCCAGTCTTTACCACTCTTCGATGGTTTGGCCGCAAGATCCTTCATCTCCAACACTTCGTTTATTGGAGAGATCGTGAGGCGTGCATCCATATTGACCTTCTCCTTGTTTTCTTTGGGAGGAGAATCGGCAGTCTCACCTTCGATAGCAGTAATGTAGGGACGCTGATAATGCACCACCGCGATACCATCTGCCTTCAAATCCTCCACGAACAGTGTGAAGTCGTAATTCAGATCAAAATCTTCTGGAAGCCACGTTTCCAAGCCTCGGCCGCGCCTCTGAGCATTCAGGCTTGAGCGAACTTCGTAAGCTAGCTTTTCATACTTGCTAAAAACCCGCCCGAGAGAAACTGGTGCGGTAACCGCTGCTTGCCCAGAAAAGAGTGATGAAAACAGAAGAAGGGATCCAACTATCGCCAACTAAATACCTCTAATGGAATAACGCCTCGATGACTCGAGGCGTTCGGTATTTATCGTAGCACTTGTTTCGCAATTACCATTCGCTGAATTTCCGAGCAGCCTTCGCCAATCTCGGTCAACTTGGCATCACGCCAAAGTTTTTCGACAAGAAACTCCTGGGTCATGCCCCGTCCACCGTGAATCTGAATCGCCCGATTGGTGACCCGATTGGCGGCCTCACTGGCATAGAGCTTAGCAAAGGAGGATTCTTTGATGACCGGAAGGCCCATGTCATATTGCCTGCTACCCTTTTCCAGAAGGAGACGAGCCGCCTCGACATCAAGTGCAGAGTCGGCAATCATGTTCTGCACTGATTGCATATCCGCGAGCCTCCGATTGAACTGCTCGCGTTGCTTACAGTATTCACACATCAGCTCGAATGCTTTTTCAGCAATGCCGACAGCCATACCTGCTATTCCGAGCCGGCCTCGATAAAGAAGACCAATTGCATCCTCAAAGGTACAAGGCGTATGCCAAGCTTCCGCATTCGTCAATGCAAACTGAACGGTGTTAGAAGCAGAAACCCCAACGGTATTGATCCGTTTTTCAATCTGAAAACCAGGTTGGTTGGTCTCCATAAGAAACGCAGAAAGCTCAGTTGGGCCTATTCGAGCGAGCACGACGATGAGGTCTGCTTTTCCGCCATTGGTAATGAACATCTTCTGCCCATTCAAATCGTAGAAACCATCCTTGCCATCGATGGGAGTGGCCGCAGTGCGAACTCTCCGCGCATCCGAACCAGCATCTGGCTCTGTCAAGCCCCAAGCCATTTTGATCTGACCGGCGACAATTCCGGCAAGATATTTATCGCATTGCTCGGCGGTCGCAAAACGGTCGAAGTGCCCCACACACAAGGCGTTGATCGCGGCGACATTCATCGCCAAAGCAGGATCGCCTTTTGCAAGCTCTTTTACACACTGACAGTAGGTAAAACAGGAAGCCCCTACGCCCCCTTTTTCCTTTGGAAGGGTTAAACCCAGTAAACCCATTTCGCCCAAACGGGGCCAAATTTCGTCCGGAAACGCTGCATTGCGCTCCCAATCTCTCGTGTATGGAAGAACCTCTTCCGCGACGAATTTTCGAACTCGATCTAGGAATCCAGTCTCTTCCGGATGAACATCAATAACCATATTTTATTTGCCTCTCAAGCGTTGAGAATTGTTAGCAACACTGCTTGGTGAAGTTTACTTCCATTACCAGGTCTCGGAGATTAAGGCTGAAAGGATTCCGAAACGGTGTGTCATTTGATTCCACTTCAAATGGTTTCAGACGATTTGTAATATCCCATCGTATATCTATGTTAACAACCGATGATCTACGTCTACGAAGAATTTGCCGAACCATCACGGCGACAAATCCTCGCTGAACTTTCCACCGGTTCCAAGAACGTTCGTGAGCTTGTTTGCGCCACGAAGCTGAAGCAGCCCAATCTCTCGACCCACTTGGCCCGATTGAAAGGGAAAGGAATTGTGCGAGCCACGAAAACCGGACGCGAGGTCTATTATTCTCTGGCTAATCCGGAGATCGAGTCGTTTGTGGTGAATGCACTTTCCAAGACGCTCACTCGTCCAGCACCAATTACTCTTGATGCCGCAGCAGAAAGCTACACAACCTATGCACTTTCCGGCGACGAACAAGCATGCTCCGAAATCTTGGACGCCTTATTTGCCGATCAGATCGGGATCATTGACCTGTACTTGGGGCTGATCGTTCCTGTCATGAGACAGGTTGGTTTGAAGTTTGCCAATCAAGAAATCTCAACTGCCCAGGAGCACATGGCGAGCGCCATCACCGAACGGATGATGATGCGCATCGTTCAGCACTACTCAACTGGTCGAAAAGTTGAGCGAACAGCCATTCTGGGTTGCGGCCCAAATTCATGGCACACCATCGGACTTAGAATGGCTTCTGACTATCTGCGAACTTGCGGCTGGCGGACGATGTTCTTGGGTGCCAATGTTCCCCACGAATGCTTTATTAGCACAGTGGAGAGCTCCAAACCGGACATTGTGCTTTTGAGTTGCAAGACCGATGAGGGCGTCCAATCCGGTCTCACTCTGGTCAAAGAACTGAACTCTATGCGAAGTAAGCAGTTCGCCTTTTGCATTGGGGTAGGCGGCTGTTGCGCTGCTGACCATCAAAATGAATTTATGGCTGAAGGTGCTGACTTCATCACAAACAACCTACAGGTTTTCGCTGAAGAAGTAGTTCCTTGTATTGAGAAGCACGGCAAGCTGAAAAAAGGGCGCTGCTGCGAATGAGTAACGTGCTCGGTTTGACATAGTCAATCTCCGAAATAAACGTCCACAAATGAAATGAGCCTGATGGAGTTTGTCCATCAGGCTCATTCAATTTGTCGTTAGAAGTTTACTTAGAGAACAGCTTTGGCTTGGGCGACAATCGTCTTGAAAGCAGCCATATCGGCAATCGCCAATTCGCTGAGCATCTTTCGATTAACTTGAATGCCCTGAGTATTCAGACCGTGAATCAACTGCGAATACTTGATATCGCAATCAGTACAGGCAGCGGTAATACGAGCAATCCACAGTCTTCGGAAATCTCGCTTCTTGGCTCGGCGGTCGCGGAATGCGTACTGCCCCGCCTTCATTACCTGCTCGTGAGCACGGCTGAAAACGTTCTTCTTACGGCCCCAATATCCGGAGGCCTTTTCAATAATCTTCTTGTGGCGTTTGTGGCGCATTAAGCCACGTTTAATTCTTGCCATTCATTACTCCTTTTGTTTTGACCGGGTCCCAGCCTCAAAGGGCGGTAGCGGTAGAGATAGGTTATGTTTGGCAATCAAGCAACGAAAACTGCTTGATTGCCATCCGAAAGTGGACTAGATGACGAGAAGGCGTCGAACGCGCTTTCTTTCACCCTTGAACACTTCCGGCTCCTGCTCAAGCCGTCTCTTCCGAGACGCGTTCTTGTGCAGGAACTGATGATTGTTGTGCGACTTGCGGCGAGTGATCTTTCCCGTTCCCGTGATCTTGAACCGCTTTGCCGCTGTCTTGCTTGTTTTGATCTTTGGCATCTTTCTTTTTTCCGGCACCTGGCTTGGGTACGAGCACCATGATCATCATGCGCCCGTCCAATGTCGGCGTCCGCTCGACCGTTGCGATCTCTACAACCATCTCAGCAAAGTGATCTAATTTCTTTTTGCCGAGCTCAGGGTGAGTGATCTCTCTAGCTTTAAACATGCAGGTCACTTTGACCTTGTTTCCTTCTTCCAGGAAGCGAGTTGCGTTCTTTACCAAGAACTCAAGATCGTGTTCTGCAATTCGCGGACTGATCTTTATACCCTTAACTTCCTGCTGTTTGCTCTTTTTATCTTTCCCAAGCTTCCCTTCCAGATACTTATGTTTGCCGTAATCAATGATTCGGCAGACAGGTGGCTGGGCCGTTGGGGAGACCATTACGAGATCAAGCCCTTCTTCTTTCGCCAGCGTTAGCGCTTGGCGACTCTGCATTATTCCGAGCTGGTCACCTTCAGGACCAATAACTCGAATGTCTCGATACTTCAAAACGCGCTGATTGATTTCGGGGCCTGGCTCCGGCCGTGGTGGTCTTCTAAATCCTGCTATGTTTGTTCACCTCATATTGTCTGCAACACAGACAACCTATTCAGTATATCGTGAGTTCAAATCACAGTCAAACACTCAGAGTGGTTCAACCCACAACTTTGCGCCAAGAATTGGCAAAATTTGATCACAGATGGGGAGCATATTCCGTCTATGGGTAACCTGCGAACGTTTCCTTGCGTTCTGGCATCAGGTTGGTATCCAAGATAATGATAGATCCGACTTCAATTAGAAAAGTATGTGTTATCGGGGCAGGAACCATGGGAAGCGGGATTGCAGCTCACCTGGCTAACCTCGGATTTCAAGTCACTCTCTTAGACGCCTCCCAACAAAGTGTTGTCGATTCATTTGAGCGTGCCAAGGTCGCCAAACCGCCACATTTCATGCTGCCGGAGACGGCCACAGAGATCCGCCTGGGCAATACAACCGACAATTTATCTTGGATTGGCGAAGCAGACTGGGTTTGTGAAGCCATTGTGGAACGGACCAGTGCCAAACGTTCTTTGTTTGCCCGAATTGATCCGATTCTAAGGCCAGATGCATTCATCAGCACGAACACGAGCGGAATTCAAATATCGGTTTTAAGCGAAGGGTTGAGTGACGGCTTTAAACAAAAGTTGATCGGTACTCACTTTTTTAATCCCCCGCGCTATTTAAAGTTATTGGAGCTGATTCCGACCTCAGAAACGAACCCCAACATAGTCTCTACTATGACCCGGTTCTTGGAAGATCGTGTTGCAAGACGTGTTGTACAAGCAAAAGACACTCCAGGATTTATTACAAACCGCTACGGTATGTGGTGCATGTATCAGGCAATACATGTTGCGGAGAAGCTTCAGCTTTCGATTGAACAGGTGGATTTGATCACCGGACCCTTCATGGGGCGCCCCAAAAGCGGCAGCTTCAGGCTCAATGACATTGTTGGGCTCGACGTCATGAACGATATCGCCAACAACCTTCTGGAGCGATGCCCTAACGATCCTTACATTCAAACACTGAAGGCGCCCAAATCTCTCGCCACTTTATTAGAGCGGCATTGGATTGGCGAGAAAATGGGCCGAGGATATTATCGTCGTGAAGGCAAAGAGTTTTTGGCTCTAGATTTGACAACTCTTGCTTACCGCCAAAGAATGGAGCCGGACCTTTCTTCGATCAGAGCATTGGAGAAACTCCCTTTAGGTGAACGCATTGCTGCCGCTTTGGAGCTGAAAGATGAAGTCGGCGAATTCTTGCGGCACTACCTGATTCCTTCGCTCAAATATGCGAACTACCTAAAGGAAGAAGTGAGTCACTCTGTGCTCAACTTTGACCAAGTCATGGAATGGGGCTTTAGTTGGGCAATGGGTCCTTTTGCGATGATCGACTCCATTCCCTCGAATCGAACAGGCCTGCCGGACCAGAAATCCTATCTATCCCATTCGGTCTTACAATTTGACGGACAATATTTACCAATCGAATCAAGGCCAGAGTTCACGCGGCTTGCCGATGCACCTTTGATCGAGTCCAAGACCCATTTTAATATTCGAGACCTGGGTGACGGCATTAAAGCATTGTGCTTGACAACCAAGATGGGAGTCATATCCCCAGCTTGTGTAGAGGAATTGATCGGCACGCTCGAAACAGAGTCTATTGACCGCTTTGTTTTCACCAGTGAGGCACGATCGTTTTCGGCGGGTTTCGACCTGAAATTCTTCCTTGCTGCCATAGGTGAAGAGCGATGGAATGATATTGATCATGCTCTAGCCCGGCTCCAACATTTGGGTGAACTCTTACAACATTCACGTGGCGTCGCTGCGGTTTATGGTCACGTTCTAGGTGCAGGTCTGGAACTTGCCCTCTCATGTCCACAATTACTGGCGTTAGCAGAGACAAATATTGGCCTTCCCGAAGCCAAAGTAGGCCTCCTTCCTGCTGGTAGAGGTGCCACCTTAATGCGCATCAACAATCAGCACTCCGCCAAGCGCCTGGCAGATGTCACCATGACTCTGGCAACGGGCCATGTTGCGACAAATGCCCAAGAAGCACGATCCCTGGGATACCTGAGATCGACGGATAGGACCGTTTTTCATCCTGACCGTCTTCTCTTCGAAGCAAAGTCCGCCGCGCTCGCCGTCGAACCCACCGGAATTATCCAAGTGCAACCAGTAGCGGGTCCCCTCAGTGGCATGATCGACCGAGGGCTAGAATCGCTCGGGACTAAGGGGGATTTCTCGAAGCATGACGCCCTTATAGGACAGAAGCTCAAAGTCATCTTAGCCAAAGCCCAGAACTACGAAGATTGTTTGGCGAAAGAGAGGTCGGAGTTCCTGGATCTGTGTGCAAAGGCGTTAACCGTGGCTCGCATCAGCCACATGCTTGAGAATGGTAAGCCACTGCGAAACTGAAGTTATCAAACCGAAACGAAACCGAGGCGGTAAAATTGCGTCCACAACGAAGTGGCCATGAAAATCCTTGTTACGATCAAACGTGTCGTTGATCCCTACACAAAAGTCCGTCCCACCTCCGATGGAACTGGCGTCGACACAACCGGAATCAAGTTTGAAATCAATCCATTTGATGAGATTGCGATTGAAGAGGCGGTCCGATTAAAGGAAAAACTCGGAAATGTCGAAATTACGGTTGTTTCGATAGGTACTGCCGCGTCGGAAGAACAACTCCGCAAGGCACTTGCGATCGGTGCCGATAAGGCAATTTTGATCGAATCAGAAGGTATTTTCGACTCCCTATACGTTGCCAATGAATTGGCAGTGCTCGCTAATGAACTGAGCCCCGATCTCATTTTGATGGGCAAACAGGCCACGGACGATGACAACAATCAAGTCGGACAAATGCTCGCTGCAAAGCTGGGATTGGGACAGGCCACTTTTGCCTCTCGAATAACGCCGGACGGATCCAAGATTCTGGTCACACGGGAAACGGATGATGGTGAAGAAACTCTGGAACTGTCGTACCCATGCCTAATAACCGCTGACCTCAGGCTCAACGAGCCCCGTTACGTGGCCCTGCCTGGAATTATCAAAGCCCGCAGCAAGCCACTGGAGCGACGAAATGCCACATTCCCTGCAAGTCAGAAGACTCGTATCATCCACGTAGAGTCCCCGGTTGGTCGAATGGCTGGAAAGAAATTATCTAATGCTAAGGAACTTGTTGCTGCCCTCAAAGAGCGAGGTGTCCTCTGATGTCACGATTATTAATTGTCGCATTCACTTCCACAGATGCTCACCTTTCTGCTGGCTTTGCAACAGCTCTTGGTTTGCCATTTGACGTGCTTCAATTCTCAGGCGAAGCGGCAATCACAACTGGTGCAGAAACTGTCTTCAGCGGGAATCAATCCGAGCTTCCCTGTGCGGATTCTTTGGCAGCGAGTATATTTGCTGCAGCATCTGGATATACGCACATCGCGTCAGTTTCTACCATGCGTGGAAAGGATGTGATGGCACGGGTTGCAGGCCTCCTTGATGCAGGAATGGTCACAGACGTGATCTCGGTCGTGGATTCCAAAACGTATAAGCGGCCAATTTACGCCGGTTCCATCATCGCTACCGTGCAATCCGATTCTGAAATTACCCTCATCACGTTCCGCCCTTCCGCCTTTAAGCCGCTTGCATCGGATAAGAGATCGACAGTTGAGGAACTTTCACTAGTCGCCGCCAACTTAGCCACCAAAGTGGGGGAATCGATTCGTGGAACCTCGCGTCCGGACCTCTCTCAAGCAAGAGTTGTAGTGAGTGGTGGGCGCCCACTCAAAGATGCGGAGACATTTGAGCGCGTAATCGGTGGTTTGGCGGACAAACTAGGTGGCGCCGTTGGGGCAACTCGAGCGGCAGTGGACTCTGGCATTGCTCCGAACGAACTCCAAGTGGGACAGACTGGAAAAATCGTAGCGCCCGATCTGTACATTGCAGCCGGCATTTCGGGCTCTACTCAACATATGGCGGGAATCAAAGACAGCAAAATCATCGTAGCTATCAACAAAGATGGGGATGCGCCAATTTTTGAAGTAGCGGATTATGGCTTGGTAGCTGACCTATTTGAGGCTATCCCGGATATCTCGAAGGCCCTTGACGCTTCATAGGGTTGACGAAGCAATTCTTACCATTGAATCGTTACTATAGAGTGCACCTCACTGACTGGCATGAGGTGCACTTTCATATTGGCAATCGAGCAAAGTTTTCATCTCAACGAAGGAGTTTCTGTATTGAATAGAGTTACCACCACCATCCTTGGCTCAGTCTTGGCAACGGTCCTTGCAACAACTTGTAGAGCCCAACAGGAACCCAACCCTCAAGCTTTAGTCGATCCCAATCGTGTGGTAGTTGTGATCAACGGCGAAGAGATCAAAGGCTTGGAGTATTACCGTCGCATGGAATATCTCTCCGGTGTTGGCACCCAAATGGGGGCGACGTTCTCGGAATTCCCTCCTGGCTTCTTGACTATTCAGCAGTTGATTACAGAGCGCTTGGTGTTTCAGCTGGCAAAAGATAAGGGCATCTATCCCACAGATGAGGAGGTTCAAGAAGAACTGACTATCAGACAGAAAGATAATCCCACCCTATTGAAAGACTGGATTGGATCTGGGGGAAATTCGGAAGAGCTGAAGTATCAACTGCGCTACCAGATCGCCCAGTTTAAGCTCCAAACTTTCGGAATCACGATCACTGACACTGAAGTCGATAACGACTACAAAAATCGTCCTGACGTCTATAAAATCCCGAAGCAATATAAGCTTCGAGTCATCGTCGTTTCAAATTCCGACGACACCAAAACCGTAGATAGCGACTTACTGGCTGGCAAATCGTTCGCTGACGAGGCAAAAGATAAGAGCGTCGATATCACTAAGAATATCGGCGGGGAATTCGGCACGATCCCGGTATACAAACTTGCCACAGAAACGCAAGACGCTCTATCATCGATTAAAATCGGCCAGACCACCAAATGGTTGACCACCAACCCTGGTGGTGGTAATGGTGCTTATCTAAAGTTTCTTTTGGAAGACGTTATTCCAGAGAAAAAGATGGAATTGGATGAGCGGTTAAGGAGAATGATCCGCCGTAAGCTGATGGCAGATAAAGGCAAAATCAAGAACGCAAGTATGCCGAAGGAACTGGACGCAGTGCGCTTAAAAGCCAAAATTGATATTAAGCAATCTGAATTTGCGGATGCATACGACAAGCTGTTGAAGACCTATTTGAAGCAGAAAGGTGGTTCCAACTAGCATTGAGGATCTTTCAGAAGCTTGATCCTGGTCCAATTTCTGAGCTGAAACTATCTCAACTTCGGTCGGGCCCCGTCTTCCTACTTGAGGCTGATCCACACCTTGAGCATCGGTTGCAGAGTTCTGCAATCGAATATTCGATATTGGGGCAGAGTGATCTGCCTCAAACATGTACTATCCTCCTCGCTCAATCGCCATTGGATGATTTGGTTGCCGTAGTTGACCGACTTTTAGGGCCAGGTGGGTGTCCGTGGGATCAGGCCCAAACCCATGTCACGTTGAAGAAATATCTCCTCGAAGAGGCATATGAAGTCATTGATGCAATCGACAGCCAAGATCCTGTAAAACTCGAGGAAGAGTTGGGGGACCTCATCCTTCAACCTGCTATGCATGGCCAGATCAGCAAGGCAAACGGCGGCTTTGACACCATGGATTCGGCCCGTGCTATTGTCGACAAGCTGATCCGTCGGCATCCCCATGTCTTTGGAGACGTCGACGTTGCAGACGCCGACGAAGTGCTGAGGAACTGGGACAAGATCAAACAGACCGAGAAGAGCCAAGAGCCAAAATCAATCTTGGCAGGCGTGCCGAAAGCCATGGCTTCCCTACTACGGGCTCATGAAGTGAGTAAGCGGGCGGCCCGCAGTGGGTTCGAATGGCCAAATATGGATTCAGTCTTTGACAAGCTCCACGAGGAAGAGGCAGAGCTCCGAGTTGCTATAGAATCAGGCAACCATGATGCTATTGAATCCGAGATGGGTGACCTTCTGTTTACGGCGGTTAATATCGCTCGTTGGAACAAAGTTGAACCAGAAGAGGCACTTCGGAAGATGCTGAATCGATTTACGGATCGATTCATGCATATGGAGTCATTGACAAATCAGGATCTCAAGGATTTGTCACCTGAAGAATGGGATCGGCTTTGGAATTTGGCCAAGGAAGCCAAAGGTTAGCGAAAGTCAGGATGGGCGCGGGTTTCTAACATACAATTAACTGCGAGCTTGGCAACATCCAATCCGTGGGGAGTACTCGGATCGGACTCGACGTAATCCCGAAAGGCGGCGGCTGTAAAGTCCAAGGAAGGACCACCAATCTCGGCCAGGAGAATGGGTGATCCACAATCTAGGATCAACTGCGACGGGTCACCAAATTTCATGGTTATTTCACCGGCATCTCCTATGATCCTAAAGGCGCGATCATCTCCCGATTCTATGTACTTCCCTACTCGATAATGAAATTCAATACCTGCTAGCGACTCGTGCCAGACCTCTCCGAACGTTTCTGATGCTCCTCGAGGGGCCGTATCAACAGTAAAGCGATAAACTTTGGAGACTTTTAGAGCCTCCCCTAAGGCGCGAAACCAAAGAATCAATTCGTGATATCCCATATCCCAAAGGACACCACCGTATTCTGCATTCCATAACCACTCGCGACCGGCAAAACTCGCTGCCGATCCGGTTCCCTCCAGGATAGTTGCTTCCACCCGACGGATCTTTCCGATTTCGGTAACTGAATGGACATCAAAGGCGGTCGTTCTTTGAATTTGTGATAAAATTGATGGGAAAACGAACTTGCCCAGCCAATACATCAGGGGGGAGCCCCACACATCCACATAGAAGTCGGAACAATACAGCCTGGGATTAATCCTCAAACACGCTTGGATGCGATCCAAATCTTGGCTGGAAGTTACAATTGGCTTTTCCAAAAAGATTGGAACTCCCAGTGGTGCAAGTTCCTCGACGTGAGAAGCATGCAAGGGGTTGGGAGTAATGATCATGACCGCATCGGGTGCTTCCCTTTGGACATGATTTCTGAGTCCACCTGGCTCTGGTGAATAGTCCCCTCGGTCAACAACCTGAACCAAGTTGAAGTTCTTCCGAACGCCGGGACCGATCATCCGAAAATAGTCGCCTGCTCCAATGATAGAGAGACGCTTTTTCCCATTGACTGTAAAACTCATCCTGTCTATTTATAGCCGTTTGATACACAGAACACTTTGTAATCCTGACTAGATTCTTTCCAAACTGAAGCTCCCTGAGTGGTAACGTTCCCGTATGCGGCTCAACTCACGTACCCTTGCTATCTCTGCCTTCCTCATGATTACGGCATCCAGCCAAGCATGGATTGATACCGGACATATGCTGGTGGCTGCGATTGCCGAAAAGGGGCTGAAACCACAAGTCAAATTAGAATGCGATCGCCTACTCAAGATCGGTGCGGATAGTCGAAATACGGACTTCGTAACGACAAGCCCATGGGCAGACGACGTGCGAAGAGACCGACCAAACACCGGCCCTTGGCATTACATTGACTTCCATTTTCGAACCGATGGAAAACCTACGACAAATCAGCCTGATGCGGAAAACGCGGTTTGGGCGATCGAAAAGTTCAGTGCCGTTCTGAAAGACAAAACCAAGCCCGATGCGGAACGATCCGAAGCATTACGCTTCTTAATCCACTTTGTGGGAGATATCCATCAACCTCTTCATGCCACTGCCCGTGATACTGACCAGCACCCAACTGGCGACAAAGGTGGCAATGACTTTAGAATCGTTGCTCCTGATGACTTTAAGGGCATCTCTCGCCCCCCACGCAATCTTCACTCACTCTGGGATTTTGGTTGTGGCCTTTTCCACGGTGAGCCGCGCCCTCTAACCGCAGAAGCTAGAGACAGAGTAGAAGCTCAAGCAGCAGACCTCATGAAGAAACTTCCACCCAAGAGTCTGGCCGGCGTCAATTCGATGAAGCCAGCCAGTTGGGCAGCGGAAAGTTTTGGCTGCTCCAAGCAGTATGTATATGACCTTCAGGAAGGTGGAACACCCAGCACCTCCTATATGTCCAAGGGTCGCGATGTATGCGCCCAGAGGATCGCTCTTGCCGGCTATAGATTGGCGCGTCTACTCAACAGCCTTCTGAAATAGACATGATCGCAACGCTCCTTTCCCTTGTCACATTGTCTTTTCATTTTGGTCAAGCGAAAGTGGCACAAAACTTTGTCGAAATGACCCAAGCTTACAAGTTACTAGTCGGTGGTGAAGCTGTTTGCTTGGTGGACATCGACAACGATGGTTGGACCGATATCTGCACTGCTTCAGGAATTTGGCACAACAATAAAGGGACGAGCTTTACCAGAATCGCTGACGGCGGAGTCTTTGTTGCTGCAGATTTTGACAATGATGGTTATGTAGACCTGTTCGACTATCGGAATCTGAGATTGCTTCACAACAATCAGGGCAAATCGTTTACCGAAGTTCCGCTACCCAAGCTCCCTCCCACAATTTCCCGGGGGGCCTGTTGGGGAGATTTTAACGGGGACGGCTTTGTGGACCTGTACGTAGGAGGGTATGAAGATTGGGACAAGGACATCACCTATCCCAGCTTCATCCTGCTCAACAAGGGTGGTAAGTCGTTTGAACTTTCATGGCAAGACAACCGCTATAGGTCACGAGGCATAACTGCTTGCGACTTCAATAGAGATGGCAATCTTGACATCTATGTTTCCAATTACAGACTACAACCAAACCAGTTATTGGTGAACTCTGGCCTTGCAAAATTCAAAGATTTGGCAAGCGAATATAACGTCGTTGCGACTTCTCAAGGCTTTGATGGGGGGCACTCTATTGGTGCTGCTTGGGGAGATTTTGATAATGACGGATACTTCGATCTGTTCGCGGGCAATTTTGCCCATAGAGATTCCCGAGGAGATCAACCGAAAAGTCGATTCCTACGAAATCTGGGACCTAAGGGTGGGTTCCACTTCCATGACATGGGCACCTGTGGCGTGTTCTATCAAGAGTCGTATGCCAGTCCTGCGGCTGCGGACTTCGACAACGACGGCAATCTGGACCTATTTTTCACCACTGTATATGGAGTCGCCTCATTTAACACACCCAACTACCCCGTTCTATTTAAAAATGACACCCATTTCAAGTTCTCGGATGCCACAGCTACTGCAGGCCTAAACCATTTGGGAGCAACCTATCAGGCTGCTTGGGCAGACTTTGACCATGACGGCAGAATCGATCTGATCACAGACGGCAAACTATTCATGAACCAGTCTCCCAAGAAGCATTGGCTGGAAATCCGCCTTCATGGAGACGGAAAAGTCATTAACCGATCCGCTATTGGGGCTCAAGTGCGTGTCTTGCTCAAAGGAAAGACACTTTCCCGGCAGGTTGAAGCAGGTACGGGTGAAGGCAATCAGAACGATCTCACCCTTCACTTTGGTCTTGGAGAAACTGGCGGCACGATGCACCTAGAAATTTTCTGGCCCAATGGACGTACAGAAATCAAAAAACATATTCACTGTGATCAGATCGTGGATTTCTCCTACGACAAGTAGGAACAAGCCTTCAGACAATTCATAATGGACCAGTGCCTATTTGGGGGGTTGTCAATCAGAAAGGCGGAGTCGGTAAAACGACGACGGCTGTTAATTTAGCTGCTGCTTTGGCAAAGGCCGGGCATCGAACGCTTTTAGTTGATTGTGATCCCCAAGGGAACGCAACAACCGGCTTGGGCTTAGATAAGGCAAAAGCAACCGCGACCCTTTATGAGGTATTTGTCGACGCAGTTGATAACTCGGACAGCCCAACGGTGATCCAAACCGCTATCCACTCGATTTCAGATAATCTTGACTTGGTCCCTGCAACTCTCGACTTAGCCGGTGCTGAGCCAATCTTGCTTAATGCCGTTGGAAAGGAATTGGTTTTGCGAGATGCTTTGGCACCTGTCGCAGGCAATTACGAATGGATCATCTTGGACGCTCCACCCAGCCTGGGCCTCTTGACCATAAACATTTTATCAACCGCTGACGGTGTGCTGGTCCCAATGCAATGTGAGTTTTACGCGTTAGAAGGGCTAAGTCAGTTGCTCAAAACTATTGACATTGTTCGTCGGCGGATCAATCCGAAGCTCCAAGTTGCGAAAGTGTTGTTGACTATGTATGATCCGCGAAACCGCCTGACTCAGCAGGTAACTCAAGAGGTCAGAGAGTTCTTCGGTGAGAAGGTTGCCAAAACAGTCATTCCCCGCAATGTTCGCTTGAGTGAAGCTCCAAGCTTTGGAGAAGCCGCGGTATCCTGTTTTCCCACTTCTCGCGGAGCGGGAGCGTATTTTGAGTTTGCAAAGGAAGTAATAGAAGAATGCGTCGTGCGCTAGGAAAAGGACTTTCACAACTGATAGCGGAGCAATATGAGGGCCCCGCTAATGAAGTAGCGATCGATCAGATCGTGCCGAATAGCCGTCAGCCACGAACATACTTCAACGACGAAACTCTTCAAGAATTAGCGTCTTCCATTCAGGAGTATGGGATTCTTCAACCGTTGGTTGTACGACCAATCAGTGAAGGACAATATGAGCTTATTGCTGGAGAGCGTCGACTTCGAGCTTCCAAGATCGCCGGGTTGAAATCGGTTCCAGTTATCATTCGATCGGCTGGAAATCAAACATCCCTCGAAATCGCTTTGATTGAAAATCTACAGCGAGAAGATATCAATGCATTGGAATCGGCACGGGCATACCGCAAGCTCATGGATGAATTTGGACTCACTCAGGAGAGCGTTGCTGAGCGAGTTGGGAAATCCCGGACCGTGGTTGCAAATACGGTCAGACTTCTTCGTTTGCCAACTCGAATAACCCAAGGTTTGGAGTCGGGAGTGATCACTGAGGGACACGCGAGAGCTCTCTTAGCCTTCGAAAGCGAGGCTCATCAGTTAGCCGTTTATGATCAGATTCTCGAAAGAGGTTTGACCGTTCGTGACGTGGAAAACGTCACCAAAGCTCAGAAAAACAAAGGGACCAAGAATAAGACATCCAAACGTGAACCTCGGGCCAAGGTCCATGACGCAGCGTTAGAGGAAGGGCTCAGCGCGCACTTTGGAACACCGGTAAAGATCGTGCATGGCGACCATGATGGCGGCAAGTTGACCATCGATTTCTACTCTGAGGACGATCTTGATCGAATTCTGGAGACGATTGGCTTTAGACTTTGATTGAATCAGGATTTCAAATAAGGCCCCTTACAGAAGAAGACATTCCAGGAGTCGTCGAACTTCAACGCTTGGCCTTTCCCCCACCATTTCCGGAAGAATTACACTGGCAAGCACATCACCTGACCGCGCACCTTCGTGTCTTCCCGGAAGGACAATTTGTAGCCGAGATGAACAAAAGGATCGTCGGGAGTTGTAGCAATGTGCTCATTTCTGAGGAATGTTGGTTACAACACGGAAGCTGGCTTGACACTGTTGGTGGACCTTCCTTGGAGGGCCACGATCCCGGTGGTACCACACTTTATGGAATCGATATCACCGTTTCCCCAAATTCTCGACGTCTGGGTATAGGGCGAGCGTTCTACCATAAACGATTTGAAATGGTTAGGGTGTACAAGCTACGCCGATTTGGCACGGCCTGTCGCATTCCAGACTATGTCAGTCATACGACTCAGAAACACAATATGTCTAAACAGGACTATGTGCGCCAAGTCTCCCTAGGCCAATTAAATGATCGAATCCTAACAGCTCTCCTGAAATATGATCTTAAGTTCATCGATGTCGTAGAAGACTATATGGAGGATGTTGAGTCGGGAAATGCAGCGGCATTATTGGAGTGGAAACCATGAAAATTAGAGTTGCCTGCGCTTCCTGGAAAATCCGCCCCGCTCGATTTGACAGCAAATATTTCGGTCATTTCTACGATTTGGTAAGTGAGGCCCATGATGAAGCGGCAACTGTATTGGTCGTTCCTGAACTCCATGTTCTTGAATTACTACCCACAGCTCCAGACCTCAATCCCCTTAACGCGGCTAAGTACTTGGTGCAATATGCTGAAGCCATTGAGACATGGATACAGCGAATTAGCGACTCAAGCGGCATGATTATCGTGGGTGGTTCCCACTTCAAAGAATCGCCGGACGGGATCAAGAATGTTTGCGCCGTGGGGGTGCCAAATCAACCACTGCGCCTAACCGAAAAAAACAAACTAACGGTTTATGAACGAGAAGCATGGGACATTAAGCCTGGAAGCGGCTTGGCTCGTTTACCTTCTTCTCTTGGGGTCACGATCTGCTACGACAGTGAATTTCCAGAGGCAGGTAGGGCATTGGCAGAGGATGGAGTTCTTATTCAATGTGTTCCCTCTTGGACAGAAACCAAACGAGGTTATCAGAGGGTCCGCTGGTCTTGCCAAGCCAGGGCGGTAGAGAATCAGATTTTCGTTCTCCATAGCTCTTTGGTCGGAGACTTGGGGCAAGAGCCAGTACCTCACACTTATGGGTCATCTGCCATCATTGCTCCAAGCGTTGAACCATTTCCGGTAAATCCCATATTAAGAGAAACTCCGATCAACGAAGAAGGTGTTTTGGTTACCGACCTTGATCTGGACCAATTGGTTCAAGCTCGTCACGCTGGCGAAGTCACTAACTGGCAAGATCGATCCATTGAAAGTTGGTTTATGGTTGGGGAGCGCCCAGCCGAGGTTTCGAATACATGGGAACCTGGGCCAGGCTCAGATCCGATTTCATAACTCCCCCAACGGGGCTTTCGATCGGAAAACTCCTGAATGAGGTTTTGTCACTCGGCCCAAAGAGCATAATCGGATCGGGATATGTTCACTACCCGCATCTCATGCTAACCAAAAAATACTTACGCGTCGCTTTGCCAAGTCTATTGGCATTGCTCACCCTGGGACTATTCACTTTGCCGAAGACCAGAGGTGCAAACGGTGCCACCACAAAGCTAGTGACACAAATGCCGGAAACAGATGGTCCCGAAGAAGCCATGCGCTGGCGGCACCTGGCATGGTTAGATGAAAATGGTGAGATTGCCCCTGGTGCACTTGCCCGCGCGATGACGCAAAAGCGTGCGATGATAGCCAGCCATCGCTCGTTTGCGTCTGGATGGCAAGAGGTTGGACCAGCCAACCTTTCCGGCCGTAGCACATGCTTGGCGATTGATCCCAACCATCCTCTTACAATGTGGATGGGGTCAGCAGGTGGAGGCATTTGGAAGTCAACTGATGGAGGTTCTACATGGAATCCTTTAGGAGATCAGCTCAAGTCACTTGCCGTCAATGCCCTTGTCTTGGATCCAAACGATAAATCAACACTCTACGCGGGAACAGGGGAGGGTTACTTCAACATCGATGCGATCGGTGGTTTTGGAATGTTTAAGAGCACGGATGGTGGTGTAACTTGGACAGTTCTACCTGGCACGTCTGGGTGGAGCAGTGTGAACCGAATTGCCATTCAACCAGGTGATTCCAATGTCATTTTGGTATCAGTCAAATATGGCGGCTATTATCGTTCTACCGATTCGGGGGCAAGCTGGAAGAAGGTCCTCGCAGTTCAAAGCGGACATGCATTAGCGTTTTGCAACTCAAATCCCCAAAGGGTGATCGGAACGATCCAGGACTATAACTTTACGACAAAGACGTGGTTTGCATCAGCTGTCCTCTCCACTGACGCAGGAGCCACCTGGACAAAAGCAACAGGCCCCCTGAACACGCTGAACGGCTTTAGCCGTATTGAGACTGCGCCTGTGCCTAACGACGAAACAACTGTCTATGCCTCTGCAAGTGACGGCCTTGTTTACAAGTCAACAGATAGCGGCGCAAGCTATTCGGAAGTTACGGTTACGGGAAACACGGGTGCCAACTGGTATGGCAATGCGATTTGGGTTGACCCAACGAACAGTAAGCGCGTAGTTGTCGGGGGTGTCAACATTTATGCCTCCACAGATGGCGGCGTAACCATGAATATCATTGGGCAAGGCTATATCCAAACCTCTGAACCGCACCCGGATGTCCACTTCTTTATTCAATCACCTGGCTACGACGGGATTACGAACAAAGTGGTCTATGTCTGTACCGACGGAGGGTTGTACCAAGCGGCAGATATCTCAACCGCATCGGTCAACTCGGGGTGGTTAAGGCGAGATCAAGGGGCTCGAACAACTCAGTATTACTCCGTTGCAGGAGATGGCCCCAGCGGCAGAATTGTCGGTGGTCTTCAGGATAACGGAACCCAATCCAATCTGGCTGGAAGCAATCAAAGCCAATATATTTATGGTGGAGATGGTGGCTACGTTGCGATCGATAGCCAATTCCCTCAGTATGTCTATGGCGAATATATCTACTTAGAGATGTTCCGAAACAACGATGGTGGATCTGGTAGCAATGTAGGCAGTATCTACTCTGGCTTGAGTGATGCGGGCTCAGGGAGCACTGCAAACTTTATAGCCCCGTTCATCCTAGATCCCAACAATCCTCAAATCCTGCTGGCTGGAGGTGCTTCCCTGTGGCGCACAACGAATGCCCGAGCCTCGTCACCTTCGTGGGGAGCGATACGGGCACCCAGCACTTCCCTCATTTCAGCGATTGCCGTGGCGCCTCGTAACAGCGATATTATTTGGGTCGGCCAAAACGACGGAACCTTGGCGATGACGACCAATGGTACAGCTACGACTCCGACGTGGAAAGTCATTAGCACAGGTGGGACTCCTACTCCCAAGCGTTACGTCACACGTATCCTAGTTGATCCTGACAATTCCAATGTCGTTTACGTAACATTGGGTGGATTCTCTACCAATAACGTTTGGAAAACCACCAATGGAGGCGCAACATGGTCCTCGATCACAGGCACTGGAACAGGCACACTGCCTCAAGTCCCGGTCAGAGCTATTGTTCGCGACTTGTACTCTGCGAACTCACTTATGGTTGGAACTGAAATCGGAGTATTTTCTACCACTGACGGTGGACAGAGCTGGTCTGTGTCGAACGATATGCCCACCAACGTATCGGTTGATGAATTGGTCTATATGAACAATTCTACGACCTTACTTGCCGGCACTCACGGTCGAGGTGTCTGGATGCTTCCTGGTGCCGTCTTTACTGTATCGAACCTAAGCGCCTCACCAACTTCCGTTCCCGGCGGATCCAATTCAACCGGTACCGTCACGATTAGCCCTGCTGCCCCAAGTTTGGGGATGACTGTCCATCTCATTAGCACCAGTGCAGATGTCACCTTACCATCGACTGTTGTAGTGCCTGGTGGAGCAACTTCTGCCAATTTCACAATCAAAACTGCTGGGGTCAAATCGATTGAGACTGTAACCATTCAAGCCACATTGGGTTCAACTCAGCAAAGTACCAGCCTGACAGTTTCGCCTGCATCTCTTGGACCAGTGACATTGAATCCGGTAAGCGTTGTTGGTGGTAACCCTTCTATGGGCACAATAACTCTCGCAGGTTCGGCGCCACCAAATGGAGCCGTTGTCTACTTGTCGTCCGACTCAAGCATCGCATCAGTCCCTGCTTCAATCACGATTCCGTACGGATCAACCTCAGGCACTTTTCAGGTCAATACTCTTGGAGTTACAGCTCCCAAGACGGCAAAGATTACCGCTGTGTTTGGTAATGCGGCTCAGTCAGCAAACCTGTCGGTTACAGCCGCTTCACTTCAGTCGGTTAACCTATCAGCACTATCGGTAGTGGGTGGATCTCAGGATGCCCTAACAGGCACAGTCGTTCTCAACGGAAATGCCGGAGCGAACTTAACCGTTATCTTAAACTCCGCTAACACAAAAGTTGCTACGGTACCCGCCACCCTTAAGATTCCGACAGGGGCATCTTCCGTAAGTTTCAGTGTGACCCATCTGAAGGTCTCGGTATCAACGAAGGATACGATCAAAGCCTATTTATCAGGCTCAAGCTCAAGCGTTTCAACTACCATCACGGCAAATCCATTTACGATTTCTCAAATGTCGGTTAACCCAACGACAGTCCAAGGTGGAACCAGTACAGGCGGGCTCATTTCTTTGAATGCCAAACCAGGCACGAAAAGCGGTCCCATCTCAATCACTTTCGCTTCTCCATCCAAGCTGGTTAAGCTGCCAACGTCTGTGTCAGTGCCTATTGGTAATTCAACTGCGACATTCAGCATCGGCACTTACGCGGTCTCCGGGGATAGCTCAGCGACCGTTACAGGTTCGGTAGGAAGCAGTTCACAACAAGTCTTGGTAAGCATACTTGCACCTCAGCTCTCTAACTTTACGATCAGCCCGACATCCGTAAAAGGTGGGTCAACAACAGCAGTATTTGGCACACTTACAATTAGTAGTATCGCTCCTTCTAGAGGGGCGATCATCGAAGTAACCAGTTCAGACAAAACCTTGGCAACCGTTCCTGGAGTCGTCATTGTTCCAGCTGGTCAGACCCAAGTTAAGTTCAAAGTCACCCATAAAACGGTCACAAAACAGTCAACCGTCAACTTGACAGCGACTTACCAAAATCAATCTAAACAAGCACAGCTCACGTTATCGCCTGGCTAGATTTAGCTAGCCAGGCTCAAGATCGTTAATAGTGGAAAGTTAGGTTTCCAGTCGTCTTTGGGTCTGTTACTCCGCGAAGGAATCGACCCAAGTCATCACACAGTGCCAGCCTTGCTCTTCCCGGATTTGGAAGCATTCTGGACCTACCAAGACCGATCACACACTTGGCCCCCTTGCCAAGATCGACGACGGCTATAGCCGTGCCTTTTGTTAAATCGATCCTGGTCCCGTCATATGTTAGGTAGTTCCCTTCGACTTTGAAGCCAACCTTCTCACATAACGGTTTCAGTGCTGGCATTGTGTCCGGGTGACCCACCAGAAATTTGCCATCTAGACCTGAGTCGAGATCGGAATTTCCTGTATCACCCAATCCACGAAGATAATCCCTGTGGGATGAGTCAGAGACACGTTTGAAGGTGTGTAATAGGCCATTGACTTCTATCGGAGTTTCATCGGCTTCAAACTTCCGAAGGATTCGGCGCCAAGGATCTATCGAAACCAGTTTAGGGTTCCCAGTCACGGGTACCGTAAATGTCCCCGAGTTCCTCACGTCTAACAATGTAATCTTTCGGTCTCCCCATTCGCTCTCGACCAACACTTCAAGCGGCACTCGATAACTTTCACCTTTAAATTTAAGTTGGAAAGTGAGTTGACCATTTGCCATTTTCGGACGGTCGATTGAAAAATCGGCATATCCTGCCTTTCGAGTCCAATCATCAAAAAAGGACTTCAAATCTGCATCTGGATTCTCCCGAGTCACGATTTGCTCGAAATCGGCCCAATCGCTGAGTTTGCCGCGATACTCCTTGATCCAATCCCTCATTGCCTGAATGATTCGATCTGTTCCGATAAACTGTTCGAGCATCTGAAGCACTTGACTTCCCTTTCCGTAGCCCAAGCTACTAGCGACCCCACCAATATCGGCACCGCTTCTTGCAATCGAGGCAGAATTGTAAGCTGGATTAGCTTCCATATCACTCACAAAGGCAGTTTGACGCTCCTTTTTATTGCCGATAGGGACATTTCTTCGGAAGAGTCCCTCAGAGAATACGGCGAAGCTCTCATTCCAAAAACTCCCCAAATAGGAATTGTTGATCAAACCTCCCCACCATGTATGGGCTGGTTCGTGCGAATCCTCGGCAGGCAAACTTCCATGTCCCCAAGTTGTGAAGGAATAGGCTTCCAGTGCTCCCCCCCCATAGACTTCACTATCTAATGCACCATAGCCTTTGAAAGGGAACGGAGCGAACGTCTCGTAATATTCGATAATCGGCGCGTAATATTCGGTCTGAATCTCCATTTCCGTTGGAGAGAGCTGAGTGCTCCAGCACGAGTACCACTTCCCATTGATCTCTTGACGATATTTCTTGTAAGGAGCTGAAGAGAGACTGTAGAACACGCACGGCATATCCATCCGATACTTAGTGATCTTCTCGGATTCTTCAACAACCTCTGAGACTAAATTCCCCTGACCGACTGTCGTCCAATCCCGCGGACTATGGACAGTCAAGTCGAAAGGCACAGGCTGTCTGCCAACCATTGGATACCAGTAATCGTTGGTCAGGGTTGCTTCCTTTTTGCTTATACTTCCAGCATAATTGGGAAGATCTACAACGGCTTTGTACCGGAT
>Ga0007854_10000532_pt1 | contig 24644 bp, 25 predicted proteins | sample CryBogCBH12Aug08_FD_60382 | JGI IMG/M metagenome (GOLD analysis project Ga0007854, IMG submission 60382) | Freshwater microbial communities from Crystal Bog, Wisconsin, USA - CBH12Aug08 | ecosystem: Environmental > Aquatic > Freshwater > Lake | place: Crystal Bog, Wisconsin, USA | collected... | reverse complement strand
TCATCATCATCCGCATCAATATAATTATCCTCGTCTTCTTCATCTTCTTCCTCATCTTCTTCGTCTTCTTCTTCGTCTTCTTCATCTTCCTCATCGTCTTCATCGTAGTTTCTCTTGCGCGGAACAACTAGTTTATTTGTTTTCGGAGTTTCTTCTTCAGCAAGATAGTTATTACGAATTGTTTCCAATGCTTTCTTAGCAGCCTTCCGTTGAGGGGGCCGTGAGCGGGGCTTGGCGACGGATTCTGGCTCTGATTCAAAATCACTTGGTTCTGTTTCATCATCAGCACTATAATCGATTAGATCGCGAATATTTCCTTTACTGTCAACACTATCATCATCATTAGAATGTCCTCCTCCACGTCGCACAATGCGTTTACGATCTTCTTTATCTTTAGCCTGACCTTTTACTCCTTGTTTCTTGTATCGAGGCATTCTAGGCATTCTAGGATTACAGGGTTTTTTCTCCATTTTCTCTGAACGCTTTATCATCCAAGTAGTTAAATCAATTTTTTATTTAACAAGAAACTATAAGTAATTTGTTGTTTAATAAATAAAATTAATTAATTATTTTTAAGTCAAAGCAACTACAATTTAGTTGCGGCGATTGCGGCGAGTGTTGCGGCGGCTCTTGCGACTGCGGCGAGTTGAGCGCTTGCCACCCTTGCGCTTGCGCGAGACGAGGTTGCGCACAGCGGAGTTGGCGTGACCAGTCACCGAACGACCAATCTTGTCTACACCGCGAATGCCAGTGCGAACAACATTGCGAGCGGTGTTCGTGACCGCCGCAGTGGCCTCCTCACCAGCCGCAAAGGCGTGGTGGAAGGGGCTGTAGAGTGTAGTGATAAGACCACGGGACTTGCGGTTACGACGAGTATTTGCCATTTCTTTCTAACTAGCCGGGAGAATTTTTTACGCGTTCCTAAGGATATCAACAACATCCATTAAGCAAAATTTAGCCTTTTTAGAAATGCTGGGGTTAGACGCTGAGTTCTGAATAATCTCCGTAGCGAGAGGAATTATCACTGCCCCAACCTCACCTTTAAGGGAATTCATATATGCGCCCTGTTTCTTTTGAAAAATCTTTGTCATACGTAATATACAATCACAATACTCCTCAATCAACTTATTTTTGCCATCCTTAGAAGCATGAATCTTAATTTGCTTAAAAAGTACAGAAAGAGTATCAAGTAAAGTCTTAGGTTGAAGTACTTCATGATGACATAGTTCCGCTAGGAATTGACTATAACCTTGACGATAAATCTTCTGTTTATTAAGTTCAAGAAATGCTGTATAATCCTTACATTCAGTCTCCTCCACTTCTTCAAAAATTGCCATGAAAGCGTGCTCAAGTTTTTCCATTTCATCATTCAATGATGAATATGACTTTGAGAGTTCTGAGAGAAGTTTAGCATAATGAGGGCAGAAAATCTCCTCTGCTGCGGCCTTCTTGAAAACAAGAAGCATAAAGTCTTTCAAAAAACCAGTTTCACCAGAATCAAGAATTTGTTCTAAAAATTGCTTTACATCTTCATAATTCGCCGGACTGAATGTATTTAGTTTTCCATTAATAATATTGTTAAGAATCTTATCTTCCAGATTTGTTTCTGGTTTCTTGAATTTTGATACATATTTTTGCGGAATTCCAGATGTTCTTGACTGATTCGTATGGTTATGTCTTTCTGAAGAAGACTGTCCGCCTTCTCGGCCAGAACCAGACCCACCTCTCCAAGAGAATGTCCTATTAGTAATATTTCCACCACCACCACCGCCGCCAACACTCTTCCATTCATCGGAATTTACTTGTACCTTGATGGAATTTACACGTTGTAGAACTTCATCAGGGATACTTTTGATGTTTACCCCATTCTTCAAACCTAGTACAACCGAAACGGACAGTGGGATATGAACACTCCCACTTCCGGACATACTAACTTTGTCTACTTTCTTTGATAAACTCATTCTACTAAAAAATACGTAAAAATCCTTTAGTATCTCATTTTCCTAAACAAATAGATGTCACAAGAGATACACTCATCGGATTTACTAAAAGAATCCCAAATTGTAACTATACCAGGAATTCAAACTAAGCTTGGACAAGAATCCTTACAGAGGGGTCTAACTAACTGGAGTTCAAGTGCTGCTACTCTTGATACACGCGCAAATAATGTTATTTGCCTACGAAATTATCTGAAGAAAAACAAGGATACACTCGAATCACTTTTCGCACAAGTTCAAGAGAACTCAGAAGTATTTGAAGAGGGGCCAACTGACCAACAGGCTCAGTGGAAGGATAAAACATCCGAGCAGATATTTTTTGAGAAGGGTGGATTCGGACAATTCCTGAACCAAGTCCCAGGAGTTGTCGCATTTATTGTATTTATGAAAGTCTGGCTCGCGCCGGCTTTCGCAATTGCCACACCATTTTTAATATTAATTCTTCCATTTTTCATGATTAAATATGTTTATAAACTTCCAATTCCTTGGAGCAGATACCAATCAATGATACTTGATATGGTGATAGGTGAAAGAACTATCAGTCTCCAATCAATTAGCAAAATTCTTTATTTTATATTTAGTCTATCGCAAGCAATTATACAACCATTTCTCACCGCAATAGCGGTCAATAAACTAGACACTCTTGTAAGGGACCGTGCCAGAAAACTTCATAATAGTTATGTAGCCGCATATGAGATCTTCGAGATATTCAAAGCCGCAGGAATAAAGACTCCGAATCTTCCAAACGATTCAGTGGACAAATCCTACCCTGCATTCGCCCTTGATAAAGATGAACGATGGACAACTGTCTATCTAGGAAAAATTCTTGGTGATGCGGAAGTTATGTACTGCTTAGCGAAAGATCTCCGCTTTAAGAAACCTACTTGGCTAGAACGAACCAAAGGTTCTGATATCCTCCTAGATATCCGAGATTTTAGTGATATTTGTATTGAAAATGCGAAGAAGAGTTCTATTCTTTTCACTAAAAAAACGAAACATAGCTTACTAACAGGCCCTAACAGAGGTGGTAAGAGTTCAAGCCTCCGAGGAATTCTTCAGAATGTTCTCTGGGCACAAACATATGGTTTGGCACCATCCACCTATAAGGGACAGTTATTCTCATGGGTTGTATCAAGTCTACGAGCAGAAGATAGACCAGGAGTTTCTTCCTTATTTGAACGAGAAATTGAAATTGCTGTTGACATTCTTCGCCGTGAAAAAGGATCTGGGTCTGGGGCTGGTCTTGTTCTTATTGACGAGATTTTCCATTCTACAAATCCTCCAGACGGTGAGAAGACTTCACAAATATTTCTATCCCAGCTCTGGAAAATGAAGAATGTTGTTAGCTGTGTAAGTACCCATGTATATTCGGTAGTTGAAGATGCTCCTGAAAATATTCAGAGAATCTGCTGTTGGGCGGAGGAAGATGAAGATGGGGGGATTTACTACGATTACCGCCTACAAGGGGGGATTTGTAAAGTAAGTAGCGTTAACGATGTTCTTTATGAAAAGGGATTATTAACTCTGCCGCGCTCAAAATGAAAAAATAAACCACTCTACTTTTCTAGAAAATGAACTCTGGAAACGACTCAGTAATTATTGGCTCGGTACTCATGCTTGTGTTCGGTGCTCTATTTTACTATCTCTACAGCAGACTACTTTATAGCGAAAAGAGAATCAATATGATGGAGAATATTCTACTTGATTTCAAGACGGCTTCTGAATCTTTCTTTGTTGCACCAGCTTCACACGAGGAAGAAGAGCATGTACATGAACTCCATGTTTCGCCACAGCAGCCAATGGATACACCCTATGAGGTTCTAGATACAATTCCTACAGAGCAGAATGAAGTACCTCTTGCTGCGCAGCCCACAGTTGAGCCAACTGTAGCACCTTCTACGCCAAGTGTAAGCATGAATTATGAGGCGATGAATATTAAGGAACTACAGCAAGAGGCACGTACTAGAAATATCTCCGGTGTTAGCGGTATGCGACGTAAAGAACTCATCCAAAATCTGAGAAATACAGATGATACAAATGCGCAGAAGGCTCCAACTAACGATATTTCTGGAGCCCATTCACCCCTTACAGAGGGTGTTGAACAGTTAGATATAGTCCAACATCTATGAGCCTATTATGGCACTTAACTTTTTATACTAACTTGTAGATAAAGCATGGACTCGCAGGCTTTTAGATTAAAAACAAATCCAAACTTCTATGCTGCGAGTGCGCAGCTACCAGTGAACACTACAGGTGTTGAGGCGCAGATTACACGACCTGCGTATGCTCTAAATGCTCGCTATCCTGGATATGCTGCCAGGGCTGAGGACGGTAATGTATTCACAGAATATCGCTCAAAGTGTACAAGAAATATTCCTGTAGGGCAACAGTTCGCAACTCGTCAATGGTTTCAGCATAATGCGGAAAACATTATCAAGATGTCTCGTGAACGTCAGGGCGCAGCAGTAGGAGCGCAGTATGAAAATGCTTCAACAGTTCCTCCTTCTATAGCCACTGTGAAATGCGACACAAAAGAGTGTGGTTATTATCCTGCCGAGTCTACCACATTTGGAGGTCCTGAATTCATCCCTACAGGTGTTGAACGAACTGACAAAGCCCCAGAACTATTTGGGACATTTGAATTCAAGTCGCGATCATCTCCTCCAAAACCTGTAGATCTTACAACAAAACGTTATGAAGGTGGGCGAAATACACCCAGAGGATCTCTTGGATCTCTTGGACCTATTAAGCGATAGAACCAACAATTCAGTTTCTCGTCAGTTAGACTATTGGTCTAAATAACGATGATACTATTACTATAGATGGCTTCTGCGGAAGTAGTAGACTACTCGGTAGTATGTTTTGATATTGGTATCAAAAATCTAGCATACTGTCATTTAATAAAGACATCTACAGATACATATGAGATCGCAGGATGGGAAAATGTGAATCTATTAACACAAGGTCAAGATGTAAGTACCGCGCCTGTTAAGAAGACTTGCTATGGATGTAAAGTAAAAGCAACCTATGAGGGAAATTCTTGCTCTCGCCATACTTTGCTGCCACCACTTGCGGATCTCTCAGGAAATAAGATAACAAAACTCTCATCACTATCCCTTACAGAGTTGAAAACAATACTCCTTCAAAAAGAGCCAACACTGAAAAAGACTATAAACAAGTGCACAGTTCTAGATATGCTGCGAAAACATTATACACTACCTCTTGTAGCGCCAAAGGTAGCAAAAGCACCAGGAGTAGATCTGAGTTTTCTTCATGATTGTCTGCGAGATCTTGTATCAAAACATTCAACAGACTGGAGTAAAGTAAGTGAGATATGTCTTGAAAATCAGCCTGTATTTAAAAATCCCCAGATGAAATCTGTACAAATGCTCCTTTTCGCAACAATTCGTGATGTATTACAGCCTGACCCACCAACTGTAAGGTTAGTTCACGCAGGTATGAAAGGTAAAGGGCTCGGAGCAGCAGCGGGCGATGAAGGTTATAAGGAACGTAAGAAGGGATCTGAAGATCGTGTAGCAGAGATGATTAAGTCTGGTAAAGTGAAAGATCCTAAAAATTTAATTGCTAAGTATCAATCTGCTGGAAAGAAGAACGATTTAGCGGATGCGTTTTGTATGTCCCTAGACGCTGGGCTGCGGCAAAAAAACGGTCTTAAAACCTAGTAAACACAAAAGAAATAGGATATGTCTGGTGTAACTATTCGCGATATGGAGGCTATTGCTACCTCTCTTCCCGACATAAGTCTTCAGCAGGATCTAGGTAATGTTATTGACCTGAATGATTTTGGTGGTGATGATCTGGGGCTATTAGCAAATTCAAAGTTAATGAATAATAACTCTGGGTCATCTGGCGGACCTTCTGGGCAAACTGTTATTAATGTAAGTCCTCAGCCACAGAATTCAGGAATATCTGAAGTAGATATTACAACTATAGATTCTCTTGAGCCGATTCGTTTAACTGTCCCTGACAATGGGTTTTCTATGCCTGCTGTGAATGTTATTGGTGGGGGTATGCGAAGCGACGGTGACAACGGTCTGCGAAGCGATGGTGGGTATGGTAATAATCTATTTAGCAACAACCAGTCGTCTACAGGTCCAAGTGTGAATATGACTCCTGCGCCACCTCGCGATATTGAGGCTGAAACAAAGGAGAAGACTGAGTATATTAATAAGCTAGCTCGTCTTGAGAAGAAGGGGTTTCCTGTATCTCGGCGTTACACACTTGATAATACATTAGATGAGATTAAGGGTGAGTTTTTCCGCCTTGTAGATGCTCGCAATCTTGAGTCGTCCATCAAATTTCAGCGTAATATGATGATGGGGTTTGTAACAGGTCTTGAGTGGATGAATAATAAGTTTGATCCATTTGACCTGAAACTTGATGGCTGGTCTGAGTCAGTCCATGAAAATATGGAGGATTATGATGATGTATTTGAGGAACTATATGATAAGTACAAGACGAAGGGGCAGATGCCTCCTGAGGCGAGACTATTATTCACAATGGCTGGCAGTGGTTTCATGTTCCACGTCAGTAATACCTTTTTCCGAAGCAAGATGGGTGGCCAGTCAGCGGATGATATTTTCCGTCAAAATCCTGAACTAGCGCGACAGTTTGCTGCTGCCGCCGCTCAACAGGCCGGTGCTGGTTTTGGAAAGTTTATGGGTGCAGCAGTTGGCGCACAGCCTCAACAACAGTCGCGCGGACCTCCAGCATATGATCCGAATGTGGCTGACCCGGGCCCAGGGCCTGGCGCATTCTTTGGTTCTCCCCAGAATATGGCAGCCCAGGAGCCTCCACCGGTCCGCCGCCGCGAGATGCGAGGACCATCAGGTGTTGATGATATTCTAAGAACTTTTGACGAGGTTCGTCGCGCAGAGGAGTCGCCCACAACATTTAACCCACCTCCCCAGTCCCAACAGGGGTATAACCAGCAACCAGCAGTTGTAGCGGCCTCGGAGATTCAGAGCCAGCATTCAGCAGAAGATATGGGATCGGTTGCGACAGGTAAGACGGGCGCAAAGCGCGGAGGGGGTCGTCGTCGCGCCCCAGTTGAAAATGCGATTACTCTAAATGTGTGAGAAGGCTTCGCCAAATAGGCACATCAGTATTTATTCTATCATCATTTTTAATACGATAGAATACTGTACTTTCATTCGATACTTCTGCTACTGCGTCGACTGCAGCGACTGTGACTGCTTCCATATGTGTGAAAAATGCTCCAAGATCAAAGAATCTATAGCCGCCAAGGTCTCTCAAAATATTAGAAATTGCGCAATCGTCTGGGTTTTCTTCAATACAATATTTGAGAACAGGGTCCTCAATATCCAAAACACTACCCACAAACCACTCAAGAACATCGCGACTAAAGATCATCACAGTTCCAGATATAATTGATACTTGCTCCCTTCTGGCACAACCACCAACAACATCAAAATCAAACACATTTCCAGCGAAACACCGTGTACGAGGTAGTAGAGGGAGAACAACCTCCTCAAACCTCTTAAAATCCACAAATGTGGATGAATTCAGACGGAGAATAAAATCAACCTGGGGCAGACTCTTCTGGATCTCCGTGTAGAATTTCCAGAACATCCCTGGAGTAAAGGATGGATCAGGATAATACACCTCATACTCTTTAAGGGAGTAGCCAGAAGGTAGTGTGCCATTCAATAGAAACTTATAGGGGATTTGTAGGGCATTCAGTTGTTCTCGTCGCATAGAGTCAAATATTTCATATTCAGGTCTATCGCGACTTGTTACAATAAAAACAAAGTAAGACATTGTTATAATGCAGACATAGATCTTTAGACTTTAGACTTCAGTCACAGATCTATATAACTCCTTCCAAATTTGTAGATCTACCTGTCTATCCGGATTCAATATCCTGAAGATAAATTTCTTGGGATCTACCGCTTCAGGTACACATAGATCTCCATTTATAAAGAATTGTACTAGTTCATGTATAATATACATTCTATATTGGCAATATTTCTCTGTAAGGAAGGATAATGCTACATCATCAGGTTCATTTTTAATAATTTCTTCATCATATTTAATATTCTCTAAAACATCTCTACTAAAAATCATAGCATAACCAGCAAAAAATAATCTATTTGTTTCAACTGGATAATATTGTAGAGGATATCCACATCGGACTCCTACAGGTGATAGTTCTCTAAGAAAAACTCCCAGTTTTCTAAAATCCACAAAGGTAGATGAATTTGTACGAATAATAAAATCAACTTGGGGCAGACCCTTTTGGATCTCCGTATAGAATTTCAAAAACATTCCTGGTGTATAGGCTTCAGACGGCGTGAGAGTCTCCCCCCATGGCGCAACCGAGTCTTCAGGATAATACACCTCATCCTCTTTAAGGGAATATCTAGGAGGTAGTGCGCCATTCAATAGAAACTTGTGAGGAATCTGTAGATCTTCCAGTTGTTTGCGACGAATTTTATCAAATTCTTCGTAAATTGGATTATTTCTACTTGTTACAATATACACATAATATGTTGGCTGGGCACTAGACATTAATACTTATTCTGAAGTAAACTTAAATTTGTTCCGTAAATACGAGATGAATAGTCCGTATCTTTAGTATCACTATCTTTTGTAGTCTGCTCAGCCTGCGCAAACTTTTGTGCTTTTGCTTGAAGTCTATTCAAGATCTCCATCTCTTCAACTGTAAGTGTATCTTTCTTTTCATCTGTGCCGCCACTGCGCCCTCCACCCCCACCTCCATTACCACCAAATAAGTAGAACTTGCTATTTTCATTAAATAAGTATCCAATAAAAAGTACAATAACAACTGTCATTATTGCCGCAACAACAAGATTACGCGTCGCAACAAACAACACTGTAAAAATTAGAAAACGCCGAAACCAAGGATTCTGAAAAAACTTCTCCTGTCCCTTTGTAACCTCTAAAACAATAAACCTACCACCCAAGTTAAGAATTAACATCATAAGTCCAATAAAATAAGGATTGCTACTGAATATATTCGCAAATATTTCTATAGGGGATACAGTCGCGGCAGCAGTCGCAGCAGCAGTCGCAGCAGCAACAGCAGCGGTCATCTGCTCTCTAATGGCACCAAAGGAATTGTAAGTTTCTCCAAATCAGATAGATATAGAAAAACTCCAAGTGCTGCTAATATACCAACACGAGGAGACCACAGCGCGCCAACTAGAACTACAATTGCCAGTGCAAAACGCCATACTGGTATAGCATGTAGTTCAACAAGTGTGTTAGAGTAAGGTGCTTCAAATGCTGAGCCGTAAAGAAGAACTATCCCAAATAACACTATAACTGTTATAAGACGTAAGGTGGCATCAAACACCATTCTGAAATCACTCTATAAATTAGAGCCGCTTTGAATAGATCGGCTCATACCAGAATTATCATCCTGGACTGCTGATGTTTTTACAGTGTCCTCTTCAATCATTAAAGGATTTTCACCTAAAACTTGTTCAATATACCACTTCTTCCTCCCTGCTACAACTCGTGTATCAAGTCCAGGGTCAAAACCGTCTTTGGAAAAGACATTTCCACTCATAACTCCACTGTTCATACACATTACCAGAAATAGAGCAACCAATAATGTTGTGTGCCAATTAAAATATACCCAACTTCCATATACAGCCCCTAACCCCACAGCACTCCCTACAAGGGTATTTGTCCAACGACGCCATTCCACAGGTACGTTTTGAACAAATGTAATTCCGACAATAAGAAATAACGTTAAAATATAATTAAGATTTGTCTTACTTAAATGGATCTGTGGCATAGGACTTCCACCCTGAATGGGTTGTGAACTTGCTGACATCGCCGCAGCGCTCATTCTCTAATAAGTATCTCCTAGAGAATAGAGAGTTGGCTCCATTGCCGATATGGAATATTGTTCATTAGAAGACGCTTTTGGAGTTTCAAATCAAGAGGCAAAGCGTCAAGAGAGAAGGAAAGCAAAACGGTGTAAGGGACCTGCGCAGGCATATATCGATCCTCAGGGGGCATATGCTCCTGACCCTGATAGACCAAGTGTTGTCAAACAGGTGCCCTTACCGGCAATGAATCCATCTACCGGTTTAAGAGAACATTCCCCTACAGAAGCTGATGTGGGAACACTTGAAAGTTTTCAGCCACGAAATGACGGTGACACGAATGGCGATTTAGTCAGGGGGACTCTTCCAACTGATATGGCAGGTCCCTCACAACTTCCCTCAGATGCTGCTCCATCATTCTTTGGCAAAGATCCATCCGAAAACTTTGCTACATTTACCCATGTAATCGGTGATTCCAAAGAATATCAACTTCAACCTGATTTTATGGACGCATTTGGTCAAGCAGGAACACTCGCAGGTGCAGGAGCATCTGCTGCTCTTCCGACACCATCTGTAAAGGATGCTTGGAAGCCATTGACACCTTCAGGAGCAAGAACAGCATTTTTTAATGGTCTGCCTCCTCCTGGAGGACAAAGCAGCCAGATGAAAAAAGAGGTAACTTCCTACGATGTAAATCTTCATTCCAAGATTGATAAGATTTTTTCACGCCTTGATGAACTAGAAACAAGTAGAACAAACGAGAGTGGTAATGCTCAAACAGAAGTACTACTCTTCATTATGAGTGGAATTTTTGTACTTTTCCTTACAGATTTAGCTGTTCGCAAAGGGTCATCTATGTAGGCCGTTCTATGCGATGTCCTTTCATATTAATGAGAAGGTGCTGATAGTTGAATCATCATTTCTAAAGTTGTATCGTCATCATCTCCACCTTTAATCTTATAACGTTCCTTTAACGAAGAAGGTGTGCTAAGAATTTTATCTAAAAGTGATGTTGTTTTTGAAGATGAAGGTAAAATATTTACAACATTATCTAATATATCAACTTTATTGCGCCGTTTCAGTAAATCCTCATCAAGAAGTTCTTTCAAAGGGCCTAAATTTCTCTTAGCACGAATATCATCCAGATTTTTTAGAAAATCTCCCATAAATGCGGAACGTAAAATTGCTCGCACAGGTTCGCACTTAGGATTAAGAAGAATACCCTCTTCCTTTTCACAGTTGTAATTTGCTAACGCGTGGAAAAAACTAAAAATTGTATCCTTTCCAAGACGGTTGCGGCTGTCTCCATCTACATGAAATGCTTTCAATAGTCGTTCTTCATCATCCTCTAAGGGATAATCTTTAATCTGTGAACGAATTCTGTAAGGTTCACCAAGAATTGTAACAGTTGTTAGGGATTTGTTGTCACTATTGTTTGAAGCTGCTTTCTCATTTCCTCCACCCATCATTGCTTTCATGGGAACAGCAGAAGCGCCAGGGTCGGGAAGACTACTTACTGTAGGATCGTAGCCAGATGGCGGATTCATCTGCTGACACTATCTAAAAAGCAATTCATATAATTGTTCTTAGGTACATAAATGGATACAATAGTGATTGCTGGACCTGACCCACAAACACGAAAAAAGAAGATCCCATGCCGCCAAGAACTTCTTGTTCTCTCTCTTCTAAAGTTTTATAACACTCGTCCAAACACTGAAGAGATAATTAATCTACTTGAAGGCGACGCATCAATGAGTCTCCGTTTAATTGATTGGTTTGTAACAAACTATTCAAAAAAGAATAATATTGGTTATATTATTAATAATCAAGAATTCCTTGTATATAATAATTATAAGTCTCAACTAAAGGCATATTCGAAGAAGATGTTTGATCCTTTCTGTAGGCGTGAAAGGATTGATTTCCAAATTTCTGATAAACTCCTTATAGGAACTACTGTAGGGAAACTCAATTTCTTTCGTTGGGCGATTGAGAAGGGTGTACTTGATTATATTACAGTTCACCAAGACGCAATTGAGAAGGAGATGAATGCTTGTTTAAAGGAGGAACGAAAAGTTCGGTCTTCTCTCACAAGTGATTCATCAAATTCAACACAATCGCAGAGAAAGCGTATATCAAAGAAGGATACGCCTGCGGCAAAACAGATGCACAAAAATGATGTTGAAATTCATCTTACTTTTGATTAGATGGATGTTGTTGTTGCCGAAAATTCTGTGACATATCATTTGTTTGCTTTTTCATTACCTTATCGTATGCGGAAAGTGTATCAAGACTATTCTCACCAACATAATTTGTAGGGAGCCACCGAGTAACATATGCTCTTCCTAGTAAATCTTTTGACTCTACAAGCCCCCTGTCAGTCTTATCCTCAGATACAGTATTGCGTAACTCACGAACAACGTTTCGCGGATCTTGAGTTACATCATATTTCTGAAAATAAGGATTTTGTCCAAGTTCCCCTCCTCCTGGAACAAATGGCTGAGCCTGTGAATAATTCTTAAAATTTGTACGACTTGCTTCAGGATTCATATCCTGATGACGAGGACCTTTTCCACTTCCTGGCTGAGGCCTGTCAAGTGTCATCGATGGTGTATCAGTCCGCCAATGTTCAAAAAGACGAGCATTCGCAGCATCAAGTGTTGGCACCTCACGTCTAGCACGTAATACAAAGGCCGGAGGCGGCATAAATTGATTTTCAGGTACAGTTGGCCAAACAGGGGCTGCCATTATCTAAGCGCTAAAACCTACTTTTATTTTAGACTAGTGCCGACTGCCGCCAATAACTGACCGCCTAAATATCCAAGAGCCTTTAATATATAATGTCAACTGACACCCTTCTCCTACCCTTTGTAGTTTCTAAACCATATATAGTGGAAGTTCTTGGACACAATCTAAGTATATGTCGCATAGCATTTCTTTTGGAAGGGGGTGAGAATATTTGGAGAGAAGATACCTTACATCCTCAACAAATTCTAGAACAAAATGATATCTTCTGTAAGGGAGAACCCAAAAATATAGATGAAATAACTCTCTTACCAGTAGATCCTCTAAAAACTAAACTATCTGATTTTTTATTCTATGATGAACAATCCCTTCCGCTAGGTAGTGATAGTGAAACTCTTATGTGGAGAAGTTTCTTCTACTTTCAGGAATCAGATATGAAGAAGAACTTTATTGATTCTTGGAAGTACCCCCAAAGTATATCAAAATATATTGATGAAGCCCTAAAGGTTTGGAACGATATTAATATATAGATAATACCATGCAAGGTTCATGGAAAAATAAGACCTTACGAAAGCACGCTGATATAAGCGGTAATGTAGTATCTCCACCATCTCCTTGGAAAGGTCCTACATCAGAGTCTTTAGAGAATTTCCTAAACGCTGGAGTCAATGAAGCGTTCAAGCGTCCTTGGCACCGTCTTGAGAGAGGGATTCGTCTAAATCGTCTACATCTCTTTGCACAAGAAGAGAAGACGCGACTCAATTTATCAGAAGAAGAAGCGCGAGATCTTTATAATTTACTTGTAAAGAGTTTGGATAAGAAGGTTCTAAATAGTAAATCCACAGTAAATTATGATCTTGATAAGGAGCGTATATTAGAGATTAAGGGTCTCGTATCTCACAGAAATGCGGATGGAATTACTTTATACCAAATTGTTGAGCGAAAAATGCAGAGTATTACATTTCGTAAGCCGCGCGCTGCGACTGTAGTTTCCCAGCCTTCAGAACTATAAAAGGAATGAAGTTTCAAGCGCGTAACACTAATCTATTTTTATTTGCTAAACCTAGTAGCAACTAAAAATTGATGTCATATGAAAAACCAAAACCAAAACCACAGCCACAGCCAGACATGAGTATAATGTTTCAGGATATCACACAATATATTGAAACATTAACTAGTACAAAACCAGATGAAACATACGCAGAGAATATATGGAAAGATGAAGTAGAGGAGCTATTTACAGAGATAGATGATACACCTGCTCATACAATAAAGGACGCATTACTAGAAGTAATTCCATCTTTCTACAAGAAAGCTAAAGCCCAAAAAGAATCCTCACAGGATGGTATTTTGAAGCGAAAGCGACAATTAACTGTTCTGGAAACAACTCCACAAATTGTACAGCGTTCTGCTGAATGGTATAAACATATGAAGGAATTTCTGACAGCAAGCCAACTTAGTGATATATTTGTACCAGGAAGGACTCGTGGAAAACTTGTAATGTCTAAAGTTGTATGCGATGACGATGCTGCCACCCCTACTAACTATCGTATTGCTACATGGTCACATGAAATGACTCCTTTTGATTGGGGAATCCGTTTTGAGCCTGTAGCAAAAATGCTGTATGAATATCTCACAAACACCCCTGTAAGGGAAATTGGCCGTTTAATTCATAAGAACCCCCTACTGAAACTGGCGGCATCTCCAGATGGTATTGTTGAGGATAGTCGCGATAGTCGCAACACACGCATTGGGCGACTTGTTGAATTTAAGGCTCCTATTTCAAGATCTATTGAAAAAGGCGATATTCCAAAAAATTATTGGCAGCAGATGCAAATTCAAATGGAAGTTGCGGATGTTGATTCGTGTGATTATTTTGAAATTCAATTACGATCTACGAAAGGGAATGAAACTGTTGAAGGTCCTTGTATTAAATATGGGTATGTATATACTATTGGTGCAGTGACCCCTCCTTATGATGACCCCCAACCAGTTCGGTATCTCTATAGTCAACTGAATTCATCTATAGAAGATCTGTCAGGACTGCTAAAAGAAGGTGAGACTCTACTTGAAACGATTGAATGGGGACTTCTTTCATATAATCTAGTAACAGTACAACGAAGTACTCTATGGTTTGAATCCATCATTCCAGTACTTAAGAAGTTTTGGGAAGATGTTGCTGCTGCTAAAGTGGGAACCTTTGATCTTCCTCCATCCAAGAGAAAACAACAGGTTGTATTCTGCCTAATTCAAGATGATGTCGAGCCCTCACTGATAGATGCCCAAAATCAGGTCGTGGTTGGGAGCTGAGCAGGACTCTCCATTTTTATGTTTATAATTATTCGTCATCTGAGAAATATTAGGTAAAAGAGTCAATGATGTTTGATAATCTGCGTTGTAACATCTTTCACTTGTAGGTCCACTCGCAATCTGTGGAAAATCCTTTGTAGGTAACGGTAACAGTGCATAAGGATCTCGTGGCTTCCCTATACCACGATCCAAAGGCAAGGGTGATAAGTCAAGAAATCCTTGGCGATTTGTGAAAAATACTAATAATGTTAATGAGCCCAACAGAAGGGCTAGTGATGTGAGCCAGAGCATTCCCTATAAGGGAGATGGCAAAAGATAAAAATTGTCTAGTGCGAAGCACTGATATAATTTTTCTAGGAGACATATTGTCTCCTAGAAAAATTGACCCCTATTTTCAATGCGTTGGTTGGCAGATAAGAAAGATGGAGTTTAATAACAGTATGCAGGTCGTGAAGCGTGACGGACACAAGGAGGACGTGTCTTTCGATAAGGTACTTGAGCGCATTCGTAAAGCAGCCTCTGCGCCATCGCAACTAAAGGTAAACGCAACGGCAATCGCCCAACGAGTGATTGATCAGATTTATGATGGTGTACATACCACACAACTAGATGACCTCGCATGTCAACTCGCTGTGAGTCTTAGCACTCTCCATCCAGATTATGGAATTCTTGCCGCGCGTATTGCAGTAAGCAATCACCAAAAGAATACAGAGCCATCATTCGTAAAAGTTGTAAAAGCGCTTGCTTCCCAGAAGATGCCTCAAACTGGCGAACCCCTCTCATATGTTTCAGAGGAACTTCTGACTCTTGTTCGTGAACATGGAGCCGAAATTGATGCGCGGATTGAGCATGACCGAGATTATCTATTTGACTATTTCGGATTCAAGACCCTTGAGAAGTCGTACTTGCTCCGAGATTCGGCAAAGAATATCTTGGAGCGCCCTCAACACATGTGGATGCGTGTCTCACTTGCGCTATGGGGGTCTACTGATCTGAACCGCGCATTTGAGACATATGACCTCATGAGTTTGAAGAAGTTTACTCATGCGACTCCCACTCTATTCAACGCCGGCACACCCAGACAACAACTATCTTCTTGTTTCCTTATGGGAATGGCAGATGATAGCATCTCTGGAATTTATAAGACACTGGGTGACTGCGCGGCCATCTCCAAACATGCTGGTGGTATTGGGCTACACGTTCACAATGTTCGCGCACGCGGTTCCATTATTCGTGGAACAAACGGAACAAGTAATGGTCTAGTTCCAATGCTGCGCGTATTCAATAATACTGCGCGCTATGTTGATCAATGCTTCACGCCAGATACTCTTATTTATACTCAAAATGGTATTAAAAGAATTGAAGATGTAAATACTACTGATAAAGTTCTAACAAGTAATGGAACTTATGAAAATGTAAATATGCCTGTAAGACATGAATACAAAGGAAAAATGCTCAAAATTCAAGTTAAAAATGCTATTTCATCAATTCAAGTTACTCCAGAACATCAAATCTTTGCTCTAAAGGGACAAAATAAAGGTGTTAATTTTGATGTAATTAAAAATCGTCTTAATAAAAATATTGTAAAACCAGAGTTTGAAGATGCAAAAGATCTTCTTGTAGGAGATTTTGTTGTATATCCTATTCCAACATATGTAAATAATATTGAATCAATCACTGAAGATGATTGTCGCCTTTATGGTATTATGCTTGGGGATGGTCATATTTCTGAAACAACCGCTTATGTATCACTTCATAGTGAAAATAAACAAGATACTGCTAACTTTGTTGAACAATATTTTGAGAAACGTGGTGTAAAAACTATTAAAGAGGAACGTGAAGATCTAAATACTCGCATTCGATGGTCTCCAAACAGTGTTGGATTTAAATTTACTCGTTCTCAACTCTATGATGTAAACAAAGAAAAACATATTGATATTCCTATGCTACATCTTCCTAATAATAAACTTATTCAAATTATTCGTGGACTAATTGAAACGGATGGATGTGTTGGAACAAAAGAAGTAAGTGTTGAAATGTCATCTGATAATGTTATTGAAGGCCTTCGTTATATGCTACTTCGCCTTGGTTGCCTAGCATCTGGCTATGATCGTGATAGAATTGGAAATGTAAGCTCTTATAAGAATATTACAACTCGTAAAACAACAAAAGTACTTCGTGTTCCACGAATTAATGATATTATGAAATATTTTCCAGATTCCCCTACAAGTGAATATGTTTCATACTTGAATCACAATGGTTATATTTATTCTCGTATTGAAACTATTGATGAAGTTGAATATGATGGAGTTGTTCATGATTTTGAAATTGCTGAGCCTCATGACTATACTGTAGCCCATCTTGGTATTGCGCATAATGGTGGTGGAAAGCGTAATGGATCCTTCGCAATTTACTTGGAGCCTTGGCACGCAGATGTGGAGGATTTCCTACGTCTCAAATTGAATACTGGATCCGAGGAGGAGCGTGCGCGAGACCTCTTCTATGCGCTCTGGATCTCTGACCTCTTCATGGAGCGTGTAGAGGCAGATGGAGAATGGTCTCTATTCTGTCCTAATGAGGCGCCTGGTCTAGCCGATGTCTATGGTGACAAATTCCGAGCACTCTATGAGCGCTATGAGCGTGAAGGACGTGCGCGAAAGATTGTCAGCGCGCAGAAGCTCTGGTTCCAGATTCTGGACACACAGATGGAAACTGGTACACCTTATCTCCTCTATAAGGACCCTGCTAACCAGAAATCAAATCAGAAGAATCTTGGTACAATCAAATCTTCAAATCTTTGTACCGAAATTATGGAATATTCAAGTCCCGAGGAACAGGCGGTGTGTAATCTCGCATCCATTGGACTACCAGCCTTTGTAAGGGATATGCCAGTTACTCATGAAGATTCTATTACTTTTCCAGAGCCACAATTTGACTTTGAGGAGTTCCGCCGAGTAGTAAAAATTGCTACTAAAAATCTGAATCGCGTGATTGATATTAACTACTATCCAACTCCTGAAACGAAGCGCTCCAATATGCGCCATCGCCCTATTGGTCTCGGTGTTCAGGGTCTCGCAGATGTATTTGCGATGCTAAAATTTCCTTGGGAGAGTTGCGCAGCCGCGACGCTCAACCAGCTCATCTTTGAGCATCTCTATTTCGCAGCGGCAGAAGCATCCATGGAGACGGCGACAGTAGAAGGCCCCTATGAGACTTTCGCAGGCTCTCCTACGAGTGAAGGTATTCTACAACCGGATATGTGGGGTATGAAACCTATCACAGAAAGTGATGGCACTCTAGATTGGACAGGTCTACGCGCCAAGATCGCACAGAATGGTCTACGCAATTCACTCCTTGTTGCGCCAATGCCTACCGCATCTACAAGCCAGATTCTCGGCTACAATGAGTGTTTTGAGCCTTTCACAACGAATATCTACGCACGACGTACCCTTGCAGGGGAATTTCCTGTTATCAATAAGTATTTGCTTGCAGACCTCATTTCGCGAGACCTGTGGAATGAAGATCTGAAGCAGAAACTTATCGCAAATAATGGTTCTGTTCAGGGTATTGATGAAATCCCAGCGGCACTTCAAGAACTATATAAGAATACCTGGGAAATTAAGATGCGTGTCCTTATTGATATGGCAGCAGCGCGTGGCGCATTCATCTGCCAAAGTCAGAGTCTAAATCTATTCGTTGCGGATGCGACATATTCAAAACTTACATCAATGCACTTCTACGCGTGGAAGAAGGGTCTCAAGACTGGTTGCTACTATCTGCGCACAAAGGCGCCTGTTATGGCACAGAAGTTTACTGTTGACCCTAAGTTGCTCTCGCAAGTCGCTCCGACACAACAGACGCCGTCTACAACTGTAGTAGTTGTTGAAACTCCAGAGGAAGAGAAGAAGCGTAAGCGTCGCGAACTACTTGACCGTCTGGCAAAAGAGGCAGAAGAGTCCGCGAAGCAGCAATGCTCGGCGGATAATGGTGAGGGATGTCTTCTTTGCTCCTCTTAGATGGCAACTTCTAAGTCGCTGACAGCAAAGGATGTCCAGCGACAGATTAATACAACAAAACAAGCATTTTTAAATGCTGATAGCCAGAAAATGTATGACGCCTATAATGGCGCATCAACTATTCTCTTAACTTATAGACAACATGGTGGGACACAGCCAAATGGGTGGTCAAAAAATATAGTGGATACGCAAGGAAATAGTATTTACACAAATGAAGAACAGCAACAGTTAGAATCTTCCTTTAAGGGAATATCGCCATTTCTAGATCCTATTGTATTGGAGAAACGAGACAATTCGCAGGAAGGAGGTAACCTAGTTCCTAGCAGAGATAAAAAATCATTAATATCATATGCGGATGAAGATAGTTATGGGCTAATTAATCCTGATGATATTAGTATTGATAAGGCCTACAAAGTTCTGAATGAGTATATTGATGATCTAGATGACAAAAATCGTGTTCTTGCCAAAACACTTGGCCCCTTTCGTCTAATCAATGAAATGCCAGTGGATCCACAAATTCCCTTAGAGGTGATTGGGTTACCACCACTTATAATCCCTGCGCGATCAATTGTTCCTGCGATGATGACATTTCTTGAACTTCTGCGACTTCTAGTGTCATTTGGACCATTGTCAAATAATCTACTGCGAAAAATATCGTCAATTATCTTGGCAGCGGCGGATCTCGCAAATGGTAGTTGGAAGAATGCGCTACTTACTTTTGCTGGTGTATTTGGATCTACACCGCTACTTTTTGGTCTACTAGGAAAAATACTAAATAATACCTTTGAACTAATGTCGCCAGAAGTGAAAGTTGCTCTGCGTGACACCACCTTTAAGGGAGCTAAATCGGCTTTTATTGGATTCTGGTTATATTTGTTCAGTGTTCTATCCCCTGTTTTTGTGCGCGATATTGTAAATAGTTCTCTAGAGAAGTTAGAAAAGCCACTAGAGGAATTTAATGAGAAGATTGACAGACTAGAAGAGAAACTACAGAAGAAGGCTGGCCCTATGGGATTGAAAGTACACTTCCAACGACTTCCATTGGAAATGTTACCTTCCATGGATGATATTCAGAATATTCAGATTCTTGCGTCGCGGCCTGAGATATACTGTTCGCCAGAATTTCAGGGTGTTATTGATCCTCTTATGAAATTAGTTCCTATTCGTCTTGTTCTTGAACTACTTGGGATTCCCTCCGCTGCTGCGCGAGAGGAGGGTGGTAAAGCGGCGGTATGTGCTGCGTATGATGGTCAAAGTATTTCAGATACAATTACCGAAAAGTTGACACCAACTGTAGAGCCTTTAGAAGAGGAAGCAGCAACAGAACCACCTGAGGAGAAAGCTGAAGAAGAAATTGTACCAAAAAAGGGTGCGGCTGATGAAGAACCTAAGGCAACATTTAAGCCGCAAAAAACCAGAAAACAATCAAAGCAAAAAGGTGGACAGACAAGGAGAGATCTACGTAGACGCTCTAGACGAAACAGCAGATCCAGGCGTAGGTAGATCCACAAGTTCAATATCTACATCTGCGAGTTTATGAACAAACTGTAAGAACTCAGGAGGAAATCCCCAGAAACACGCAGGCTTCACATCCGACGGTGGGATGCGACGACTGCTTGAATTAGAACCATGACAGAAACTTACAATAATTTGCTGAGGCATCATCTCAACAACCTGACTCTCACGCCCACTTACAAAGGGATCTCCCTCTGCCATGCTAATCTTCTCAAACTTGCGGTCATTGAAGAAACTGCGGCGAAATGTAAGAGTAGCCTCACTTAGACGCTTTCCTAGTGGAAGATCATAAGGTGGAACATTTACTGCACTAATACCTGTACGTAGGTCATAAAGAGCAAGCGTTGTACATACAGCTGCCTGAGCATCTGTCTTTACAAGCCATGAAACACGTCGGCGAAAAGAGGTCTCTGGATAGTGATCATCATCATCCATCATAAGAATAATATCATGCTTAGCACGCTTAGTACCTAGGTTACGCTTTCCCCCAATAGTGATCTTCTCGTGATAAGGTACATAGGCTACATTAAGATCTGGAAGAACATTTGTGATCTTGGCAATCTTGTCGCTAATACTCTGCTCCATATCATCGCTATCATCCACAATAACCCACTCCATCTTGTCGCGGGGATAATCAGTAACCATCATGTTATGAAGTGCGAGATCCCAGAACTTGCGGCGATTGTAGACAAGTGTTACAATACTAATGGGGGGGCACTCATCCTTGGAAAGCGGAGGAGGAATATGGCGTGTAGGAGTAACAGAACGACTAGAATCTACAACCGCAGCAGCACGCTTAAATACTTCATCACATGCGATGGCAAATCGCTGGCGACGTCCAACAGCCTCAGCACGACGTACTTGAGCAACTTCCTCGCTATTAGCATTCTGAAAAGCATTGATAGCATTATCAAGGGCATCAGCTGCTGCACCACTTGCCACATCTAAAACATAGCGACTAGAGCGTGTCTTATCATTTGCGACCTGTGTTGTAGGCAGAAACCAAACCGCCTCTGAGGGAGTATAAGATACGTCATAAGATTCATTGTGATTTAGAATTGTGAAGCGGCCGAGATTTTCTGCCTCCGCAGCACTTAGACCAAATCCCTCAGCCTCACTTGCGCAAATATGCCCAAAATAACTGGCCTGTAGAGTCTTCAGAGCAGTTACACCTAACTCAGTTTCAACAACCTTCACATTCTCTTTCCCAGAAGCCACTGAAGCAGAAGCCACCGCAAAATCAGAACGCGTTGTATACACATGGAGAGTTGGGTATGATGACTTCCATAGACTAATGATATCCTTCGCCGCTGCTGCTTTACTTGGTGATCCTGCGAGTAGATAGAGAAACTCTCTCTTAGGGTCACTTGGCACTTTCAGAGTACCGTCCTCAGCGCAACACCAGGGAACTAGAGCAATCTTCTCCTCAGGAAGGTTGGCTGTAATCTTGAATGTCTCAAGCGTCGCCTCATTTTTGAATAGAAGGAGGTCAATCTTTGGTAAATAAGGATCAAATGCCTCAGACACCCACCACTCAGGATTTACCATTACAATATTATAACGCGCATATGGGAACCACGCATAATAAGGGACTTCCAAATGAATAATGATATCACACATAACCGGCACTTCACGTGGATCTACATACTTCACCTTTCCAATTGAACGCCCCTGCGCCTTCGCAGCATCTCCCAGATACTTTTGTAGAAGATCAGCATCCTTTGTTAAGCCAAATGTCTTATTGTATACAATTACTACATCTAGAAGATGCTTAGCATGTGTTGCTGGTGCCGTCGCTCTCGTCGTCGCCATCTAAAATCAAATTACTATAGAGGTTTAGGCGCTTAAATGGATAAACAGGACGGCTTACGAGATCTAGGTTTTTTATCCTGGAAAGATCCTGACGCCTGGATGGAACCTATGAAAGGCCCTCGTTGGAATACCCTTGTAAGGGATGAAAATAAGAAACTTCAAGAGACTATCAAGAAATACGTAGATCCACAACAGATCGAAACCTTCAAGAAAGAACTTACCGCCGCAGGAAAACTCTATGACCTAGAATGTTTTGAATCTGGACCTGTCAAGATCTCCCCAAATGGTATGTTCAATGTCCGATGGAGGTTTGAGGATGAGCCTATATCCCAAAGAAAAGATGCACATGATATCTACTCTGATGGAAAACTTGTAGTATATACACATGATATTGGTAAAGGGGCAGAAAAGTATGAAATCGTTGTACTAGATGCGAAAACACACACAACTCTCTGGCGCAGATCACCAGTTGGTCCCACATTTTCCCTTGTAGGGGATACTATCTACTATCTCGGCGTCACGCAGAAACTCTGGTACAATAAACTCTTCAAATGTTCAGCGCAATCTGGACACGGCCAAACAGAACTTTATGAAGAAAAGGACGGACATTACAATCTCTCGCTACTCAGATATGATTTAACACCATATCTTGTAAGGGAAAATTCTGGTAAAACAGATACGTTTACTATTGAGGCAAGTAGTAGTGGCGCCCAACTTATACCTGTTAAACCTGGAACCGAACGCCAACTACCTTACATACAAGGGTCTCGTGTATATTATAGAGAAGCAGGAACAGACTCCTATAAGGGTCAATCTGGGGAGGAATTACATGGAACTCCTTATGATATTAATTTTAACTTTCTATTAACTAGAAAAAAGGGAGAGACTACTTTATATAATCATTATGGTCATAACGAATATCATATTAAACAAGGGTCTATTCAACTTGATAATTATAATAATACAAGGTCTGTTATACGTGTTGATGATGGGACACAGCCGCCATTTTGTGTAGACAGATATTATCGTAAAAAGCTTATAAAACATAGTAACCACGATGCTTTCAAGTTGAAGGCTAAAAAAGTGTTAGGGACATCAGCAGACGGAACAGAAGTACATGGAGTTATTTTATGGAAGGGTCTATTCACAAAGCCAAAAGCCTTATTTGCGGTTGGGTATGGTGCCTATGGGGTAGCATCGTCGCCAGCAGGTTGTTATGGGAAGTGGGCGCCACTTATTGAGCGTGGATGGGGTATTCTATATACATATATTCGTGGTGGAGGCGATGATACTGATTCTTGGGCACAGGCAGGACGCCTTGAAGGACGTGTCCATACACGAGATGACTTCTTAGCTCTTGTGGAAGCTACACAAAAGATGTATAAGATTCCTGCTACGCAGACTGTTATTTATGGTCGCTCTGCTGGTGGCTTCCTTATGGGTATGTGTCTGAATAAGGAGCCAAGTGGGCGACTTTTTGGCGCTGTCTATACTGAAGTTCCTTATGTAGATATTATTCGGACAACTACAAATCCTGATCTTCCCCTTACAAAGATGGAATATAATGAGTTTGGCGATCCGGCACATAGACCAGAGGATTTTGGGTTTCTTGTGGATTTATCTCCAGCAGATGTGGCAATTACAACAGAAGCGCCAAATATTTTTGTGATTGCGCGGACTGGTCTAAATGATTCAGAAGTATATGCGTATGAACCTGTTAAATGGATTCATAGAATTCGGAAGCCAGGGGATACGCAAGAGAAGGTTATCGGCATCGCAGAAGGTGAGGGCCATTTTTATTCTCCAGGGGCAGCAATCCAAGCAAAGGCTGAAGATTTAGCACTACTTCACTATAGGATTTTTCATAACTCCTCTGCGTAAAAAAAATGTTGGCCTTTAATATATAATAAAATGGCCAACGCTACTCGTAAGAACCGCAGCAACCGCAAGCACCGCCGATCGACTCGCCGCAACAACAACACCAATGTTGCGAGCAACAACAACACGGTTGGTGGTCGCCGCCGAGGCTCTCGCAAGGGCTCTCGCAAGAGCCGCAAGGGTCGCAAGGGCAGCCGGCGCCATTAAACTCCTAAAAGGAGTGTAAAAGGGCCATTAAGCAGCAGTTAATCATCTTGAATAAGACATGCTGGCTTCACAGAGGGTACTATATTCTTCATAAAGAGGCGTCTATGTCCTTCCAATAGACCATGCTCTTTGATTGCCGTCCTATGACGTAATGTTCCGTATCCCATACAGGACATTAGGTCATACTTTTCACCAAGTTCTTTATTTTCAGGACAGCTCTCACACCACATACGAATTACATCATCATGTGCAACCTTCGCAATAATACTTGCCGCCGCAATTGGCAGATACTTCGCATCACCATCTACAATTGTTTCAACCTCTAC
>Ga0007854_10000530_pt1 | contig 24727 bp, 21 predicted proteins | sample CryBogCBH12Aug08_FD_60382 | JGI IMG/M metagenome (GOLD analysis project Ga0007854, IMG submission 60382) | Freshwater microbial communities from Crystal Bog, Wisconsin, USA - CBH12Aug08 | ecosystem: Environmental > Aquatic > Freshwater > Lake | place: Crystal Bog, Wisconsin, USA | collected... | reverse complement strand
GGATCAAAAGTGGATCAGACGGCCCAAGCCCTCGTAGCTCAGGGGATAGAGCATCGGTTTCCTAAACCGTGAGCGCAGGTTCGAATCCTGCCGGGGGCACTTTTCTGACAGTTGGCAGACGGTCGCCCACCTTCCGTTTACAACTCGGTCGCCTCGTACGACAAATGCCGTATCTGCTCGCAAACGGTGAGCTCGAATGATGTGTAGAACTCGTTTCGCCCCCGCTCTTGCGCGGCCTGATGAAGAGGGTGCGTGGCCCACACTCGTTGAGATTCTTCATTGGCAAACGTCACGATGGTGACCCTTTCGCCGTCGGGCGAGGTGAAGAAGCTTTGCGAAACAAAGCCGTCCATCTGCTGAACGAGCTCACTCATGGCGAATGCGAGCGGTCCGTACTCCTCCTCGACGCCGGCCCGAAGTCGGCTGCGAAATATGGTGACGATCGGCATTTGTTCAAAGTAGCCGAGACCTTGATTTTCTCCAGGTTGCTCTTGGAGTGCCGACGTCGCTGAGTGGGAAGAGGACACTGGACACTGTGGTTGAATCGAACGGGACGCCAAAGATGCGTTGCGGAGGCACGACATGACACCACAGATGGATTCGGCACTCACAATTGCTCGCGCCGCGACACTTCGACCCATTGTTGATATTGCGGCGGGCATGGGCATCGGTGATGAATTTCTTGAGCCCTACGGACGTTACGTCACCAAGGTTCGACTGGATGCCATTGAGGCGCTGGCCGATCGGCCACGGGGCAAGTACATCGTCGTGACGGCGGTAACGCCGACTCCATTAGGCGAAGGAAAGACCACCACGGTGTTGGGCTTGGCCCAAGGACTTCATCACGTGGGTGCCACCGCGACCGCCGCGATACGCCAGTCGTCGATGGGTCCTACGTTTGGCATCAAGGGCGGAGCGGCGGGTGGTGGCTACAGCCAGGCGGCACCTTTCGAGGCGCTCAATTTGCACCTAACGGGCGACATGCACGCCGTCACGGCCGCCCACAATCAACTTGCCGCGATGGTGGACAACCACATCTACCACGGGAATGAATTAGGTCTCGCCACCGAGGCGATTACGTGGCGGCGGTGTTTGGATGTCAACGACCGGGCTCTGCGCAACATTGTTGTGGGCCTGGGCTCCGGCGAAGACGGCGTGCCGCGACAGAGCGGATTCGACATCACGGCGGCGTCGGAAGTGATGGCGATCCTTGCCTTATCGACCTCCCTTCGCGACATGCGCAGTCGTCTGGGCCGCATCGTGGTTGGATTCACCAAAGCGGGTGAGCCCGTGACCGCAGATCAATTACGGGCGGGTGGTGCGATGGCTGTGATCATGCGCGACGCGCTCAAGCCCAATCTCTTGCAAACACTTGAGAACACCCCAGTGTTGGTGCACGCGGGCCCGTTCGGAAATATCGCACACGGGAACTCTTCCGTGGTCGCGGATCAACTCGGCATCCACACGGCCGACTACCTCGTCACCGAAGCGGGCTTTGGGGCCGATATGGGTGCCGAACGATTCTTCAACATCAAGTCGAGAGTGTCCGGACTGACCCCTGACGCCGCAGTCATCGTCGTGACCGTTCGGGCTCTCAAGGCCCACTCGGGAGCGCACCGCATCGTGGCGGGACGTCCTCTCCCTCCGGCACTCTTGGAGGAGAACCCTGAAGAGGTACTACAAGGTGGCGAAAATCTACGAAAGCAGATCGAAAACGTGCAATTACACGGCGTGACTCCGGTGGTCGCCATTAACGCGTTTCCGGAGGATCACGCGTCTGAATACGACGCGATCTTTTCGATCGCGGCCTCGATGGGTGTTCGTTGCGCGGTCACGAGACACTTTGCCGAAGGCGGCGCAGGCGCCGTGGATCTCGCCCGCGAGGTCATCGAAGCAACGAAGGAACCAAGTTCATTCCGCATGCTCTACGACAGCAACGCTTCTCTTCGCGCGAAGATCGAGACAATCGCACAGCGTGTGTACGGCGCCGAGGGCGTTGACTACTCACCGCAAGCGACGAAACGGTTGGATCTCTTCGAGAAAGTCGGATTCGGCCACTTTTCGGTGTGCATCGCCAAGACACACTTGTCCATTTCGTCGAATCCACATTTGAAGGGAGCCCCGACGGGATGGCGACTTCCGGTTCGCGAGGTGCGGGCGTCCGCGGGTGCGGGATTCATTTACGCGATCTGTGGGGACATGCGAACGATGCCGGGACTCAGTCTGCATCCGGCCGCGGAGAACATCGATCTCGATGATGACGGCAACATCGTCGGTCTCTATTGAGCAGTTCTGACGAAGGTTACGGAACGACCTCGGTAGCGACCGCGGTCGCCGGCACGTCGGGTGCTTCCCGTAATTGGCGAATCAAGTAGCCGGCCACGCCCAAGAGAAGGAGAGTTGCGGGCACTGTCGCCAACAAGGTGACTCTCCCATGGAGGCGTGCGACCTCTATTTGCCACAGCGGCAAGTAGTAGGCGGAGGAGTGGAAGTGCACGGCGCCGTGGGCCACGAGATCCCACGTGTTGTGGAAAACCGTGGGCACGAGTTCCCACTGTCGAAACGGGCTTGGTGGGTGATTCCCGGCGACGGGAGAAATGCGCTCCTGAGCGTCGTAGGCGACAAAGAGCATGGAGCCGGAGAAGAACGTCCCCACCGCCACCGCGAGTGCCGCGAGGGAAGTGACGACGCGGCCTCGAAGCGGTGGCATCGCGAAAAGGACCAGAGGGATAGCCGGAATGAGGAATCGACAACCTCCCCCCCAACCAATCCATTGCTGCAACAGGTCGGGGTTCTGGTTGGGATGAATCAAGAAGGCCGTCAGAAAGATCGTGATGGAGAGCGCTCCCGCCAAAATCACCGACACCGTGGGACGGTGCGCGGGGTGCAGATTTCGCCACAAGAAGAAGGCTCCGAAAATGGCGAGTGGCATGAAGAACAGAAGCCCGCTGCGAAAGGAAAAGAGGAGTTCGGCGAGAACTTTGATGTTGAGACCGAAGGACGATTGATATCCCGGTCCAAAATTTGTGGGTGAACCGAACCGCGCATTGTTGATGAGCGCCATCGCACCGAGAGCAGTCAGTGCGGGGCCGATCACGACGATGGCCGATCGCCACTGCCGCAACCAGATGTAGCGCAGCGCCATCACACCGACGCCGACGAGTGCCACCGGAATCAGCTGGTCGCGCGACAGGAGGACAAGGCCGAGTGCCGCACCCCCGAGTGCGACTTGATTGCGTTCGATGGCGAGCACGGCGAGCAAGCAGAGTGCGGTGCCGATCACGACGTCCATCGGAACCTTGGCGACATAGACCCATAGTGGGGTCGCCACAAAGGCGACGAAGATCAAGCGAGCTCGCCAAGCACCTGTGCGACCCGGCGTGAGGAGCGCGCCCCAGGTGACGCCCATCCACACCATCGCGCTCCCCAGGACCACGAATTCGAGCGCCGCCGCCAACGTACCTAGTCCTCGCCCAAGGACCTCGCCTACTAACGCTGCTGGAAGTAACGCGAGTGAGGGGAGCAAGGGGAAGTGCGAATGGTGCCACGCGTCCGCGGTGTTGCCGTGGAGGATTTGTGTTGCCAGGGACAACTCGTGCGCCATGTCTGAATTGAGGATGGCTCCTTGCGTAAGGGCCATGCCCAAGAACAAAGCGATCCAGGCGGCTCGCGACGCCGGGGAGTGACGAGAAGTCGACAACCATGTCACGCCGTCGATCGTACTGGCGACGACGGTTGACTCTTGGGCAATGCGGTGATGTGCGTGAGGGTCGATCGCGAGTCGACGAACTCGGCTTCGTCGACTGATGATCATCGCCATCTGGTCACGGTTAGTAGGGTAAAGAGTCACATAGAAATTTTCTCTAATTTAAGTCTATGAGAGTCAGATCGATCTAATAAAACTTCTTCACTTCATTTTGCTGTCACACAATCAATATTGATTAGTGCTTGTTATATAAGGATTTTCGGGCTCGTCAACTGATTTCACCGAGGATAGAAAAATTCTCTTAATTAAATGAAATTCTTTTCGAGAGAAATCTATTGCACTTAATTGAGAGAGTTCCTACACTCCGATTAGATCACTTCCTCAGATGAAATGATCCAGGAGGATGACATGCGCGTTTTCACTCAACTCCGGTGGTCGGTCCGTCTCTGTGTGACGGCGGGGGTTATCGCGGGCGCATCGCTGACAATTCCCGTCGTCGCAGGTGCCAGCGTTGCCGCGTCTGGTGCAAACGGGGTGGGTCACGGTTCCAACTCAGCGGTCACCGCACTGACCTACGTCGTCGGCGAGGGCTCGCAGTGTTCCACCACGTGCCTCACGAATGTGTCGTCGGACGCTGACTGGATCCTGCGGAATCAGGATGCAACTGGCTGGATTGGAATGGCTCCCCCCACGACAACAATCGGCCTCTTGATTCAGCCCTACTCCGCGGCGTACGCCTCGATGGGGCTGTCGGACGCCTTCGGCGCGACGGGCTCGAATACTTACGACAACGCCGCGTGGAATTGGCTCGCCTGGGATAAGGCCCAAATGGCGGCGAATGCGCCACGCACGAGCGGACAACTAAAGACCTGTTCGACTCAGGATGTGGCGACCACCGAGTCGCCCACGTCGAACGTGTCGTGCTTTTACACGCCGGCGTACTGCGCCAATATCTCCGCGGGCGTGACGGCGTACCCCTACGGTGCGAATGACGCACGGTCCTGCACGGGTGTCGCGGGTGTCGATTACGCCCCGGTCGTCGAGAGTTATCCCAATTCATTGGTGACGCACCCCTACATGGATTCCACCGACGCCACGGCCGGGATGTTCCTCGTGGCTCTTCAAGCGGCCTACAACAATGAATTGAATGCGCCCGGTGCCGGCACCACGAGTCGCACTCGCGCGTTTAACTTGCTGTCGGCGTTGAACACGCTTGTTCCCGGTTGTCGTGCAGCGGTCTGCGGGACTGACGTCATTAATGAGGCAGTGATTGCGATTCACTCAACATTGGACACCGACGGATTGACGTGGGCTCAGCCGTGGTACCAGGCGAAGTACCTCGAGGATCTTTCCGAAACGTACGCCGGCCTGCGCGCCGCGGCGAATCTTGAGAGCGCTCTAGCGGCTTCCGCTACGTCGTCGTCGGTGCGAACGGCCGAATCGGCAATTGGAAACCAGGCGTCCACCATGGCGAATGCCATGTACGCGACAGTGAACAACCTCTGGAGCACCACCGCGTCAATCGGTGGAGCTGGTTACGGGTGGGCAGTATTTCCCAGTGGCTACGTGCAGCAGACCAACTGGACCAATCCAGTGGGATCTACCACCCAGATCTACGGCGATCCACAGCAGAACGCGTGGGCGGTCATGTGGGGCATCGCGTCGTCGACGAACGCGTCGTCCGTTACGTCCACTTTTGATGCCAATTTCGGACCAACGTCAACCACGGCGTCGGCCTATTGGAATTTTCCAACACCGAGTGGCGCCTACCCGTCACCTCTGTACTGGGTGGGAGTGACCAATGCGCTGAATGGGAACGCGAGCGTGGCGAGCGCTGCGGTGGCCCAGGAGAATTCCATTTATCAATCCACACGGATTTGGCAATACCAACCCGAGGACGCCGGTATGGCGATTTGGGCCGAGATCCTCACCGGAGTGTGATCTCTCGGGGGCACAGAAAGTGAGGCAACCCCGCCGGTAGGATCATCTGGTGGCGAGGTTTGATGCGGGCGTCAGTTCTCGCGTACCGCGCTGTGCGGAGATCAACGAGACGATGTCGTGACCTCACTTCAGGACGACGACACCACTTCGGCTCGATCGACCCGATGGGAAGTGCCGGCGCTTGTACTGCTCATCGCACTTGGCGCAGTGGTTCGAGCTCACGGATTTACGACGAAGGACCTTTGGTTCGACGACGCGTGGGCGGCGAGCTCTGCTCGAACGAATCTCTCCCAGGCCGTCCACATGTTCTTGACCGCCCCGGGTTACGGCTTCTTTCAGCGCGAATGGATACGACTGAACCCACTTTCGACCTGGTGGGCGCAGATCCCGGCCTTCATTTTTGGCCTCGCAGCTATTCCGGCGACGTGGTGGCTCCTCAAGTGGATGAAGTTTGCGTCGTGGATCGCCATTGGCGGGGCGATGTTCATGGCCGTGAACCCCACGTTGGTGCTGTACTCCACGAGAGTCAAGGAGTATCCCTTTGACCTCTTATTGTCGTTAGGTCTTCTGGCTCTCGCGGAGCTCGTGCGGCGCACTCCCGAACACCCCCCGTGGCGTCGGCTCGCACTGGCCTCGGTAGTAGCCCTGGCCTTCTCCGCGTCCATGATCGTTGTCGTAGGTGGCGTGTGGCTCTTCGTGCTGGCGGTCACGTTCCGCACAACGACCGGTCGGCGGAACTTCGTTCTCTTCGGCGGAGCGGTAACCGTATTTCTGGGAGGGCTGTACGTCCTTTTCTATCGACACGTTCCCTCCGTCCTCAATTTCAACTGGCGGCGTCGGGGCTATCTCGCCGATTACCGCACGACCCATTTGTTCGAGCGCACGGTGCGACTCATTTTCGGCGGCTTCGCTCATACGGGATGGGCGTATCCCGTGCCCAAGAACTTCTATCGAACCGGTCATATTTCCCAAGCCCTGTCGCCGGTCGTGGCCGGGGTATGCATCGTGGGCGTCCTGGTCGCGGGACCCTTGTGGTGGGCCTGGCGTCAACGCCGAATGGGGCGAGGAGTGGCGGCGTCACTGACCCTGGGCGTGGCCATTCTCTTGGCCTTTGCTGACCAGGTCCCCTTCGGCGACGGACGAACCGATGAAGTGCTGTATCCCGCCGTTGTACTCGCCACGGCCGTGGTCGCATCCACTGTCGTCTCGTGGTTACGAGTCCGCAACGTGGCACCAGCAGCACGACAATCTCTTCTCGTCGTGGCCGCAACGGTCGTGGTCGTGGGCGCAATCACCGTGGGGGTTCGCAACGAAGCGATCTACCCGACACTCGATTTACGTACCTTGTCGGCAACTCTCGACCGGGCGAATGCTGTCGATCGTGCGCCGGTCGTTGTCGATACATTCAACTCGTTCGGATGGTGTTATTACCGACTGTCGCCGTGCGACTACGTCATTGGGGGCGATCCGGTATGGCCTCAAGGCTTTCGGCCGCAGTCGATGAATCGGCACGTGATCATCTCGGAGAGTTACTCCGGTCAGTATCACGACGTCATCGCCGAGCTGAACGGAAAAACTCGACTGTGGTACGTGGGGTACACCTACGGCACCTTTGACGCTTTGTCGCCTCGTCTGGCGCACGTGCCGGCGATGACCAATCTTCTCGGCTCGCTGTATGCGAATGGTTGGAAGGTGGTGTCCGGCACAGGTTCGCGCCTGACATCTACGAATGTGTTCGCCCAACTCTTGGAACGCAACGGAAGATAATCCGAAGTCCGGCCACGTTGTCGGCGATAATGACGTGATGAAGGAATCTGAGGACACCCTCGCGACGACGGTCACCTGCACCAATCCGCTGGCCATCTTCCACGAGTGCCCCCATTGCGGCTCGCCCCTCCACCCAGAACACGCGCACTTCAAGTGCCGCGGATGTGGCTGGCGCGATTCGTGCTGTGACTGACAATGAGCGAATCGATGCCGCGTCGCCGCGACAAGATCATCCTCATGGGTCGCGCGGTCATCGACTCCGATCCTGAGGTCGTTGAAGAAGCGATTGCCACCATTGCGCAGGCTCACGGCTACTTGGCTCCTCTGAGTTGGGCGGCCGGCAGCATCGTTTTGTTCATTGCGGGCGTGCGTCGCATGTTGACGAGTTGGCGCCTCCTCATTATTGAAGTCATTCCCGTGGTCTGGATTTGGCTCGCCACCTACGACCTCAAGGTCCACGTCTTTCGAGGGGCGCCCCTCCGGTCAAGTTTTGCCCTACGGGATATTGCGCTCGCGACGTTCATCATCGCGCTGTCGATTCTGGCGACCTGGTGCAATGCCGTATTCGCGTTCTCGTTCGACGAACCTCCGCCCCCGGAACTTCGACGGGCCGTTCAGCGATCACTTGAGCAGCGTCGTCTCATTGTCTCGGTTGGTGGCGTGGCCGGACTCGTCGTGTCGGGTGCCGTGATTGTGGCGCCACATTTTGGTCTCGGTCCCTTCGCCGTCATCTTGTCGCTCGTCGTGGTCGCGATGGTCTTCTCGTTTGTCGCCCTTCCCGTGCGTCTTCTCAACCGCCGTCAAGCCACCAAGGCCGATCTACGCCAGAAGATCGGTGGGGCGGCGTTCGGCGGGCTTCTCAGCGGCATTGCAATGGCGCCGGGCTATCTCCTCAATCGTTTGGGTCTGTTGATGCTGAGTATTCACGGGCTTAAAGTCTTCGGCATCATCGTCTTGTCGGTGGGTTCGGCGCTCTACGCGGCGAGTGTGACCTCCGTCAAGGCCGTGAAATTGTCGACGAAATTGATGTCCGATTCCCCCAACGTCACCGGCCATCAGGACTAACGAGACTTGTCGAACTTCTTTCGACAGAAAGACACCCAAGAATTCACCTCTCGCAGAGCCGGCCTTCACACTCCGGTTACCTACGACTCCTAACTTGCTCCTCGGGTCAGCAAGCCACCGCGTTGAGAATGACTTCTCCACGGGGCGGGAATGGGAAGCCCAACCAAACCAAAGTTTCACTTTCTCAGGAGGAAAGTAAATGAAGAAGACCCTTCGGGGGACTGTCGGGACCGCTATGGTCGCCGCCGGTCTTTTGGCCACAATGGTGCCTGCGGGTGCCGTGTCCTTCAAGATTGACTCAATCATGAAGAACGACCTCACCATTAAGGCCGCCACGAGCGGACTCAACATGGGTGGTTCGAGCTTCGATGGTCCGTTGCTCCAGGCTGCGCAGCAGCAGTGGAACACCGACGTCAAGAAGACGCCGTTTAACAACTACGCCGTGACCAAGTCGGGTACGGGCCGTGCGGGCGCCATCTCGGGTTCGTACAACATCGGTTTCTCGGACTTCCCGCTCAACATCGCGGGTGCGGACGTGGGTGCCGGTAGCTCGGACGCTTCGGAGACCACCGCGAACTACGTGCAGGTTCCTGTCGCCCTGGGTGGCGTCGCGATCATCTACCACTTCGGTTCGGGCATCAGCGGCACGCTGGCGACCCTGCTGAAGAAGAACCCGCTGCAGCTGACGGGCGCTGAGCTCGGCCAGATCTTCGCGGGCAAGATCACGAACTGGGACGACCCGGCGATCGCCAAGTCCAACCCGGCCCTCTCGGCGAACAAGAAGTCGTTGCTCCCGAACCTGCCGATCGTTGTCGAGAGCCGCACCGCTGGTTCGGGCACGACCTTCATGTTCCAGGACTACCTGAGCCGCGTTGACAAGACGGACTTCCCGACCCCCTCGGCCGGTGCTTTCGCGAAGGCTGCCACGCAGTCGGCGAACTCCGCGCTGTTGGACTCGGCGGTCCACGCGACCAACGGTGCCATTGGCTACGTGGAATACGGCTACGCCATCGAGAACAGCACGACGACCGCTTCCGTGGTGAACGCGTCCGGTAAGGCCGTTGCGGTCTCCGGCACGGGCATCGCTCAGGCCGCCACTGTTGGTCTCGCCTACATCACCAAGCACGGTGGCTTCAACACGACGTCGCTGAACAACTTCAGCATCAACAACGAGTTGGGCGCGACGGTCTACCCGATCGCCGGCTTCAGCTACGCCATCGTGAAGAAGAACCAGACGGACCTCAACAACGGCATCGCCATTGTCAAGTTCCTGGACTTCCTGACGCACCAGGGTGGCGGCGCGCCGTCCTCGAGCGCCAGCGCCAAGACCTTCGGTCAGGACTTCGCGGACCTCACGGGCTACGCGGCCCTGCCGGTTGCCATGCAGACGCTGGCCCGCACGCTCATCACGGGTGTGCAGAACGGTGGCAAGTCCATCCTGAGCGCGACGAACTAGTCAGACTCACTGGAATTTAAGGGAATTGGTCGGAACATTCAATGTCAGTAGATATTGCTTCTCCGACTGAACCTCTGGAGAACAGAACTGGTCGGGAGCGAAAGCTCCCGACCAGTTCTGACACTCCGTATCGTTCGATCCTTATTGGGATCGCCATTGCCGTAGCCGCCATCCTGGCGTTGTTTTTCGTCTCCATCGTCAAGGCCTCGATTCCCGGTTGGCGAATCGTGGGTTGGCACTTCTTTTACGGATCTGACTGGAATTTCAGCGCTGGCCAATACGGTGCGCTCCCGCTGATCCTCGGAACTTTCGTCACGACGGGGTTCGCCCTTGTCTTTGCCGTACCAATTGGTATTGGCTCCGCTCTCGCTATTACCTATCTCATCCCTCGTCGTTTCCGACTCGTCATTTCTTCGCTGGTCGAACTGCTCGCCGTCGTTCCCTCGATCATCTACGGCACCTGGGGATTCCTCGTTATCGGACCGTGGCTCGGTAACCACCTGCAGCCGTGGCTGGCCAGTTTGACGGGTGGTCGTTGGCCCTTTAACGGCGTTGCACAGAGCGGCTCAAATCTGTTGCTCGGTGTGATCGTGCTCGGCGTCATGATTCTGCCGACCATGGCCGCCATCTCGCGCGACGTCTTCATGGCGGTCCCGAACGAGCTCATCGAAGGTGGATTGTCCGTCGGCGCGACTCGCAGCCAAGTCCTGTTGAAGGTGGTCCTTCCGTCCTCGCGAACGGGACTTCTCGGCGCCGCGGTGTTAGCGACTGGTCGCGCTCTCGGCGAGACCATTGCGATGGTCTTCTTGTTGGGTGGCGTCAACGCGGCGCACCCGTGGCCCATCAACCCCTTTAACACCGGTGCGACGTTGGCGTCGGAAATCGCCGCCAACTTCGGCAATTACTCCGGCACGGAAGGTTTCGGCATTCTGTCGTGTCTCGCCCTGGTCCTGATGGTGATCGTCGGGGCCGTGAATCTCCTGGCTCGTGTGATTACGTCGCGCAGCCGTCGAAAGTTGTTGGGCGCATGAGCGATTTACAGCACGTCATGACCACCGACGAGCGCCGCGCCTTCGTGCAGAAGGCCGCGAAGAGCTCGCTGCAAAAGCGTGAGCTCACGTCGAAGTTCTTCTTGGGGATGATGGCTACGGCTCTCCTCATTGCTTTTATTCCGTTGTTTTCTATTTTGCAGTCGGTGATTTCCAAGGGAGCCCACTACCTCACGTGGGGCTATCTATCGAAGCCTCAGCAGACGCCGTTCGCGTTCGACCTCGCGAATATCGGTGGATTCTCGAACGCCATCACGGGGACGATCTTGGTGGACGGACTGGCCGTTCTCATTGCGGTTCCCATCGCCGTCTTGCTGGCGGTGTCTTTGTACGAATCTGACGGACGCGTGATGCACTTCCTGCGCGTGACGACCGAAGTCATGATCGGGCTTCCGTCGATCTTGCTTGGTATCTTCATCTTCACCTTCGTGGTCACGCCGATGGGGTACCGAATGACGGCGCTCGCGGGTTCGCTCGCTCTAGCCATTTTGATGGTGCCTCTCATCGCCATTGCCTCAGAAGCCGCGCTGCGTGACGTACCGGACACGCTGAAGGAAGCCGCCCTGGCTCTCGGTGCTCGCAAGTCCCGAGTGATGTTGCGCGTGATCCTCCCGTACGCCCTGCCGCGCATGGTCACCGCCGTCATGTTGTCCACCTCGCGCGCCGTCGGTGAAACGGCTCCCGTTCTCTTCGTGATTGGCGCGAGCTCCCTGACGTCGTGGAACCCCATGAGCCCGGTGACGACACTTCCGACCATGATGTTCACGTATCTTCAGGGCAGCAATCCGTACATCATCAAGTCGCTGTGGGGCATGGCCCTTATCTTGATGATCATTGTCTTCTTCTTCAACCTTCTCGCGCGACTCGTTGTGGCGCGATCCAGTAAGCGGGGTCTATAGCTATGGAAAGCACCACCACGGGCGGCGAGAACTTCTCAGCTCCTTCACTGACTCCACCGGAGGCGTCGTTGCCGAACATGATTGAAGAGATCACGGACAATGGTCCGCAGGTGACGATCATGAGCCTGAAGAACGTGGCGGTCTCCTTCAGCGGCAAAGTCGCTGTCCGTGACGCCACTTTCGACATCGCAAAGAACCGAGTGACGTCGATGATTGGGCCCTCGGGCTCCGGCAAGACCACCCTTTTGCGCGCCATCAACCGTTTGCACGACCTCACCAAGGGCGCCAAGGTCACCGGTGAGATCACGCTGGATGGTGAAGACATCTACAACGGCGGAATTCCTACGACGTTGTTGCGCAGCCGCATTGGCATGGTCTTCCAGCGTCCCAACCCGTTCCCCACGATGTCGATTTACGACAACGTGGCGTCGGGACTTCGATTCAATGGCGTCAAGAAGAAGTCGGTTGTCGACGAAGCGGTGGAGCACGCGCTCCAGTCGGCCGCGCTGTGGGATTCGGTCTCGCACCGCTTGAAGGTCGCGGCCAGCACGTTGTCGGGTGGTGAGCAGCAGCGTCTGTGTATTGCCCGTGCGTTGGCCGTGGAACCCGAGATTCTGTTGATGGACGAACCGACGTCGGCGCTCGACCCGGTGTCCACGCAGCACATTGAAGATCTCATGAGTTCGCTCAAGGAAATTGTGACGATCATCATCGTCACCCACAACATGCAGCAGGCGGCGCGCGTCTCCGATAATTGCGCGTTCTTGCTCATGGGCGAGGACCGCGCGGGTGAGTTGATCGAGTTCGCGTCTACCGAGAAGATCTTTACGAAGCCGTCCGACAAGCGCACGCTGGACTACATCCAGGGCCGCTTCGGTTGATCACGCTCTCGTACTGAAAATTTCGCCTCGTCGGGGCGTCGTGGCAGACTACGACCACGTCCGAGAGGGGGATTGATGAGTGAAGAATTGTGGACCAAGTCCGCTACGGAACTGGCCGGACTGATTCGTGCCAAGTCGGTGTCGTCGCGAGAGGTCATTGACGCCCACCTGAGTCGCATTGAGGCAGTGAACGGTCGCGTCAACGCGGTCGTCGAGGTCCTCGCCGATGACGCTCGCCGAGCCGCCGACGCCGCGGATGCCGCGACGGCCAAGGGAGAGTCGGACGGAGCCTTTCACGGCGTCCCCTTTACGGTAAAGACGAATATTGATGTTGCCGGCCAGCCCACAACGGAGGGGGCGACGTCGCTCAAAGACCTCGTCGCTCCATCCGACGCCCCCGTCGTCAAGCGCATGCGTGGCGCGGGAGGCATCATCCTGGGTCGCACCAATATGCCGGACTTTGGTCTGCGCATCAATTCGGAATCGTCGCTCTACGGATCGACCGGCAACCCGTGGGACGTCACTCGTACGGCCGGCGGCTCCAGCGGCGGCGAGGGTGCCGCCATTGCGTCAGGAATGAGCCCCCTCGGGCTCGGAAACGATATCGGTGGGTCCGTTCGCAATCCGGCCTTCTGTTGCGGCATCACGTCAATCAAGCCCAGTTTTGGTCGTATTGCCCAAGGCAACGAGTCCTCGCCGCTGAATCCTCTCCTCTCGTCACAGTTGATGCTCGCTCAGGGTCCGATGGCGCGTCACGTCCGCGACCTACGTGCCGCGCTCGGCGTTCTTGCGGGTTCGGACCCGCGTGACCCGCACGCCATTGACGCACCTCTCGACGGACCGCCGCGACCGCGGCGCGCGGCCCTCATCCCCGAGCCAGTCGGTGGATCAACGCACCCCGACATTGCCGAGGGTGTGCGGATTGCCGGACGAGCGTTGGAGGCGGCGGGATACGACGTCGAAGAAGTAAGCCCGCCTGCGCTGTTTGACGCCTACGTCGCCTGGAGTGAATTCATGACCTCCGGGCTCGAAGCGCTCGCTCCCCTCATGGAGATGCTGATGGGGGAGGGCGGGAAGAAGTTCCTCGAGTACACCTCGTTCGATTTCCCGTCTCCCACGGCCGCGAGCATGGACGCTCTGCACCAGACTCGATACGGCGTTGCGAAGAGCTTCCAAGAGTTCTTTGAGACCTATCCGATCATCGTGGGTCCCACGTGGACACAGCCTCCCTTCCCCCTGGGTTGGGACATCGAGAGTCGCGAGAACGCCATGCAGGTGGTCGAACTCTTCCGATTTGTCCTGCCCGCGAACCTCATGGGTTTGCCCGCCGCAAGTGTTCCAACGGGAGTGGCTCACGGACTGCCGACGGGGGCACAAATCATTTCGTCGCGCTTTCGGGAGGACCTGTGCCTCGACGCCGCGGAGGTCATCGAGACAGCCGTCGGCGTGATCACCCCGATCGACCCTCGATAGGACACCTCCTGACTACGTCATCGACTGATCTCGCTCGACGGCGACCTCTCACGTGGGCACCCCTGGCGGTGGTCACGTTGATGATCGTCGCGACCGCGGTGCGTCAGAGTGCGGGGTTCACGCGCACCGACATGTTCTTCGACGACGCCTGGGCGGCGCTGCCGTCGCACGTCCACCTCTTTGACGCTCTGCGCATGACGGTGTCGACGCCGGGGTGGACCTTGTTACTGCGTGAATGGATCAAGGCGGGATCCACCGCCACGTGGTGGTCGCAGGTGCCGGCATTTGTTGCGGTGATGGTTGCGGGCTGGTCGTTCTATGGCGTGGCTCGTTATTTTCGAGTCCGTCCCTGGCCGGCGGCGCTCGCCACGATTCTGTTTGTAGCCAATCCCACGTCGATGACGTACGCCACGCGTGTCAAGCCCTACACGGTGGAGATGTTGCTCGCTCTGCTCATTTTGGCTCTCGGTGAAAGCGTTCGCCGTTCCCCGAAGAGCCACACCGTGCGGTGGTTGATGGTGGGCTCGATTACCGCGTTCTTCATTTCGTTCTCGACGGCGTCGGTGATTGTGGGGGTGTGGATAGCGGTCGTCCTGTGGTCGTGGAACGATCCGGCGTCACGTCGACACACCCTGCGCGCCGCCGGAGTGACGGGCGGCGGCATCCTGCTGGTCGGGATTCCCTTTCTCCTCGCGAGCCCGGCCTCATTAGGTGATCGCTGGGTTCGGCGCGGCTTCATGGCCGACTACGCGGGACTCCACGGCTTCGGTCATAATCTCGCCGCGATGTTCGCGGGTTTTGCCCACGGCGTCACCGGCATTTCCGTCGGGTACGACTTTCTGCAGAATCAAATCAGCTCCTGGGACATGGCAGTGTCCGCGGCCAGCGTGATCGTCGTTGCGGCAATCATCTGGTGCACCGCACGACCGTCCAAGTGGTCGAGTCGGGGTGCTCTCGTGCCGGTTGGCGTGAGTCTTCTCGTCGCTGTGGGAGCCGCGATGGCGGACCTCCTGCCGTGGGGCGATGGTCGCACGGACGAAGTGCTCTATCCCGCCGTGTTCCTCGCGCTGGCGTGTGGCTGTGAGTGGGCGGCCACACGTCTGCGCACGACGACTCGCGAGCGGTCAGTGGTGATCGTGGCGGCGGCAGTCTTGATGGCCGGCGTGGGAGTGGCGAACCTCGTCGGGAATGAGGCGCGGTATCCCGAAGTCAATCTCAAGGGTCTCTACGCCCACCTGCGACCACAGTTGCGGGCGGGCGACGTGATTGTCATCCCCAGCTTCCTGTCATTCTCGTGGGCGCAGGCCGATCTGTCGCCGTGGCGAGTTGATTTCGCCACGCACAGTACGTGGCCTCAAGGCTTTCGTGTGCGGCAACTGCCCAGTATCCCCGTCGTGATCTTGCCCGAGAGTTACGCGAGCTTCGATCCGCAGCTCGCCCACCTCGGTGAGCACTACCGACGGGTCTGGTACATCGGGTACACGCTCGGCGTGTGGAATCCGTACGTCGTTGACCGCGACTACGCGGCGGGGCTACCCATGGCGTCTATAACGCACGGGCAGTTAACCCAAGAAGGATGGCGCGACGCCGGATTTGCGATCATTGGCCTCAATTGTTACGCCGAGCCCCTGACGCAGTCGTCGGCTCCCGCTCAGGGCGTTCGATAAATTCGCTGTACACGTCACGTCGAGGGGGAATCATGGTTGATGGCGAGTTGGAAGCATTCTTAAGCGAGACGCGATCTTTTGCGCCCTCGAGCGCTTTTTCCGCGCAGGCCAACGCTCAGCCGTCCATTTACGACGAGGCCGCGGCGGATCCGGAGGCGTGGTGGGCGCAACAAGCGCGTCGCCTCACGTGGGACGTTGAACCCACGAAAGCTCTCGAATGGACGCCGCCATTCGCGACGTGGTTCGCAGACGGACGATTGAACGCGAGCGTGAATTGCGTCGACCGCCACGTGGAGGCGGGCAACGGGGACCGGGTCGCGTTTCACTGGGTCGGCGAACCCGAGGGCGACACCTTGGACGTCACGTACGCGGACCTCCTCGCCCGGGTCTCGCGCGCCGCTCACGCACTCACCGAGCTCGGCGTGCGGGCCGGGGACCGCGTGGCGATCTACATGCCCATGATTCCCGAGGCGGTCACCGCCATGCTCGCGTGCGCTCGATTGGGCGCCGCCCATTCCGTCATTTTCGGAGGATTCGCGAGCGAGGCCCTGGTGGACCGCATCCTCGACGCGGACTGCACTTTCGTCATTACGGCCGACGGCGGGTATCGCCGCGGCGTCGCTAGTCCGCTGAAGGCACAAGTTGATGCCGCCGTGGAACGATGCCCGGGGGTGCGAGGCGTTCTCGTGGTCCGACGCACGGGCCAGGACGTCGCGTGGCAGGAAGGGCGAGATCACTGGTGGCACGAGGTGGTCGATCGCCAATCACCCGTGCACGTCCCCGAAAGCTTTCCCGCCGAACAGCCCTTGTTCCTGATGTACACATCGGGCACGACGGCACGACCCAAAGGAATCTTGCACACCACGGCGGGGTATTTAACTCACGCGGTCACCACGCACTACTACGTCTTTGACGTCAAGCCCGAGAGCGACGTCTGTTGGACCTCAGCAGACATTGGGTGGATTACGGGGCACACGTACATCGTCTACGGCCCCCTGGCGAATGGTGTCACGCAGGTCCTCTACGAAGGAACACCGGACGCGGGTGGACGAGATCGATGGTGGCGCATTGTGGAGCGCTACAAGGTCTCGATCTTGTACACGGCGCCGACGGCTATTCGCACGCTCATGAAGTGGGGTGCCGATCTTCCGCAGGCCCACGACTTGTCGTCGTTGCGCCTCCTGGGATCGGTCGGGGAACCCATCAATCCGGAAGCGTGGATGTGGTACCGAGAGTACGTCGGACAGAATCGTTGTCCCATTGTCGACACCTGGTGGCAGACGGAGACGGGCGGGATCATGGTGACGCCGCTCCCGGGCATCACGCACACCAAGCCCGGTGCGGCCTCAGCGGCGTTCCCCGGAATTTCGGTTGACGTCGTTGATAACGAAGGGGACTCGGTCGGCAACGGTGAGGGCGGGTACTTGACCTTGACGGCCCCGTGGCCGGGCATGACTCGCGGCATCTGGGGCGACCCCGACCGGTTCCGGGAGACCTACTGGTCTCGCTTCGCGGGCAGATACTTCGCGGGCGATGGCGCCAAGCGCGATGAGGACGGCGACCTGTGGCTTCTCGGACGCGTGGACGATGTGATGAATATTTCGGGTCACCGTCTGTCCACTACGGAAGTCGAGCACGCCCTCGTGGGTCACGACGGGGTGGCGGAAGCCGCGGTGGTCGGAGCGTCCGACGAGACGACCGGGCAGGCGATTGTGGCGTTTGTCACTCTCACCTTGCGCGCGGACGAGGACGGCATGAGTCACGAGGCGATCATCGCGGATCTCCGCGATCACGTCGCTCGCGTCATCAGCCCCATCGCTCGTCCTCGTCAGATCGTGATCACGCCGGACCTACCCAAGACACGGTCCGGCAAGATCATGCGGCGTCTCCTGCGTGACGTGGCGGAGCACCGGGCCCTCGGCGACGTCACGACTCTCACGGATCCGTCCATCGTGGGCGTCATTGACGCACTCATGGGTCAGCACGGAAACGACGACGAGTGAATTCGGTTGTTCGCCCACTGCGAGACGACGACCTGCCGGTGGCGATAGAAATTCTTGTCGCGGGCGCGCTCGGGGATACCGATGACGACGCGCGCCACCCCGAATGGTACGTACCGGCGGTGGCCGCGACACGGGCTGAAGGAGGAGAGGTTCTCGTCGTCGAGTGCGACGGTGAGGTCGTGGGCGTGTGCCAGGTGATTGTCTTTACACACTTGCAGCACCGCGGGGGAAAGTGCGCGGAAGTAGAAAGCGTGCACGTTCGGGCCGATCTGCGCTCTCGAGGACTAGGAGAACAATTGCTGCGAGCCGCGGAATCGTGGGCCCGCGATCGTGGTTGTTACCGTATTCAGTTGACGAGCAACGTGGCGCGCCACGACGCGCATCGTTTCTACGAACGTATTGGCTACAGCGCCTCGCACAAAGGCTTCAAGAAGCTTCTTCGCTGACGGGTACTTCGAAGAGATCGCCGTCGTCCACGTTAAAGACGAAGCCGCGAATCTCGACGGGGTTGACGAACGGGCTCGCGCGAAGTGTGCGCACGGTGGCCTGGACGTCCGCTCGAACGTCCCGGTAGGCCCCGAGTCGAAATGGCGCACGCGTGCCGAGGTCACGCTCCAGTTCGTCCTGTAGTTGGTCTTCTTCGAAGGTCTCGAGGCCGCAGCGTGTGTGGTGGATCACCATCACCGCATTGGTCCCGAGCAGGCGCTGGCTCAAAAGGAGACTGCGGACCACGTCGTCGGTCGCGATGCCGCCGGCATTTCTGATGAGGTGCGCCTCGCCGAGATCCAAACCGAGAGCGCCGAATAGGTCGAGCCGCGAGTCCATGCAGGTGACGACCGCGAGGTGACGTTGGGGTTCGGTCGGCATCTCGCGGTGTCCGTGACGCTCAATGTAGTCACGGTTGTTGGACAGGAGATTATCGATCACACTCACAGCGAATGAGTGTACGACCCACTCGGTACGCTGCACCACGGAGGTCCTATGGAACACGCAGATCACATTCGCGAGGAACTTCGCGCGCCGGCCCTCGCACTGCGCCGAGAGATTCCTGAGGTGATGCGCGCCTTCGGGGAGATGTCGCGAGCCGCCATGAGTGACGGAGCGCTGTCGGAGAAATCGAAGGAGCTCATCGCCCTCGCCATTGCGATGACCCGTGAGTGTGACGGCTGCATCGTGGCGCACGCGCGCAATCTCGTCCGCGTCGGTGCGACCCGTGAGGAGATCGCCGAGGTCGCGGGCGTCGTCATTGTCATGAATGGCGGTCCGGGCACGGTGTGGGGTCCCCGCGCGCTCGCGGCGTTCGATCAGATCGCCGCGTCGCGTTCGTCGGGCGAAGGTTCACCAAAGACGTAACGAGGCCATTCACGTCGGACGAGCACGACGTTCAGTTCATTGGCGTACAGAAAGAGTTGCGCGCCCAGATTGATCCAAAACGTCATACCTAACACCACGGCGAAGAATCCGTAAATCTGACTCGCGTGATGAAATTGGTGACCAATCAGGTAGCCGCTGAGCGCCTGCAGGATCGTCCAGCCAACGGCTCCGAGAACGGTCCCCGGTATCAGCGCGCGAACGGCGATGGGCTTTGGCGCGAGGAGCCAGAGCGCGACAAAGTAACCGAGCACATTGACGAGCAAGGCGCCCGCGAGAACGAGAATTCGCGGGGCGAGCGAGCTGCCACCGAAGTACTCCGTGCCGACGGTGGACATGCCGGCAGCCACGGTCGACAAGACGACGACGAACGCCAGAGTGCCGAGTAGTTGCAGTCCCTTCCACGTGCGCGGCCATAGCCCGGGGCTTTGTTCTTCCGGCAGTCGCCAGATCCGGTGGGACGCGTTCTGTAGCGATGACGTAACACCCAGCGCACCCCAGGTCAGGCCTAGTACGGAAGCCACGATGGCGAACGGATTGGTCTTCGCAATGGCGTGGAGGTTCTCGCGGATCTTGTCACCAACGACCGGAAACTGCGACAGCGCGGAATTCACGATGTCGTTTTGCAACTTGGAGTCTTTGAGAAATAGACCGGCAAACGTGAGGAGCAGGAGGAGAAGCGGGAACACCGACAGGAAGCCGTAGAAGGTCGTTAGTGCCGCTAGTTGCCCCGCCTTGTCGTCGCCGTACCTTTTCGTGACGCCAAACAGAATGCCCGTGATGCGATGGCGTCGCTGCCAGTAATCGAAACCACGAGTGGCGCGACGAAAAAGTTCGAGCAAGATCTACAGGGCGTAGTCGAGGCGCTTGATGCCATTCACGAAACTGCTGCGAAGTTGGCTCGGCGCGGAGGTGGCCGCGATGTTCGGGAATCGTTGCAGCAATTCCTTGAACATCACGTTGATCTCGCGACGAGCCAAGTGAGCCCCGAGGCAGAAGTGAGGACCCGGGGCACCGAAACCGTAGTGATCGTTCGGCGAGCGGGTGACGTCAAAACGGAACGGGTCGACGAACGCTTCATCGTCTCGATTGGCGGAGTTGTAAAACAAGAGGACTTTGTCGCCCGCCTTGAGCTCCTGGTCCGACAGCACGTAATCCGTGGCCAACGTCCGCCGCATCCAGGTCACCGGTGACGCCCAGCGAACGATTTCGTCGACCGCCGTCTTCGCGTGTGCGTCGTAATCGGCGAGCAGAATCGAACGCTGGTCGGGGTTGTGGGTGAGGGCATTGAGCCCGTGAGCGATCGCGGTGCGGGTGGTCTCGTTGCCGGCCGTGACGAGGAGCACAAAGAATGACGCCAGTTCTTGTTGGGTCAGCTTCTCGTCTTCGATTTCGGCGTTGACGAGGGCGCTGGTGATGTCGTCGATCGGGTTGGCCACTCGGAAACGTCCCAACTCCTCCATGATGCCCGTCAAGGTCGCGCCCGCTTCGAGGAAGGCGAGAACCGGGTCGGTGCCCTCGGGAATGATGTCGGGGTCACCCATGGACAGAATCACGTTGGAGCAGTGCAGGGCTGTTGCGTACTCGCTCGGCGGCACACCCATCATTTCGCAAATGATCTGCAAGGGGAACGGCGCGGCGATGTCGGTAATGAAGTCGCCGGTGCCGCTGGCGGCCGCGCGGTCGACCGTCTCGCGCGCCACGCGTTCGATCGAGTCCTCGACCGCACGGACGTTGCGAGGATTAAAGGCGTTCGACACAATGCGACGCAGGCGAGCGTGCTTGGGGTTGTCGGTGGAGATCATGCCCGAGAAGTACTCGACCATTTCGCTCGGCATATCCATGATCGACACGGCGCCAGGTCCTGACAAAAAGACCTCCGGGTGTCGGCTGGCCTCGGCGACGTCGCGGTGACGGGTCAGCGCGTAGTAGCCCGGACCGACGGGCATCTCGATGGTCATATTCTCGAGCGGCGGCTCCTCAAAAAAGGGCATGGGGCGCTCGCGTCGGAGTGTGGCGAAGGCGGCGTCGCGCTCGCTCCACGGGCGCTCCCAAAAGTCCAGGGCGGACAGGTCGATGTCGTCGACGGCCAAAACGGGCTGTGGTTCCATGAGTCCGCATCGTAGTGAACCTGGAGGCATGCGGTCACGATTGGCGAATGACACGGCAGACTGTACGGGTGACCGATGTCGTGAACGAGCAGGAACGTGCCACGCGGTTGTCCGCGCTGAACTCATTGATCAATCTCATGCGTCCCGCCGTGCAGTCCGACGGCGGTGACCTCGTCCTCGTTCGCGCGGACGTTGACGCTGGCGTGGTGGAAGTCCAACTACGTGGCGCGTGTTCCACCTGCGCCATTTCGTCCTCGACCTTGCAGGGAGGCGTGGAGCGCATTCTGAAAGACCGTCTCGAGTGGGTCACCGAGGTTATTGGTGGCGTGGACGACACCGAAGACTTTGAGTCGTCCGCCGCACTCGGTACCGGCGGCTACGTCCCTCGCTACCGCGAGATCTAATAACTCCCGACTTGTCACGTTCTTCGTCGCGCGCAGTATTATTTAGTTAGGCGAACTAATGAAGAACTCTGCGACATCCGAGACACCCGACACGGCGGCACGGCTCCGTCGCGCGATCACCCGGCTCAATCGTCGTCTGCGACAATCGTCGCTGGGTGGCATTTCCCCCGCGCAGGCGTCGATGCTCGCCGTCGTGAACAAGCTCGGGTCACCGTCACTCGGTGATCTCGCCGTCGCCGAACAAATCCAACCGCCCTCGGTGACACGTATGGTGCGGACCTTGGCCGATGCCGGCTGGGTGGTGACAACCGAGGACGAGCACGACCGACGGTGCACGCGCGTATCCCTCACTCCGGCGGGACATCGCGAGGTCCGAGAGATCAGAGAACGTAAGAACGAGTTCTTGGCGCAGAAGCTCCGCGCCTTGTCGCCAACCGATCAAGCCCGCGTCGAAGAACTCGTGGCGCTGCTCGAACAATTGCTCGGCGACCAGTGAGCGCGACCCGCGTGGCGACTGGTCGCATGTTCGCGGCCCTGCACGAGAGGAATTTTCGTCTCTACTTCTTCGGGCAGTTGATTTCACAGTCCGGCACGTGGATGCAGTCCGTCGCCCAAGGCTGGCTCGTCCTGCAGATCACGAACTCCTCCTTTGACCTCGGCGTCGTCGTCGCGCTGCAGTTCCTGCCGATGTTGCTCCTCGGTTCTTTCGGAGGCCTCTACGCGGACCGCAATGACAAGCGACGAATTCTGTATGCGACGCAAGTGACAGCCGGGTTGCTCGCTCTGGCCCTCGGACTTCTAGTGTCGACCCACCACGCGACCATTGAGGCGGTCTACGTTCTTGCGTTGCTGCTCGGGGTCGTCAACCTCTTTGACAATCCCGCGCGTCAAGCTTTCGTCCAGGAGATGGTGGGGCGAGAACTCATTCCTAACGCGGTGTCCCTCAACAGCGTTCTGATGAACGGGGGACGATTGATCGGGCCAGCTCTCGCCGCGGGACTCATTTCGGGTGTGGGCATAGCCACGTGTTTCTACGTGAACGCCGGCTCCTACGTGGCGGTCCTGATCGCTCTGTTCCTGATGCGTGCGAGCGACCTACGTCCCATCGACACCGTCCACCGAGCGAAGGGACAATTGCGACTCGGACTTCGCTACGCCTACGGCACGCCGATCATTCGTGACGTGATTGCCGTCGTGGCGGTGGTGGGAACTTTCGCGTACAACTTCACGGTGACCTTGCCGGAACTCACCCGGACCACCTTTCATCAGTCCAGTGCCGCCTCCTACGGCATCCTGGTGGCGGCCATGGGGCTCGGTGCCGTTGTGGGCGGTCTCTACGTGGCGTGGCGATCTCGACCCACGGTGCACTTTCTCGCCGTTATCGGCACCAGTTTTGGTATTGCCGCGACGGTGGTCGCGCTCGCGCCGACCTTGATCGTCGCGCAGGTCGCCGCCATCCCGATGGGGGCGTGTTCAATCATGTTTATTGCGACGGCGAATGCCACCTTGCAAATGAACTCCGCCGAGGCGATGCGCGGCCGCGTGATGAGTCTCTACGCGATTGCGTTCCTCGGCACCACACCGATTGGTGCTCCGCTCGTGGGTGCGATTGTGTCGGCCACCAACCCACGCGTGGGTATTGCGGTGGGCTCGTCACTGACGATGGCCACGTGTATCTGGCTATGGGTGACGTTTCGCCGCCGCCTGGGCGACGTCGCTACGGCCTAAGCGTTCTGGACTTTTGGTTCCTTCGGCAAACCGAGCGCGCGCTCACCAATGATGTTGCGCTGAATCTCGGCCGTGCCACCCCAAATGGTCTCAGAACGCGAGAAGAAGAATGAGGCCTGCAGGTCGGAGACGGGGTAGTCGGCTCGACCACGACGATTGCCGGGCAGTGTGCCTTCGGCGTCGCCCTTGCCCGTGAGGATCTGTCCTTCGAGACCGAGCGTGTCGATAGCGAGTTCCATGGTGGCGCGGTGGGTCTCGGACCAGAACATCTTGTTGCACGCACCGAGCAGCGCGGCGTTGTGCGTCCCGTAGAGGGCGTCGGTGAGGGACCGGTAGCCATTGATCTCCATGATCTTGACCTTCTGCCAACTACGGATCAGCTGGTCGCGGACCAACTGATCCTTGTCCTTACCCTTGCGCTGCACTTCGTGGACGATCTGCTCCCATTCCTTGAGGAAGCGGCGGTAGCCGGTCGTCGATGACGACCCACGCTCAAAGCCGAGGGTCGTCATGGCGACCTTCCAACCATTGTTGAGTCCGCCGACGACATTGGCCTTCGGGCAACGGGCGTTGGTGAAGAAGACTTCGTTGAACTCTGCGGAACCGTCGACCTGAATGATCGGTCGAACTTCGACACCCTCTTGGTGCATCGGCACGAGCAGGTAGCTAATGCCCGCGTGCTGCGGAGCGTTCGGGTCGGTGCGGACCATCAAGAACACGTAGTCGGCATACTGGGCCTGTGTCGTCCAGACCTTTTGACCATTAATGACCCACTCGTCACCGTCGAGCACGGCGGTCGTCTTCAAGCTCGCAAGGTCCGATCCGGAGTTCGGCTCGGAGAATCCCTGACACCACGCGATCTTGCCCTGCAGGATGCCGGGGATGAATTCTTGCTTTTGCTCCTCGGTGCCCCACTGAAGAATGGTCGGACCGACGAGAGTGTCGCCGAAGAAGTCGGCGCGCAGCGGTGCGCTCGCGCGAGCGAACTCTTCGTTCAGAACGACCTGCTCGAGCAGGGTGAGTCCCTTGCCGCCGTATTCCTTCGGCCAACCCGCGCAGATCCAGCCGCCGGAGAACAACTTGTCGGTCCAACTCTCGTTGAACGCCTTGCGCTCCTCGTCGGTCATGGAAAAGCCGTCGTCGAACCAGCCCTGGGGCAGGTTTTCCTCCAACCAGCCACGAATGACGGTACGGAATTCTTCAGCT